>JAEEGK010008827.1_pt1 | contig 23716 bp, 13 predicted proteins | sample 8958771 | NCBI WGS metagenome assembly JAEEGK01 (sample SAMN16246547, study PRJNA631951) | gut metagenome | biome: gut microbiome; feature: rumen; material: SC-attached | host: Bos | place: Iran: Karaj | collected 2018-10
TTCATTCACTAAATTAACACTTGATGCAAGATTAAAATTACCATCTGGAGTAATATTATCATTACTCTTTTTTTCTTTTATTCCTTTTAATAAAATACTTTCTTGTGGTTTTGTTGTTTTTCTATTTGGTTCAATTACACTTTGCATTCTTTTAAAATCTTTTATATTTCCTCTACTTGATAAAGGAATAATATGTTTTATTTTTTTTAAATTTAATATTTCTTCTTTTAAAATTTGATTTTCTTTTTTTAATTTAAAACAAAAAGTTTTATTAAATTGTAAATTTAATGTTTTATACTTTTCTAATTCTTTTTCAATTTCTTTTTTTTCTTTTATTATTTCATCAAAATCTTCATTTGGTGTTATCATTTCTTTATTATTTAAATTATTTACTTGACTAGTTTCTCCAATTGCAAAATTTAATAAATCAGTTTTTAATTGTTCATTTTTTTCTTCTAAAGATTCAATTTTTGCCTTATATTCAGATATTGTTTTTTCTTTTTCATCTTTTTTAGAAATTGCTCTATTAAATTCATTTTGTATTAAATTTAAATCATTTTTATATTTATTTAAATCTGCTTTTAATTGAATATTTTCAGTTTTTAATTGATGATTAGTTTCATTTATTTTATCAATTTCATTTTTTGAAGATAAAGAATCAATAACAGAAGTTTTTTTTTGTATTTCTTTTATATCATGATTATATTTATCAATAGTTTCTTTTAAAATCTTTGTACTACTTTCATTTAATTCATTATATAATTTATCTTGAGCATAAATTTTATTTTCCATTTTTTTTATTATTGATTGTAATTCTTCATTTTGTTTTTTATAAAATTCTTCCATTTGTTCTTTTTCATTTTTACTTTGAGTCATTTCATTAAAAATTTCTTGAACTTCTCTTTGACATTTTGTTCTTAAATTATTTATATCTATTTTTAATTGTTCATTTTCATTTTCTAAATCTTCACAATCTGATCTTAAACTTTGTATTTGATTTTCATAATCATTTTGCATATTTTCACTTTGAATTAATTCTTCTGAAATAAATTCATTTAATCTCTCTATTTCTTTTTGATATTCTAAATATTTGGTTTTTAAATAATTTATATCATTTAAATCTTCATTATTTGTTTCTTTTTTTTCTCCATCTAATGATTGAATATATTCTTCATAGTTATTTATTTTTATTTTATATGATTCAATTTCTTCTTTTAAATTTTTATTTTCTATTTCAAGAGTCTGATTTAAACTTTGTAAATTACATATTTCAATATTTAATTTTTGATTCAAATTTTGAACTTTTGAAATTTCATCTGATTCTTCAATTAAATCAAAAGAATCAGTAGAATCAATTTGACTCATTAATTAAAAAAATAAAAAATAATTTTTTATAAAATAATAAATAGTAAATATAATAATTTATATATATTTATATGAATTTGATATCATTTGTATTTGGTGCAGTAATTGAACCAGAATAATTTAAAGAACGTTTTGGAATACTTTTTTTTTTATTGTTATCTGATAATTGTATATTTGAAGAATATGAATTGTTATATGAAGAATTTTTATTTTCTTTTTTAATATTATTTCTATTTTTTATTCCTTTTGGATTTGATGTTGTTTTTCTTTTATTTTTAGGTACCGTTTCAATTTGTAGATTCTTTTTATTTTGTGAGAAAAATAATTTTGGTAATATTGTTTTTATTATATTTATTGTTTCTGGTTCTTTTATTTTATTTTTATGTTTTAAAATAATTTTTGAAAAGATTGTTTTTAATTTTTCATTTTTATCTCTTGATTCTTGTGAAAATAATTTATGAAGAACATTTATTTCATTATTTTTATCATTTTTAAACATATTTATTTTATTTTGTTTAATTTCATTCTCAATTTGAATGAAATTATTTTGGTTTTTATTAATTTTATTTAAACAATTTACTTTTAGAATTTGTTTATTTATAATTTTATTATCTTTAATATAATTTTTTATTTTATTTTGTTCAATATTATTTTCAATTTCATGTAATTTCAAAGTTTGATGATAAGATAAAATTAAATCAAATACTTTTTCTATACAAAGTTCAATTTCTAAATTTAATAAATCATCATTTATATCATCAATATAATCTTTAGTATAAAATATTTTAAAATCATTTTTTAATCCTAAAAATTCTTCATCAATTGGATTATCATTATATTCAATATTATCTAAATCATTATTTTTACTGAAATTATATGTTTCATCTTTATCATTTTCTTTTTCTTTAATATCAGCATCATCTAAAATTTTATTTTTATAATTATTAAATGAAAATTCTTCATTAAATTCAATTGATTCATTTTTAATAAAGTTATTATCACTTTTTGATTCTATCATTTGATTATTAAAATTATCATTTTGTTTATTTTCAGAATTCATAAAATTAATATTAAAATTATTTTCTGTATTAAATTTTGGTATTTTGTAATTTTCTTCAGTTGGATTATTAAATTCTTCAATTTCTTTAGTAATATGTTTTTTTAGTATGTTAGAACTTATTTTTTTAATTGTTTTAGAACTAGTTTTTTTTGATTTAGTTCTTTTATATTTTACTTTTCCTGAATCTTCACTGTCTTTTATAAAAGAATTAGAAGAAATATTATTTATTTTATTTAAATTATTTAATTCATTATTACTATTATAAGTAGAATGTTTATAAAAAATATTTTGTTGACTTTTATTTATATTTGATTTTTTTGTAAAAGAAATAGATTTTGAATTACTATTTTTATCTGATTTACCAAAAGGTGATGATTGAGTATTATAACTTTTTAATAAAACATTACTTTGATAAAAAGAAGAAACTTTATTTTGATTTGGAGATTTTGTTTTAATAATTTCTTTATTAATAGGAATTTTATTAAAATTTTCAATGGGAAAAAAAGTAGTTTTATTTTTAATTATTGTTATTTGTAATTTTATTTTTATAAAATCAAATAAATTATTTAATATTTCTGATTTTAAATTATTATTTCCTTTTTTCTTTTTATCTTTTACTAAATTTAACCATGTAGTAATTGGTTTATTTAAATTTAATCTTGATATTTTATTTAATTCAATTTTACCTTCTCCTATTAATTGATTTTGCAATTTATTTTTAATTGAAATATTTAAATACGAAGAAACACTTATTAATAAATCTTTATTTAAAATTTCTTTTAATGTATATTCTAATTCATTAACAATTATTAATATATCACTATCTTTTGATAGTTCATTTATTGATGGGTAAATATCAACAATTTTTAATTTAATTTCCATTTTATAAAATAATTTTTTTCGAATATTAATTTATGTAAAATCATATATTTAATTTAAAAAATAATGATTTTTTGAAAAATAAATAATGAATTTCAAAAAAAAGTATTAATCTTTCAAAAAATAAAAAAATGAACATATTAAATAATTAAACAATAAAATAAAACTCCAAAAATAAAAAAAATAATAAATAAAAATATTAAAAGCCAAATAAAAAAATATATAACACAAACAATTCAAAAGATAAAATTAAAAAAATGGAAAAACAATTAGAAACAGAACTAAATGAATTAATGACAAAAAATCCAAAAAAATTTAACGATTTAATGGAAAAAGCAGCAAACACATATAAAGTAAAATACAATAAAGACATATTTTTTCAAACAAAAGAAAATGTTCAAATGTTAGATGGATCTTCTCCTCAACATTATTTTAAATCATTAGATATGATTGAACAATGGATGCAACAATGTATAGATGAAATTAGAATTTTTATTAAACCAATTTGTTATCCTTTATTTGTTTATTTATATTTAGAATTAATACAAAAAGATAATTGGAATGATGCTAAAAATTTTTTTAATAATTATAAAGAGAAATATCCCGCTTTTAAAAATGAAATTGACTCTTTTGCAACATTAAAACCACCTTTTAATAAAAATTTACCAATTGTTTCTAATTATTTAAAAAATAAAGTTCATATTTTCATTCCAAGAACAACATTTAATTTTTTTATTCATTTTCTAAATACAAATAGATTAATATTAATTCTTGATATATTAAACACATATTTCGAGCGTTCAAATATATTATCAAAAGTATCTCAAAATAATACAGAAGAAGAAAAAAATAAAATATTAATATTAAATAATGATAGTGAACAAATAGAAACAATAAATTCAAGAACTCCAATTTACTATAATAAAATAAGTAAAGATATGGCAGATAATATAAATAAAGGAAAAGGAAGAGGAAAAGGAGAAAAGAGTATATTAAGTAAAATAATAATTCCTTTCCCAGAACAATTAAATGACTTTGTCAATGCAGATGTGCCAAATTTAAAATTAAATAAAACAAATCCTCCTACAATTGGTTGTTTTACAGTATTAAATACAAATAATAAATTAAATTGTGCAGATATGACAAATGATGGTGGAATTATCGCATGTGGATTTAAAAATGGTGAAATAATGATTTGGGTACTTGATAAAAATATAAATATAGAAATATCAAAGAAAAATATAAGAGAATTAGAAGAATATAGAAATATTGATTTTGCTACATTTTTTAAAAATCAAAGTCAAAAACAAAATAAAGAACAAAATCAAAATAATCAAAATATTAAAAATTCTCAAAATTTAAAAAATGAAGAAGAAAATAAAGAAAAACCAAATCCAGAATTTGTATATGAATGTATAACATCACGTCATAGAAAATTTTCATTATATGGACACACAGAAAGTATATTTTCAATATCAATATCATCAAATAATGATAATATAATATCAGGAAGTTATGATACAACAATTCGTTTATGGAATCTTCATACAAAAACATGTATTGCAATATTTAAAGGTCATTTTTCTCCTATTCTCTCAGTTAAATTTTCACCTTTATCACATTATTTTGCGAGTGGAGGTTGTGATAAAACTGCAAGATTATGGTCAATTAATTCAAATGGTCCTTTAAGAATTTTTATTGGTCATTTAAGTGATGTTGAAATAGTAAAATTTCATCCTAATTCTTTATATTTAATTACTAGTTCTAATGATAAAACTATTAGATTATGGAGTATTAAAAGTGGTGAATGTGTTAGAATTTTTGTTAATTATTCTAAAGTTAATTCTTATGTTGATTGTCTTTGCTTTTCTAGTTCTGGAAAATTACTTTGTGTTGGTGTTTATAAAGGAATTATTATTTATGATTTAGTTAAAATGGGAGATCCTGTGTCTATTGTTAATAATTTAACTGAAAAATCTTTTACTAGTATTAATTTTGATAATGATGATAATGTTATTGTTTGTACTACTGAAGATTATAAAGTTAATTTTTATGATGTTGATTCTATTTTAAATAGTGAAGATAATTTGGAAATTGATAATGAAAAAGAAAAAAAAGTTGAAATGATTTATTCTTATATGACTAAAAAAACTACTATTTTGGAAACTAAGTTTACTAATAGTAATATTATGCTTATGCTTGGAAGATTTGATGATAATGATCCTAAGATTTTTACTTAATTTTGTTTTTTTTTATTTGTATTTTTTTAATATTTTTGTTTTTATATTTTTTTATTTTTTTAAATTTTTATATATTTTAAAAGATAGAAAATATATTTATTTTTATTTTAAATATGATAAATTTTATAATTAATGAATGATCAATCAATTTTTAGAAACGCTTATGAAATTTATGAAAAAGGAAAATATGAAGATGCATTGAAACAATTAAATAAATCAAATAATAAAGATTATAATTATTTTCTTTTAAGAAGTAAAATATATTTTCAAATAAAAGAATATTCAAATTCAATTAAAGACTTACAATCATGTATAAATTTTACACAATTATCTCCAGAACCATATCAACTTTTATCAAAATGTTATTTAAATATGTTTAATTATGAAAAAGCAAAATTAATGATAAATAAAGCAGAAGAATTAGATAAAGGAATAAAAGAAAATATTGAAATAATAAAAGAAATAGAAAATAAAATGAATGAAAATAAAGAAAAAGAAAAAAATAATCCTCAATATAAAATTTATTTAGAATATATGAAAAATTTATATGAAAATAACATTTATATAAATAAATTAACAGTAGTTTTTCATAATGAAAATATGAGAAGTATAAAAGCAACAGAGAATATTAAAAAAAATGAGATTTTAATAAAAATCCCAAAAGACTTTTTAATAACATTAGATAAAGCAGAAGAAAAATATAAAGAAATTTTTACATCTGAATTAAAAAATAAATTAAGTTCTCCTAATCATTGTATATTATCTTTATTTTTATTATCAGAAATAAAAAAAGAAAAAGAAAGTAAATGGTATTTTTACTTCAATTTTTTACCAAAATCATATTTAAATTTCCCAATATTTTACACTAATAAGGAATTAACTTTATTAAAAGGAACTAAATTTTTACAAAGTATAATTCAAAAGGAAAAAGAAATAAAAAAAGATTATGAAATTTTATCAGAAAAAATAATTAATTTCTCAAATAAAAATTCATATGAAGAATTTTGTAAAATAAGATGTATTATATCATCAAGAATATTTGGATTAATTATTAATAATAAAAAAAATGATATAATTGCACCTTTTGCAGATTTATTAAATCATAAAAGAACAAAAGAAACAAAATGGTTTTATTCTGAAAATGAAAATTTTTTTGGAATTATTTCTTTAAAAAATATTAATAAAGATTTTGAAGTTTTTGATTCTTATGGAAGGAAAAATAATTTAAGATATCTTTTAAATTATGGCTTTGCTATTGAAAATAATGAAGATGATGATATTCAAATTGAAATTTGTTTAAATGAAAATTTTCCTAATTATGAAAAAAAAATTAATTTAGTTTCTTTATTTCCAAAAAGAGTTTTTTATTTATCAAAAAATATTGAAGATATTCAGACTTTTCAATTTTTTTCTTTTGTTAGATTTTTAATTTATGATGGTTGTATTGATAATATAAATTTTAATTTTGCTATTTCTTTAGAAAATGAAATTAATGTTTTAAAAGCAATTATTGATATATTAAATAAGGAATTATTAAGATATGATAATAATTTAAATGATGATTTATTATATTTAAAAGAAAATAAAAATAAAATGACTTTTAATGAATATAATTGTTATATTATTAGAATAAGTGAAAAAGATATCTTAAATTATTATATTATAATGTGTGAAAAATGTATTAATTTATTTCAAAAATCAATAAATGAAATTGAAGTTATTTTAAAAAATTTAATTTATGAAAATATTAATGGGCTGTTAGAATATGAATTTTATATAAAAGAAGTACTTAGAAGTTGTTTAAAGGAAAAATAAATATATTAATATTAAAATTTATTATATATTAAAAAAACTATTGTTTACTAATTTATCAATAGATATATTATTAATTAATGTGTATTAAATTAATAAAATATTAACATATGAAGATGTTATTTTACCCAAAATATTTAAATAAATATTATATTTTTTGATAACATAATAAATCACAAAATGTAAAAATATTATTTTACATCTCTTTTTTTTCTTCTTTCCATTGGTTTAATCATTTTACTTTGAATAGGATATTTAGTTAAATAAAAATTTTGAATTTTATTAACTTTATTTTTTACAATATCCTCAATGGAAAAAAGATATTTTTTCATTTCAAACCATTTTTTATTTCTAACTACAACTTCGTAATTATCAAAATGAGTTTCAAAAATATTTGAAGGGTAATTTAAAACAATTGATGTAATTTCATCATATGTTAAATTTAGGTTTTTTATTTGTTTTATTTTTTGTATATTATTTATAGTAATAAATCCATTTTGATTTATATAACTTCTAATAAAAATATCTTTATTTAAATTTTCAAATGATAATAATTTTTCTATTAATACAATAATTTCATTTGTTTTAAAATCTTGATTATAATTTTGTATACTTTCTAAATTATAATCTATTTGAGGATAAAAAAATAATTGATAATACATTGAAGTGATATTTTTAAATTAATTAAAAATTGGACACTGCTTAATATATTATTTTATAATTATTTTTTATTTTTTATTTCTTATAAAGAGATTTTAATGACAAATGAATTTATAAATGGAATTATTGAACAAATGTTTAATAAAACAGATTTTAATCAAAATTCTTTAAATGATATTTTTTCAAATAATCAACAATATAATAATGAATTAGTTAAATTGTTTTTATTAGCTTTTATTAAACAATTTAATCCAGATGAAATTAAATTTATTCTTCAAAATAAAAATATTAAAAATTCAAATTTAAATTTAGTTTTTAATGAAAATGTTGAAAAATTACTTTCACAAGTGCATATTGATATTAATTTTCAAAAAATAATTTTACAAGTAATTAATTCACAAGATTTTGAATTAATTAAAATTATTTATCAAATAATTAAATTTTGTAGAGATCACAAAAAAAAAGATATTATTTTTGGTTTAAAGGAAGGAATAAAAATTTTACTCTTTGATTATCCAAATAATTCATTTTTTGAATTATCATTAAACTTAATTCAAAATATAGTTAAAGAATCTAATTTTTTAAAAATGGATGAAATGACTGAATTAATAGAAAATAATAAAAATAATTCAATGCATTTAGTTTCCATTCTTTATTATATTTTTAAAAAATGCTTTTTTCAAAATAATATAATTTCTGAAAATCAAGTATTTCAAGAATTATATTATAGTAAATTTAATTTGATTTATTTATATTATGATTTATTTAAAAATCAAAATTTCCAAAATACAATAATTGAAAATATGTTTGTTTTATTATTTAGTTCTTTAAATCAATTTTTTATAGAATATGATATAGATAATGAAGATTTATATAAAAATCTAATGTACTTAAATGAAATAGATAATTTAAATAAATTTTTTTTAAATTTAAATTTTACAGTAGAGGAATGGAATAAAATATATTATAATAATCCATATAAAGTTGCAATATCAACTTTAAAAATATTATCAAAAAACCAAGATGAAGAATTTAATTTTTATGAATTTGACAAAATATATTTAAATATTCCATCATATTTAAAAAACAATAAAAACACATATTGTATTTTTATTAAATGTTTAATTACAATTTATGTCCTTTTTACAAATGATATAAATAAATATGGGGAATTAATAGAATCTGATATTAATAAATTAATGAAAAATAAAATTTTATTTCATACAAAATTAGTTATTTTATGTTATAAAATAAAAAAAGAAAATGAAGAAATTTATAATTTTTTTAAAAATGATTTACTTCATTTATTAAATGATATAATTCTTCATTATGATATAATATTTTTTTCTTTAATTAGTAATAATCAATTATTTGATGAAGGATTAATTGAATTTATTCTTAATAATATTGAATATGGTCATATGAGTAGTAAATATTTTGATAAAATTTTTAATGAATTTGTTAAAGATCATACTAAATTGTTAAATGGTTTTATTTTATTTGGTCATTGGATTAATAAATATCCTTTTAAAGATTTTCATATAAAAGCAAAAGATGTATTATTTATTTTTCAAAGAACTATTGATTTAAAAAATTTATTTGATTCTGAAGATAATGTAAATAAATTTGTTAGAGGAGTTTTTTTAATATTTAAAGCTTTTCCTATTGCCTCTGATGATTCTAAACAATTTTTATACTTTTTAAAAAAAGAATCTGATTCCTTAATAAATAAAAATAATGACTCTTTAATTAATCACACTAAAGAAAAAATTGAAAAACTTTATAAATTTATACACAAAGAAATATTTAAAAATGGAAAATACAAAAATAAAAATACAGATTTTGTTGAGATTTAAATTAATTATATTTTTAAATAAATATCTATATTATAATATATTTATACAATAAATAAAAAAATGTTTTATTAATAATAAAATAATATCTTTAAATATTAATTTTAAAAATAATTTAAAAAATAAAAAATAAATAAGGAAATAAATTATTCATCATTTAGATTTTCATTTTTATGTTTAATAGGAGTTTTTTTTCTCTTATGATAAATATCATCATTATTATAATTATTATTTTTAGTATCATCAGTCCAATTTACTTTTCCTTTCTTTTTTAAATTCATTTTTTCCATTTGTTCAATTAATTCATCATTAACATCTTTATTATTCATTTTTTTATAAAATCAAATCAAATCATTATAATTTATTTAAAGAAAAACATTTTTTTAAGTAAAATTTTTATAAATTTTTTAATTGTACTACTTATTTTATTTATCAAAAAACGTTTTTATTCATTTAATTCTTAAATATAATAAAAATATGGGAATAATACAAGAATGTAAATGTAAATATAAAGAAAAAAAAAAAGAAGATGAAGTAAATTTACAAAAAAATTTAAATGTTCAAAAAGCAGATATTATTGTTAATAATTTAAGCAATTTAAAAACATTAGATTTAAATTTAGAAAAATTATTTAATAAAAGAATAAAAATTGAAGAAAAAAAAGAAGATGAAATATCAGAAAATTTTAATTCAGAAGAAATAAATGATTATAATTTTATAAATGTAATATCAATAAATGATAGTTCCTTTATTAAAGAAAAAAAAATATAATATCAAAGAAAATAAAACATATTTAATTATGAAAGTTTGTTATTTTTCATAATATTTCAGTAAATTAGATTTCAATTACTTAAGTTTTCATTTATAAATATATCATTTAATAATAGTATATATATTTATATTTAATAAAAAATTATATTTTAGGTTATATAGTTTTAAATCAATTATCAAATATTAATTTAAAAATATATACTTTTTTATAAATTTAAATAATAAAAATATTAAAATAAAAATTAAGACAACTTATTATATTAATAAAAAATTACCTAAAATTGTTTTTATTCTAAAAAAATAATTAAATCATATGTAATTATAATAAAAAATAAAATTTAGTTTAAAATAAAAATAATCTTAATTATCATCATTAATAAAAAATAATCTAAAATTAAAAAAAGAAAAAACCAAAAAAAAATAATAATCTATAACAATAATAAAGACAAAAATCCTTTTTTAATAACCAAACTCTACATTTCCAAAACTAACTTTTTTAATATTAAGCATTCCACTCATTCTTCTTTTCCTTAATCCAGGATCAATATTTTCAGTAGCATTTAATTTTAAAATACTTTTAGGTTTAGGTAAATTAACTTTAATACTACCAAATCTTTTAAAGCTTCTCTTATTCATACTAAAAGAACCAAATCTTCCTCTTTTTCTAATATCAATTTGAGGAGAATTTGTTGCAGTACTTTTTAAATCATCATATTCATATTCAACTCCTTTTTCAGTAAATTTTATTCCTTGTGAACGTAAATACATTAAAATATATTTTTTTTCTCTTTCATTTTCTGCTGCTTTTGCTAATTCTTCTTTTTTAATTCTTTCAAAATTAATTATATTTACAAAAATACCATTTTCTTGACTTGTAAAATATGATGGATCAATTACTATATTATCATTTGAAATAAAGTTAACTTGATATTCATTTTTTGTTATTTTATTTCTTGGAATATAAATTGCTGGTTTATTTAAAAAAGGATCATTTATTACATCAAAAATTTTAAAACTTTTTCCAAAGTAAACTTTCATTTTTAAATTATCATAACCTTCTATTGCTGTTGTTATTATATATGATGTTTTTATTTTTTGAATGTAATCTATTGTTTTTTTTCTTAAAATATATCCTTTTAACATTGATTTTATTCTGTCTATTGCTGATTGTCTTTTTAATATTATTTGATTTAAAATATAAAATTTGTGAAGATTCATTTTTGATTCATAATGGCTTCTGTATTTTTCTATTATGAAATTTGCACTTTGTTTTCTTTGGTTTATAATTTCTGATAAAAATAAGTTTTCTTTCTCTTCGATAGCATTTGACATTTTTTTATAATATTCATATATTATTATATTATTATATTTTAATTTTATTATATTTTAATATTATTATATATTTTTATGTTGTAATATTTTAATAATTAATTAATTGTTAATAAATTAAAGAATATTTTGAAATATATATTCTAAAATAATGGAAATTAAATTAAATTAACTTATAAACAAAAATTAAAAAAATTAATAATTTCAAAATATATAATTTATTTTAGTAATATTCAATTGATTATATATTTATAGAATTCTTGATAAAGAAAGAATTAAAAAAATTTGATTTTATATTATAATATTTTTGACATATTAATACAGTCATTATCAACATATTAAAATTTAAAAATTATAAGATAATTATTAATAATAAAAAATAAATTCACAATCCAATATATAAATTATATTTAATAAATAAAACAAATTAATAAAAAATATTTAAAAATACATCCTAAAAAATAATATGGAAAAAAATTTAATATCACTAATATTAATAATAACATTAATTACCTTATCTAAATCAGATGAAAATCTTTGTGATACATTAATCAAAGAATCTTCATCAGAAGGAGATTTAATATCAAAAATAGAATCAAACATAAAAAATTTAAAAAAAAATTCTTCCTTATGTATAAAATCTTTATTAAAAACATCTCATTACAAATCATTAGAAAATTATGTAAAATTACTAAATAAAAATGGAGTAAAATTTAGAGAAAATTTAAGTAGTTCAATAAATGAAATTCAAAATGAATTAGAACAAATAATGAAAGAGAATAGATTTCAAGAAGAAAATTATAAAATTATCTCTCCCGCATTTCAATGGGCACAAAGTTTATCTCATATTTACATAGATGTAAAATTTTCTTTTAGATTAGACTCACCAGGTTGTCTTGAAATTAATAATTTAAATATTGAAATAAATGATAATAAAATTAATTTAATTGGTACTTGTACTTTAGATGATAGTCCAATTAAATTTGAATTAAATTTAGATTGTTTATATTCTTTTGATAAAGATAAATCTGAATTTAAAATCCCTACTCAAGGAAGATATCATTTATTTTTAAAAAAAAAAGAAAATAAATATTGGGAAAGATTATTAAGTGATGAAAAATTAAATATTTCTAATATGAAAATTTGGTATGAAATGAAAAATAAATATTCTCATGAATTAAAAGAATTTGAAAAAAATAATGATGATGATGAAAAGTCTTTTGAAGATATTGAAAAAGAATATTTAGAAAGAAAAAAAAAGAAAAAAAATAAAAAAAAGAAAAAGAAAAATAAAGATGAAAAAGCTGATTTATAATAAAAATAATATTATTTAATTTTATTTTATTTTAAAAAAATGATTATAATAAATTAATATAATTTAACATAATAAATAATATTTATAAAAAATGGATAAAATAATGGGATTATTTTCAAATAATATAAATAATCAAAATTTAAATAACTTTAATCAAAATAATCCAAATATTCCCTATCAAAAGACAACAAATCTACATCCAAAAAATTTTGTTACAAATAAACAAATACCAAACTTTAATCAAAATTATCAAAATACTTTTCAACCACCAATTCAATTTCAACAACAAATGGTACAAAATCCACAATTTAATCCATATAATACTTATAATACTACTTTTTATAATCCAAATAAATTTAATACAAATTTAAATAATCCTTTATATATGAATCCTCAAATGAATTCAACTTTTAAAAATTTTGCAAAAGGAGTTATTAATAATGTTGAAATGAAAAATAAATTTAATATAAAAAATGTTAATAATAATATGAATGAAATTCCAAAAAAAAATTTTATTAATTCCAACATCAATAATCAAAATCATCAGTTTCAAAATAAAAAAAATAAATCAAAAAAAAAATATAATAATATAAATAATGAAGAAGAATATAAAATTAATGATGGTGCTTTTATTAATACTAATCATCATTATTACTTAATAGATAAAAATGAGAATATTAATTATAATGAAAATCAACTTTTTTCTCCTCCTAAAAGGAAAAATAATATAATAAAGAAAAAAGTGAGGAAAGATTTTAATAAAAAAACAATAAAAGAAAATGAAGAAAATGAAAACATAAAAGATAAAAAGAAAAAAAAATTAATAAAATCAAAAATAAAAAAAACAAAATTAATAAAAAGAAATGATAACATAATAAACAATACAAATAATAATACAAATAATAATTTATCAGATAATGATATAGAAGCAAAAGAAACTTATATTGATGAAGAGGGAGAAAATTCAGATTCAAAAACAATAAAAAATTCAGAAAATAAAATAGAAGAAAATCCAACAAAAAAAACAGAAATAAACTTATCAGATTTTTTAAAATTAAAAACAAAACATGAAGAAGAAAAAGAAAAATTATTAAAAGAAAGTAAAAAAAAAGAAGAAAACAATATAAATAAAATAATACCATTATTAAATGGAATGTGTAGTGAAAGAGAAATGAAAGAAAGAGAAGAACAGAATTTATTAAGTATATTTGAATTAGATCCAGAAAAGACAAAATATGATAATAAAACACAACAATATATAAAAAAAGTAAAACCTGAATTTGCAATTCAAACTTATACAAGACCAGGAGGAGATTTAAATAAAGTTGATAATAGTGATTTAAGAACACCGAAAGCATTAAGAGATACTATGAATTATATTATTAATGAAATTATTGATAGTGATCATATTAAAAATAAGAAATTTACTAAATTATTTACAATTGATTTTAAAGAAATTTGTTTATTTGTTACTGATAGATTTCGTGCTATTAGAAAAAATTTTACTATTTTAGATAATATGAAATCTAATAAAGATTGTATTATTTGTCATGAACAAATTGCAAGATTTTTAATTATTTGTTTAAATGAAACTATTGATATTAAGTCTATTAGTGGTGAACAAGGAATTTATAATTTAAATATGAAAGAATTGAATTTAACTCTTACTTCTTTAAGTGAATTTTATGAATATTCTGATAGACAAAAAAAATTAGATAGTAATAATGAAAATATTTATATTAGTCCTAATAAAGAAGAATTTTTATCTTATTTTATTTTGTTTTCTTTAAAACAAAAACCAATTGAATTTATGTCTATTTTATCTAAAATTCCTTATAAATTAAGAAAAGGAAATAAATTAAGTTTAGCTTTAAAAATAGCAAAATCAATTTTTTCAAAAGATGCTATTTCTTTTATGAAAATATTAAAAAGTAAAGAATGTGATTATTTAACTGCTTGTATTATGGTTTTATTTTTTAATGATATTAGAACTCAATTAATGAATATTTTAACTTATGAGAAAAAACCTAATATTGATGAATCAAAACATTCATATTTAATTTATAAAATGTCAATTAAAGAAATTATTGAAAAATTACCTTTTGAAAATGAAAATGAAGTAATTGAATTTTTAGATTGGTTTGGAATTAATTCAAAAGGTTATTCTACTTATAAAATTGGGACAGATTTTAATAATAAAATAGATTTAATAAAAGATCATAATAATAATAATTTTTATGATGTCCCTATTTTTACAAATAAAAAATATGTTCATAGTAAAATTGGAAAAAAAACTAGGAAAGAAATTGTTTTAGGAGGAGATGATTTAGAAATTATTCAAGATGAAGATAATAAAAATAAAAATTCTAGTTTTATTTCAGAAGTTACTTATGATAATATCTTTAATATAAAAGAAAATAATTTAGATGATAAAGAGAAAGAGAAAGAAAAAGAAAAAGAAAAAGAAATTATTACTTATTCAAATAAAGATAATGATAAATCTTTTATTGATAATACTATTAAATCTTTTGATAGCCATCCCAAAGAGAATCATAGTCAATTTGAATTAAGTATTTCAACAATTAAACCAAGTAGTCCAAAAGTTATTAATGAAAATACTATTAATTATTTAATTAATGCAACATATCCTTTTATTGAAAGAGTTATTTATGAAAAAAAATGTTTATTTTTTAGTATTTTAAAATATATGTTAGAACAATATAAAATAAAATTATCAAAAATAGAAATATTTGAAAAAAGAAGAAAACATAAGATTTTTTCAATATTAAGAGAATACTCTATTAATAATAAAGCAAATAAACAATATATAAAACAATTAATGAATTATGGTAAAGATATTAATTTAAGAAATACAAATGAAAATATTGCATTTAAGAATTTAAATTGTAATTATTCAAATTTTGAATTTTCACTTTATACATATGATGACCTTAAATATTTCTTAATTGAAAAATATATAAATGATGGGAATAAAAATTATATAAATTATCTTCAAGTAAATATTTTTACTCAAAAAGAATTAATAATAAATTCAGAAATTCTACAAAATTTAAATATTAATTCCTACTTAATAAAATCAAATAATAATGAAACAATAATTTATGATTCAGATATTTATATTGATAATTATAATTCACTTACTCTTGTTTTAAGATTTATTTATTTAGATACAATTTATAATTTATCAGAATATATATTTTATAATCAAAAAAATATGAATAAATATACTATTGGAATTATATTTTTAGATATTCATGATTCAGTATATCAAAATTCAATTCTGCAATCTTTTTTAACTTTAATGAAAGATTCTTTAGGTGATATAATTAAAAAAAAATTAATTTTTGCTTTTCCTTATGATAACGAAATAAATAATAAAGAGATAGATGAACAAAAAGGTTTTGTTAATATGATTAATTCACAATATGGAATTAATAATAATCCTGAAATAATTCAATTGGGAAATGTTAAAGAAAGTTCTCCTTTATATAAAAAATATATTTTATATAAAAATAATAAAGCTTTTGTTGAATTATTTTCAAATAAAAAATATAATATTGAAAAATTGGATACAAGAACAAAATTGACTTCATTAATTAATCATAATAAGAATATAAAATATCAATTTTTTAAAAAGAAAATTGAAAATGAATTTATAAGTGAAATAAATGATAATCCACTTATAATACAATTATTATTAGGAATATCATTATTTAAAATAACTTCAAAATATTATTATGTCCTTTTTTCAAATTTTACAAATAGATTATTTAATATTCCAATTTATAATTCAAATGATGAAATAATAAAATATGAAAATATTCTTTTTAAAATATCTACTATTTTTAAATTATTTAATAATATTTTTGATTCTTTTGTTCAAAAATCTTTTCAATTAATTGATTATTCAATTATGAATTTATTCGAACTTTTTATAAAGGAAATTATTGATTTAGATATTTTATATAGAGAAAAAATAATTAATTTTTCAAATGAATTTAAAGAATCTTTTTATAAAAATAATATTGATGATAATGTTAATGTAAATTTAATTAATTTATTTCTTGTCTTTTTTGAAAAAATTATAATTCTAATAAATCAAGAAGTGAATAATATTGTATTAGATTGTGATGAAAATTTTAATTTATATTTATCAATATATGAAAATGAAAAAGAATCCATTTTTTCATCAATTAATAAAATTTTAAAAAAAACAATAAATGAAAAAGCAATTAAAGAATATGAAAGATATATGAATGGGAAATATTTAAAAACTAAACAAAATAATAAATTCTTACAAATGAAGAGATTTAGAAATAGTGATTTATGTGAAGTACCTAATTTAGCAATTATATATAATGGAAACCATCAAAAAATTAATGAAAAACCTTATTTGAATTACGAAAATGAAAATAAACAAATTCCAAATTTTACCAAAACAGATAAATATTCTATCCAATATAGTATTATTTAATTAAATATAAAATAAATATATAAATTTAATTAAAAAAAAAAATTATATAAACATTAATTTATTATTCTATTCAATAAATTTAAATTTTATATTTAAAAATAGCTCAAAAATACATTTAATGGATAAAAAAAAAATAAAGAAATTTTTATCAAGTTTAAAAGATAAAATGTCGATGTTTGAAATATTAGTCAGAGTAAAATTAAGATTTAAAACAACATATTTTCCAATAAATAATAAAGATAATTTCTTAAATTTAATAATGGATGTTTTAATATTTAATAAAAATTGTCATTTTGTTGCAATATTTAAAGATTATATGATATTGGATTATAAAGATGAATTTTTAAAAAGATATTATCAAATTAATGAAAGTCAAGATAGAATTCCTCGTTTTATTAATTTTTATAAGAATTATTTAAAATTTTTTTGTAATCCAACTTTTAATAATTTTCAAATAAATAATATTATTTTAGAATATAATGAAAAAAAAGCTGAAATTTATTATAATCAAAATTTAAAAAATAAGGAAGATAAAAAAGACTTTGATGATGGATTTGATGATGAGGATGATTTGAATTGTGATAATATTTCTCAATCAAAATTTGAAAAAACTATATTTAATGAGATTATTAAAAAACAAATTGATGATATTAGTTTTGAGTTAAATAATAATGATGGTAATACTGAAAGAACAATTCATCTTCAACCTAATGATTATATCCCAAATCAAAGTTTTTTATATTCTAAAAAATCTAATAAACAAAGTTTAATTAATATAATTAATGCCTTTAATGGGAAAGTATTTAATGGAAATAATAAAAAAAGATATAAACCAAAATTAAATTCTTATTTGAATTTTACTTCAAATAAAAAAAAAATAGATTCTAAATTAATGTCTTATACTTCTTTATCTAAAAAAAATACTATATCAATAAGTAAAATTAGTAATATTAAAGATAGTATTAAAAATGATAAAAACAATGAAAATCAAAATTTTAATAAAAATATTAAAAAAAGTAGAAATACTTTTAATAATAATTTATATACATTAAATAAATTAAATTCTAAATTTAAAACTTATGATATTTTATCTGAAAATAATAAAAATAAAAAAGATTTTGTTAAAACACAAAACATTGAAAATTTATTAAATAAATTTCAAAATAATATTGTACATAAAAAGAACATATATTCAATAGATAGTTTATTAAAAAAAAATAATAAAAAAAACATTATAAATTCAACATCATTAAATTTTAATAATTCAAAAAAAGGGAAAAATACATTAATTAATAATAATAGTTTAAAAAAACCAAATAGTAAATCAAATGGAAAAAAAATAGGAAAAATAAATACAAGAAATAAAAAGAATTCATTAAATAAAAAATCATTAAATATAAAAATTCCAAATCATCATACAATTAATCAAAATGATGATATCATAAAATTAACTTTATCAACTATTTTACTAAATGAACTTAAATTAAAAAATAATCATAAAAAAGATAATAATAGTCATAATAAACAGAATCAAAATTTAAATAATATAAGTAATCAAATAAATATTTCAAACAATCAATTGCAAGAAGTTTTAAATAGTAAATTAAATAAAAAATTATTAAAGAATGATAAAATTGAAATGATTATAAATACAAATTTGAAAAATATAATAAGTGATAAATCTACAAAATTATCTAGAAATAAAGGAAGAAGTATTGAATTAAAAGAAGATACAATATCAACTTCAAATAAAAATTCAGTTTATAGAAGTTGTTCTAGATTAGATAAAAAATTATTAACAACAACTTCAAATAATGTAAATAATAAAAGTGCTTATAAAAGTAATATACTTCATAAAAAAATTAAAAAAATTACAAATAATAATTTAATTAAATCTTTTGGTAAAAATAAATTAATGGATATTTATTCTAAACCAAAATCAATTAATAGTAATTTTAATAATAAAAATATTAATAATAAATCATCATCAAAAAAATAAGTATATGAAATATATATACAAATCATTTAATATTATTGATATAATTTATTTTGTTGAAATTATTTTTGTGTATTTAAAGTATTTTATATATATAAATCCCTATTTATTACTTCTATAAAATATATAAATAAATAAATAATAAAATTAAAAAAAAATAATAAAAAAAGTTTGTTGTTTTAAATAATATATATACAAGAAAAAAAGAAATTCTAAAAACTAACAAAAAAAAAAACAAATTATCCAGATTTAAAAAGTAAAACTGCAATTTGTCCAAGATAAAAATAAATAAAATGTTTAGTTTCATGAGTAACATAACTTCCAAAATTTCTCCCAACAACACAATGCCAAGTTGGATTATGTTTCCTATCAAATTCTTTTTTAATATAACAAGCAATATCTTTTTCAATATTATAAGAATCAATTGCTTTAGTAGCAACATTAATTGCATCTTGTTGCATATCTTCAGTCATATCTGAATTTTTAATTATTGCTTTTCTTTCTTTATCCATTTTTATTTATAAAATAATAAATATTTACTTTTAATGAATTCTAATGATTTAAATCCAATTGATATTGATAATTATAAAGAAAAAGAATCTCCAAAAAAAAATGTTTTAATGACAAATTTTTCAAATAATATTTCTGGAGAAACTGGAATAAAAAATGATTTGTATGAAAATAATTGTTATATTAATGTTTGTATTCAATCAATTTATCATTTTAGATTATTAAGATTTAATCTTCTTTCTACTCAACAATTTCCTCTTTTTTTAAATTCACCTAAAATAATTACTGAATTAGTTTTATTAATAAGTGCATATAAACAATCTTTAAAATCTTCACAAAATAATATTTTAGATCCAAATAAATTTTGTGATGCTTTAGATGAATATTTTAAAGATAAAAAAGAATTTCAAAAAAATCAACAAAATGATCCTATTGAATTATTAAATATTTTATTCACTTTTATTCATACTTATATTGTTTCTAATTTTAATACAATTGGATTTAGTGAAAAAGAATGTTATAATAAGTGTTTTATTCATCAATTATTTTTTATTAAATTAAAGGAAAAATCATTTTGTTCAAATTGTAAATTAAATAAAGAAATTAAATATGATAATAATAATTTTATGTTTTTAATAAATGTTAATAATATTATTGAGACTTCAAATCAATATTTCCCTGAATTTATTAATTTTAAAGAAAGGTTTATACAATGTTTTAATTACGGAAAGAAAATTTGTTCAAAATGTAATACAAATAATTTTACAAGTCAATTTTTTTGTTTGCATTTAGGATATTACTTAATAATAAATTTATCTTGGGAAAATAATTATATTGATTTAGTAATTTTATTAAAATTTTTATGTATGATAAATAGTGATTTTTCCTCAAAAGAATTATTTATAATGAAAAATGAAGAAAAAAAAATGAAATTTTTAGGTCTAATATTATTTTCTTCTCATCATTATGTAATGTTATGTTATAATAAAAAAAATGATAATTTTGTTATATATGATGATTCTAAAATTAAAATTTTTCCAAATTGGAAAAATACAATTGAATATTTAATAGGAAATAGATATTTACCAATTGCTATTTTTTATGAAGCTCAAAATGATTCACAAGAAAACAAATGTAAATTTAATATATCAGAATCATTTTATCTTAAAAAATATAATGAATGTATTAAAAAAGATGAAGAGAATAAAAAGTATAAAAACTATAATAAAACTTCAAATCAATTAATTATAGGTAAATTAAAAGATGGTGAATGGGAATGTGATAATTGTAATTCAATTAATCCTCCTAATAATGCACTTTGTAAGTGCGGTTATAAAAATGAAATAATAGAAAAAATTATTTTACAAGATTTAAGAAATCAAAACAATTATAATGATTTAAATTATAATAATAAAAATAATAATATGGATATTTATAATTATAAAAATAATAATAATGATTTGATTAATAATTTAAGCATAAATAAAGAAAAAGAAAATAGTACTAAGTCAAGTGATAGTAATCCATTTTCAATAGGTTCAAAGATTCAAAAAGAAAGTAATGAAAATCTAAATCAAATAAGTGAATTATTACCAATGTTAAATTTAAAAAAAATACTAAATAATGAAACAGAAATAAATAAAGAGAAACCAGATTGGAAATGTCCAGTTTGTAAAATATTAAATGAAGCAGATAAAAATAAATGTAAAAATTGTGGAAGAAGGAATAATGGAATAAATATAAATTTTTGGAAATGTGAAAACTGTCAAAATGATAATCCATTAAGTAATAAAAAATGTTCAAAATGTAGGAAAGAAAATAATATTTTACAAATGAAAGAGAAAATTATGAAAAAAAGTTTAATTAGTTCAAAAAGAAATGAAGAAGAAGATTATAATAAAAATAATAATGTTATAAATATTAATGCTTCACCAATATATGATGAAAAAATTTATGAAACAAAAGAGTTATAAAAAAAAAATAATAAAAAAAATTTTTTTAAAAATAATCTTTTTCAATTTAAAAATGAAACATAATTATTTATAATATAAATAAATTATTTTTTATAATTACTGATAGAAGATTCTTCTAAAGCAAGTTTTCTAAATTTATTTAAGTCATTAATAATATTATCTCCATAAGAATCATTACATAAATTTTTACTTGATAAAAGAGAATCAGCAGGAAGTTCATTATTATTAATATTATTATTATAATTATCATTATTAATAAATTTTAGTAAGCCTGGTTCTACTTCAATATTTCTTATTTTATCCAAATATACCTCAAAGTAATATTTTATATCTTTTTTATCTTTATTAAAATACAAATTTTTTGTAAAGATTTTACTATTTTCATTTTTTTTTTCATCTTTCATTTCGATAATAGTTGTTTCTCTTAGTAAATCTTTTAAAGATTTAGATTTTTCTAAAAGTAATTTACTTTTACTTTTATTTTTATTAATTTGATGATTATTCTCACTAATATTTAATTTAGTTGTTTTTTCAAACAATTTCTTTTTATTAAAATTAGTTAAATTCTTATTGCTCCTTTTTCCACAAAAACTTTTGTTTATAATTGGTAAATCAAATTTAGTTTTATTATTATAGTCTGTCATTTTTTTAGGCTTTATTATAGTATTTAAATACGAACTAGAAAAATTTTTTTGATTTTTGATAATTCGAGAAGCTCCTGTTCTATTACAGAATAAAAAACTTGATACTTTAATAAAATCAAATTTATGTTTATCATTTATTTGTATAATTTTTTCTTTTCTTATATTACTTAGACATTGTTTCAAATTGATATAACAAGGAATAATTCTATATTTATAATCTTTTACTAATTTTATGCTTTGATATAATAATTCAAAATATATATATTTTTCTTCTTCTAATACCATATATAAATTCCCTGGGTCATATAATATTTCTTTCAATATTTCATTGACTTTATAATTTGTTAAAGATTGTGCTAAAATTGTTGAATTTGTGTTAACTAAATTTGTTTCTTCACAAAATAAAAAATTACATGTTGTTATCATTAGTTTAATTTCAGATTCATTTAAAAAGCCATCTTCATCTATATCAGTTAAATTATATAATAATTTTATTTTATTTTCAAAACAACTTTTCAGAAATATAGTTATTGAGCAAACTACATTATAAGAATTGATGAAATTTTCTAGTTTATAATCAGTTAAATAAAACACCTTTTTATCATTTTTTATTATTAGTTTAACTTCTCTGAAACGTAAGAAATATAATTCATATAATTCATTAATTATTTCTTCTATATCCATTATACTACAATTTAGATCAAAATTTTCTATTTGCTTTTTCACGATTTGCTCCACCATAGGTTCATTAAAAGTTTCTTTCATTGATTGCATATATTTATCATGATTTATATATCCTTTAGATTCATATAAT
>JAEEGK010008829.1_pt1 | contig 23714 bp, 20 predicted proteins | sample 8958771 | NCBI WGS metagenome assembly JAEEGK01 (sample SAMN16246547, study PRJNA631951) | gut metagenome | biome: gut microbiome; feature: rumen; material: SC-attached | host: Bos | place: Iran: Karaj | collected 2018-10
AGTGGAAGCGCCTGCAATTCGCCCCAGTGCTGAAAGTGTCGCCCATGAGTTTCGGGCTGGACAGGCGGGTACCCGTTAGCTAAAATCGGAATAATCGGAACAATCAGACCATTCAGAATCATCGGACAATTCTGACCAATCGGAACAAACGGAATAATCATGAGATGATGGAGCGCAATCCTCAGATTGACTTGGCGGAACGCTATGTGAGGGAGACAGGCATGTCGCTGTTCCTCACTGGCAAGGCGGGTACGGGAAAGACCACTTTCCTGCGCCATATTGCCGAGCACTGCCCCAAACGCCATGTGGTGGTGGCTCCGACAGGGGTGGCGGCGGTGAATGCCGGCGGGGTGACGATACACAGCTTCTTCCAACTGCCATTCTGTCCCTATCTGCCCGATATTCCCGAGCTGGTGACAGAGTACCAGATGCCGGAACAGCAACGCCAGCTGCGCAAGAGCAAGATGGACATCATCCGCACGCTGGACCTGCTTATCATCGACGAGATAAGCATGGTGCGAGCCGACCTGCTGGACGCGGTGGATGCCACATTGCGACGCTACCGCTGCAACAGCCAACCTTTTGGCGGCGTGCAGCTGCTGATGATTGGCGACGTGCAACAGTTGGCTCCCGTGGTCACTGAGGAGGAACGCCCCTATATGGAGCGCGTCTACCCATCGCCTTTCTTCTTCCACAGCAAGGCGTTGCAACGACTACGCTATGTCACAATACAGCTGACCACCATCTACCGCCAACAGGACAGCCACTTCGTGGAGCTGCTGAACAATGTGCGCGACAACCATTTCGACCAAGCGACATTGGATGCCCTTAACTCCCGAGTGAGACACACCCCCCGCCTTGCGGCAGACCACTCTGGGACATACCCCGGCTCTTCGAGCCACCCCTCTAAAGAGGGGACGGCTAACGCAGCAAGCAATTCACAACACTCGTCTCATGACGGCACTGCCGAGCCGATATTGCTTACCACCCACAACTATCAGGCCGACCGTGTGAACCAGCAACGGCTCGATGCCCTCAAGACGGAGCCGTTCACATTGGAGGCAAGGGTGCAAGGCAATTTCCCAGATGGTTCCGCCCCAACGGACAAGACGCTGGTGCTAAAGCCTGGAGCACAGGTGATGTTTGTAAAGAACGACAGCAGCGGCGCACACCGCTATTACAACGGCAAAATCGGGACCGTGAGGGAATTGAACGAGGTGTATGACGACAACGGCGACACCCAAATGGCGGTGGTTGTGGACGACGAGGATGGCACCACCATCAACGTCACGCCAGAACGGTGGGAGAACATACGGTATGAGATAGACCCCGCTGACAACCAAATCAAACAGACCGTGGACGGCACGTTTGAACAGTACCCGCTCAAAACGGCATGGGCCATCACCATCCACAAGGCACAAGGACTGACATTCGACCGTGTGCAGATTGACGCGGCACACGCCTTCACCTATGGGCAGGTGTACGTGGCCTTGAGCCGTTGCCGCAGCCTCGAAGGACTTACGCTCCTCTCCCCTATTTCGGCCAACAATGTCTTCGACAGCCAAGATATTGCCCAGTTCAACAACACCCTCACCCCGCCCCAGCAGGCTGAGGCAGAGTTGGAGGGCTGTCGGACACAATATTATTACAACAAACTGTTCGAGCTGTTCGACATGAGTGCCATCAGCCATGAGGCAAACGCATTGGAACGCCTACTGCAAGAGCACCTCCGCAGCACCTATCCACAACAGGCGGCATTGATGACTGAGCAGGTGTGCCCAGAGATTGCCAACCTGTCTTCTGTGACAGAACGATTCCATCGCCAACTTATCGGCATCAGCCAGATGCCCGAAAGCGATGCCAAGCCCATTCTTGCCGAACGGGTGAACAAGGCTACCGCCTATTTTCTAGAACAGACCAATGCCATCGGTGACAAGGTGCTGCCCATCCTCGACCTAGAGGTGGACAACAAGGATGTGTCCAAACGCCTTGCCGACATCGCAGAGCGATTCCGCACTGCCCACCAACTCAAACAGAAGGTACTACGATTGGTGCATGACAAGGGATTTGATATTGCCAGCTACCAGAAGTGCAAAGTGGACTTTGTGCTGGAGAAACCTAAGAAGCAAAAGAGCATCAGGGTGGAAGAGACTTACGCAGACAACAAGAACCCCAAGCTTATCAAAATCCTCACCAAGTGGCGCACCGCCCACGCCAAGGAGGACGGGCTGCCCGCCTATACCATCCTCACACAGAAGAGCCTGCTGGCGATTGCCGACCAGCTGCCCCGCGACCGCAAGTCGCTGCTGAAGATTTCGGGCATCGGGGCTGCCAAGGTGGACCGTTTCGGTGCCGAAATCATACAGATGGTGGAGGATTATTGCTACGACCAAGAGCACCCCAAAGAGCCAGCCTACATGCTGGCGGCACGCCTGTTTGCAGAAGGGAAGAGTGTCGAGGACGTGGCTGGGGCGATGCTTAGAGCCATCTCTACGACGGAAGGCTATCTGGTCACTGCCGTCGAAAAAGGGATACTGGACCCCAACCTGATTCTTGATGCTGAACAGCAGAGCGAGATACTGGGCTACATACAGGAGCATCCCGAAGTGACCACCCTCAAACCTCTGTTCGAACATTTTGAAGGCAAATATAGTTACTTCCAACTGCGCATAGCAAAACACCTTATTTAATAAACATGCCCCGGCCTTACGTCCACCCCTCTAAAGAGGGGACGCGCGGGAGCGATCAAGCAACTCACCTCCACGAAGTTTCAATTTTCAATTTTCTATTTTCAACCTACTCAATCGCCTTTAGTGTCCGACGTGCCTGCGCGGTGGACATTAGGCTAAAATGCCACCATTCAGAGGTGAGAGGAATCAACCCTTGCTGACGCATGACACGGCGAAGGAGGCGACGGTTGTCGTATTCCTCCTGTGTTATCTTCCCCGTGGCAAGCAGATGGGACTCGTTGTCGATATGAGACTCGGGTCCAAAGTGGTCAAAGTCTGTGCCCATCGGGAGCCAGTTGCCATCGTGGTCGACCAGCGTCACGTCCACTGCCGCACCAAAATTATGCATACCGGGTCCTTTCTTGGGGTTGGCGACATAGCGGTTTTGTGGTGTACCCGCCACAACATGAAACATCTGATACTGCACTGACAGCGGTCGCGCGGCATCGAGAATGAGCAAATCCAAGTCGGGACGCTCCTCATGCAGAGCCTCCTGCGCTGCCACGACCTTCCGCGCCATAGCGGGGAGAAGGAACGCCCTGTGAATATCGGCATACAGCACCCGACCCAGAAAATTGTCCTCCGTGGCATAGACCAGATGCACTTGAATGGTAGGGTCGAGCGTCTGCACATCTACCAATCCAAGCGACAGCAGCCTTTGCTCGGTTGCGGTATAGCGGACTTTTTCGCGACAAACAGTCACAAAATCGGTGTCGCACAGCCCGTATTCTGCAACTACGGTCTCCTCCCTGCCCGCACAGGCAAGAAAAAACAGAACTGCTGTACCCAAAACAAGACGCTTCATATTATTGTATTAACGTAAATAATGCCATTTTATTGCCATAAAAATGTTGCAGATCGAAGAAAAAGATGTACCTTTGCACTCAGAATACATCCTAACTCCATCCGCCCTATGAACGACATAATAAAGCAACTATGCAATGCCAACGAGTTGGTTGAACTCTACACCAACCCCGACGACAACCATAATTTTGAAGTGGGCTACATTGCTGCCTGCACCGACAACGAATTCCTACTCCACTCCTACCAAGAGAACGACCTTGACGATGGATACTACGTGTCGCGCAACGACTCCGTATTCCAAATCCGACACAGCACCATGTACCTCAAAAACATGCTGCAATTCATCAAACCCAAACCCGACAAATACGACCTCCCGAAGGGCTATTGGTCTGAGCTAGACCTCATCCACGTGGTACTCAACCTCTGCCAACAGGAACGGCTGATTGCGGTGGTGAGGCTAGAATGCGACCTGCAATTCTACGGCAAGGTAAAAGAATTCAGCAACGAGATTGTTGAGTTCGAAGAAGTGGACGGCAACGGCATGCCCGACGGCACCACATTCGTGCGCATAGAAGACATCAAATTGGTCGGCTTTGGTGGCCTAGAAGAGAACCGCCGCACGAAATTATTCGCTGGCAAAAAACGATAGGCAAAAGATACACAGCCTCCATTATTGCAATGGACTGAAAAAAGTTGACTCAGAGAAGAGTCAACTTTTTTCAGTACAATTTCATGGATGCACACAAACAAAAAAATAATTATTGATATTTGCAATATTATTTGTATCTTTGCAATCATACAAAAAACACAACATTATGCATAGACCATTTAAAGTCATACACTTAGAATTAAAAGCAGACCATTCGCACCACTATTTTGGGAGCATCAAGGCATTATGCGACAACTTTGACAAAGACCAAATTGGCATTGTGTATACCTCTCTTAGGTGCGTTAATCTCGGGGAACGAAAATACTACGAGAACAGTAAGTGCATTATTCGGCAGGGGATTCTTGTCACCACCACTCGCAATGTAAAACCCAAGAAAACGGCAGAACCTGAAATCTAAAAAGACAAAGAAAACGGCGGTCGCATGACCGCCGTTTTGTGGCTCTATAACGTTTATAGTGGGTAAAACAGAAATAAGTCGTAAATTTGCGAAATGGAAACGATAGAGATATTCACGATGGCATTGGGGCTTACGGAGCCTTGGTATGTTGAAGATGTGCAGTTTGTCGATAATGGTGACAACGGGCACACATTGTATATAGACATCACATTTCAGAAGGGATGGCAGTTTGCCACGCCCCAGGGCGGACGACAGACGGCCCACGACACGGTGGAGCGGGAATGGCGACACCTGAACTTCTTCCAGCACGAATGCCACATACGGTGCAGGGTGCCGAGGATAAAGACGGGAGAACACACGATAGAGACGGTGCAGGTGCCGTGGGCGCGGAAGGGCAGCGGGTTCACGATGCTGTTCGAGGCGTATGCGATGCTGCTCATCGAGAAGGAGATGCCCGTGTCGTCGGCTGCGGAGACGGTGGGCGAGACCGCGCCGCGGCTGTGGCGGGTGTTCGACTACTGGGTCAGCCGCTCGATAGAGAGACTTGACCTGTCGAAGGTGAAGAGGGTGGGGGGGGACGAAACGTCGTACAAGAAGGGCCACAGGTACATAACGCAGTTCGTGGACCTCGATGCCCGCCGTACCATATTCGTCACCGAGGGGCGAGGTGCCGAAGTGGTGTCGGCATTCGTGGAATTCCTGAAGGCGCACGGAGGCACCCCGCAGCAGATAGAGCTCGTGAGCATGGACATGTCGGCGGCGTATGTGTCGGGCTGCAAGGACAAACTGCCTCATGCGGACATCGTGTTCGACCGCTTCCACGTGGTCAAGGGATGCAACGAGGCCATGGAAGAGGTCCGCAAGTCCGCGAAAGGGGCGCACCCCTTCTCGGCCTACGAGAGATACACACTCCTCTCCCGTACTGGCCACCTCGACGCCTCCCGCCACTTCGCACTGGCCGACATCACGGAGTCGTGCGCGGAGATTGGGCAGGCCTACCTGCTCAAGGAGGCTTTTGCCGACCTCTACGACGTGCGGCAGCCCGCACTTGCCGAAGGCTACCTCGCTTACTGGTGCGACATGGCTGAAGACTCCGGTCTCGTGCCCTTCAGGAAGTTTGTGGGTACCGTAAAGAGTCATTGGGACGGCATCGTGGCCTTCTTCCGCCACGGCAGGCAGACCAACGGCCTCCTCGAAGGCATCAACTCCAAAATCCAACTCGCCAGACGCCGTGCCAGAGGCTTCTGCAATCTCGACAACCTCATCCATATGATTTACCTCGTCGCTGGTAGACTCAACCTCTCCTACCCACTGTAAACGTTATAGAGCCTCCTTCTTCGGTCTCTCTTTGAAGTTATTGAAAATCATATAATTTTGATAAACCGCATACTAATATCTTAATTTATTGAAAACCAAGCATAATCGCGTTTACTATTTATAATACGTATAGCCCTTTTCTGATTTTCCTCAATCAAAATAACCATCATTTCAACTATTTTGCAAAACATTTTTTTACTAATCTAAAAAAAATGAGTATTTTTGCAATTGGAAACAATCAAAAAAGAAGTCTAAAATAAACTACAATATGGCTAAACCTAGAGTATTTATTAGTTCTACATTCTACGATTTAAAGCAAATTAGAATTGAATTGGACAAATTCATAGAGAGTCTCGGTTATGAGCCAGTCAGAAATGAAGTAGGCGATATTCCATATGGGAAAGATGATAGTCTACAAACATATTGTTATCGGGAGGTTGGAAATATTGATATATTTATTTCTATTTTAGGTGGGAAATATGGAAGTAAAGCCATTTCTGAGGGTCAGACACGTGAGTACTCTGTTTCTCAAATGGAGTTAAAAACTGCTTTGAAAGAAGATAAACAAGTTTTTGTTTTTATTGAAAAAGATGTACTAACTGAATACGAAACTTATCTAGCTAATAAAGATAACGAAAACGTGCGGTACAGATATGTTGATAATCCCAATATTTATAAGTTTATTGAGGAAATAAAGTCTTTGCCCAACAATAACAATATAAAAGGATTTGAAAGTGCAGATGACATTATAAATTATTTACGAGAGCAGTTGGCAGGATTATTTAAACAATTTCTGTTAGATAATAAAAGGGTGAAGGAGGCTTTAGTTATCCGAGACATTGAAAACACTGCAAATACCCTAAAAAAATTAGTTGATTATCTCAAGCACGAGAACGAAGAAAAAGGGGATGAACTAAATAAGATAATCATGTTGAATCATCCTTTAATAAGTAAATTAAAAGAGATTCTAAAAATCAATTATAATTTCTATATTGATGGGAAACAAGATTTGTTTTATCTGCTGTCCTCCTTTGGTTTCAAGAAAACAGATACGGAGTGGATTCGATCATATCCTACAGGAGTATTGCATTTAAGCATTTCAGACGTATTATTTGAAAACGATAAACTAAAATACTTGAAACCAAATGAGTGGGAAGATTCATATGTAGAGGTTAATTATATAGAAAACAAACCTCCAGATGAGGATCTACCTTTCTAAGTTTATTAAGATATAACAGAACTATATGTGATTACAAGAAAGGATAATAAAAAAGTTATTAATTAGACAGAAAATAGAAAAAAATAACAATATAGCATTGACTACCATTTCGCGTTCAAAATAAGCCTAGGAAACTGATTTTGACAAATCGGAATAGTTAGTTCAAGGTAAGCCTATAGGGTAAACCAAGTAATGTTGCTGGTAGCCACCGCCGTTTGGCGTGGGCTTTGCAACATTACAGGGGTTTCTTCCTAGGCTTTCCCTGAACGCAAAAAGAGGCTCACGCCTTTTTTATTGCCGGTTTCGTGATTGTTAGCAATGCGCTAATCAATCACGAAAATGATAGAGGTAAAAGAAAAATACCTTAAGGGGTTCTCGTTTATTGACCTATTTGCTGGAATAGGTGGCTTCCATTACGCACTCTCATCTTACGGAGCCGAATGCCTGTATGTATCCGAATGGGATAAGCCTGCACAGGAGACTTATTATGCCAATCATGGTATTATGCCATCGGGCGATATCACCAAAATAGCTGCTGCGGAGATTCCACATCACGATATTTTGTGTGGAGGTTTCCCATGTCAAGCCTTTTCTATCAGTGGAAAGAGACTTGGTTTTGAGGACACGCGTGGCACTCTTTTTTTTGACATTGCCCGCATAGTTAAGTATCATCGTCCAAAAGTTGTGTTTATGGAGAATGTGAAGAATTTGGTTCTCCACGACAAAGGACGCACATTCAAGGTTGTAGAAAGTACAATGGAAGAACTCGGCTATACCATGTTCTCCAAAGTGTTAAACAGTGGACAGTTTGGAGTTCCTCAGCACAGAGAACGCATTTATATGGTATGTTTTCGGAAAGATATTTTAAGAGGTAAAGCGTTCGAGTTTCCTAACCATAGGATTGCATCTTCTTTGAATGACGTACTTGAGAGTAATCCAAAAGATGCAAAAATAATTGATAGACCAGACATACAGATATATCGAAGAGTGACATCTAATCAAATATCTCTCTTTGATGGAAATCTACCTAACAGGCCTTTACAGATTGGCATAGTTAACAAAGGAGGACAAGGTGAACGAATATATGACCCGATTGGCCATGCTATCACATTGAGTGCTTACGGTGGTGGTGCTGGTGCAAAGACTGGATTATACCTAATCAATTGTGTAATCAGAAAGTTAAGTCCAAGAGAATGTGCCCGCTTACAAGGTTTTTCAGATAGCTTTATTATTCATCCCAATCTGCAACAAGCATACAAGCAGTTTGGGAACAGCGTGACTATAAATGTGCTTCAATACATTGTTGGTGAAATCTCTAAAACATTAGGCCTATGTCACCAATAATAAATGCTATTGAACGAGGAAGCCTTACGGCAAAACATGGCTTTCAGAATGAACGGGAAGTTGCCGTAAAATTCAATAACTGGAGGGTTGATGAAGATGCACAGCAATGGCTTTATGTGATGAACTATGACCTTAAGGATATTGAACATGTCGAAGCTGTAGTACTTTCGGGCTATAAGACAGATGTGCAAGTACAGGTGACAATATACCTCAAGACGGCAATTGATGTGCGAAATTTGCAGGTCAAATTGGTTAGTAATATGAATGGCTTTAACCAAATAGACAAGCGTTGGATTGACAAGTATGTTGGATTGTGGAATATTCCAACCGAAATTGTTTCTATCCTACGGAGGTACACAGGTGAACTACCGCCTACAATCCCCAATCCTCGAGATGGAAGACGTATGTTTGCAGACGAGTTCAACCATCACGAACAGCAATTAATGCTCTCTTGGTTAAAAAAGAACCAATTTATGATTGTAAGCGACATTTTAAAAGGACGAGGTGAATTTGCTGCTGAGTGGATTCTTGTAGCTCAAAAAGTTGCACAAAATGCAAGATGGGTATTAAAGCCGATGAATTACTGCCTTAATTACTTTGGCAATGGAGAAGTTGAGATAACCAATCGAGGTAATTTCCATATTGGCCGTATTACCATGCAACGTAAAGGTGGTGACGGAGGGCGAGAATCTGCCAACATGCTGCAATTCAAGATAAACCCAGCAGAATTGTTCGATCAATAGTAAAACATATCGGTAATAAGAATGAATGCTAACCAAGTCAAGGCTTAGAACAGAATCGACGCCACCACCAAAGATAACTACCCCAAGCTGTGCATTACCCCCAACCGTGCCAAATGTAATAAATTACGTTTTTAACATCGAATCAACAAAGCCTCATTCAATTAAAGAAGAGGCTTTTGCCGTATTATTATGAAAAATATTTTCATGTTTCAAATAAAAAACGTATCTTTGCATTTTAAAAATAATTGAAAATATAAACACATGGCTAAAGAAAGTGTTCTCACCCTCGAAGAAAAAGAGTCTATAGTAATTGAGAAACTAATATTTCATATTATCATAACAGACAATATCACACCAACATATTTGGATGAAATCGAAATATCTGAAGAGCAGAAAAAGTTTTTCAAGGATAGACTTGCTGATGCAGCACAAGGCAGACAATATGTTTTCACCCTAGACAATCCAAGAATACAACAACTTGGAAAAGAAATATTGAATGCAAATAACAAACGATTTGTTGAAATATCCAAAGAAATAACTGAGGGTTTTCAAAAGACACATAGAGGAAATACAAACGACGGGGTTTTCATCGTATCAGTTGCCTCTACAAATAAGAGGAAGCTCCTTTTCTTGGTAAAACTCGACCATAAGAAAGTTTATGAATACAAACTTAATGGCACAAAAGCACTTTTAGAAGAAGTCAAAAACACTTTTATTGAAGACAAAACAGCAATTCAAAAAGTTGCCCTAATTGATACAGACAGCAATGTTTCTTGGGATGTGTTAGTATTTGATAGAAGTAAAGCGAATGGCATCACAGAATATTTTTCAAAATTTTTATCCGTTCTGCCAAGGGAAACAGAATCTGAATTGACAAAAAAATTCCAGTCAGCAGCTCGTATATGGGCATCCCAAAATAGAGCTATTATTGACCCAGATCAAGAGCCATCTATGTACAAAAATAGAGCCCGTGATTATCTTATGAATACTGATAATGTGGATTCCGAAAGATACATAGATTCTGTTATTATTGATGATGACGAGCAAAGACGTAATATACTAAAAGACTCTTTCAGAAATCATCTTGTATTAAATGGTCTTTATGGTCAACAATTTACTCCTAACAAAAATGCCATTACTTCCAAAGAAAGGAAAAATATACGACAAACTGCAGAAGGTGTTAGAATTGAATGGATTGGTGACCCTCGTGACAACAATATCGTGATTAGTAACGAACCCAATCATAATGGAGATTATACTATCACAATTACTTCAAGTCAAATCGTCGACATACAATAAATCAAGCATATCATGTTTGAAGATGTTTTCGAAAAGTTGTTATCAATTGAACAGCTATCAATCAAGGACAAATACAAGGAAACTTGGAGTAATTTAACTTTAGAGGGTACTACTTGTTCCAACAGTTCATACTTCAAGGAATTATTTGAATCCTTCAATGTTATTGCATGTGATAATGCATTGTCATTTTTTATAGATGGAACAAAATATAATTCTATTGACGAATTTATTTTAGATTTGAGTCAAACTGACAATTGGCGAGTCAATATAAATAAAACAGCCATTGTTACATCTATCAAAGACTATAGGATAAATTTTTTTTATTCTATTGATTCATTAAAAAAATGGATTCAAGATACTAATCCCACTTCCTCGGATTATTTTGCTAATACAGGGAAATACAAAGTTTTTGTTAACGGGTTAGAAAATAACTTTGGTGGAGACAATTTTGTTTTTTGCTCTAATGATACAGGCTTGTTCTCTGAGGAAAACAAGTATGACCAAGACTCTTTAGTCGAATCCCTTCGAATAATTAGTAACAATGATGTAATTGTATGCCCCAAAAACCATTATTTAACATTCGGGGAAAAGAATGATATTACTCGTTCTTTCTATCGGAACTCAATTATTGTATTAGCAATTGCTCTTTCCAATGAATATCATGAACCAAGTGACACTGTAGTTATTAAAGGGTGTCGCAGGTTGCCTCTTAAAATAAGCAGCAACAGCTTGGATGTCAATATCACAAAAAAATATCAAGACGAGTTATTCCATGCCATACAATGGGTATACGAAACAGGTGAGAAATCTGATTTACGATTGAAACTATTATTAGAACGAGTATCACTGGATATTAATATTTCGGAGTCTTATCCTAACGGATTATGCCCAATAATACAAAATGCACTCACTCAAGCCAAAGAAAGATACTCTTTTATTACATATGAACGAAAAGATAAGTATGACAAAGAATTAAAGGAATTGTTAAATGATACAAAAAAAATATGCGACTCGTATTCTTCAAAGATTAGAGGCGTATTGTCCAATCTTTTACGTGATGTACTTGCCGCTTTTATAATGATTGGAATAACGCAATTATCAAAAGTCAACGAACTTCAAGGTCTAGAAAAAAACAATTTAATAAAATATGTATTCGTGGCTTTTGGTTGGTATTTCATTGCATCAGCATTATTTCAACTAATAATAGATGTAATTGATGTGTTTCATTCCTACAAAGAACTTATTTATTGGAAAGATTTAACCAAAGAATATATTACAAAGTCTGAATATAGTCATCACATTAAAGCCACTGTATTAAAACGTCTTCAGGGGAGTGCACCAATTTATTTTATTTTAATATTGCTTTATGTCGGCATAGGAATTGGATGTTTACACCTACCACAATTATTACATTTAATAATAAAATAGCCGTATGCTCCAGTTATACAAAATATTATTAAACAGTTGTTGCTTGCATTTTGTTGGCAACAAGAACGATGATGAAGGAATTATTCTATCTAATGATTTTTTATCTTTGCCAGAATCCATCAAAGAAAATTTATTACAATTTTTCTTCAAGCCGTTTCTAATATCTGACGAGTATTATTGTCTCTATCACGATAGCGGACAGGAATACAACGTAGTGTGTGGGGCGATAACGCAAACTTTCGATAATCCCGAATGTTTATTCGAGCAGTCGGTGAATTTGGCAAAATACCTCTACGAGCAGAGCACTCACCCGAAAATCAAAGGGGGCGAGTTTTATACGGTCTATTTCAAGGACTGCCTGCTGGATGGCGAGACGGTGGATGCCGTAGGACTGTTCAAGTCGGAGAACAAGGACACCTTTTTGAAGGTACTAAGAGAGGGGAGCAATTTTAATCTCGAAAGCGAACAGGGCATCAATATCAAGAAACTCGATAAAGGCTGTCTTATTTTCAATAAAGACAGCGAAAATGGCTATGTGGTTGCTGTGGTGGACAACACCAACCGTGGCGTGGATGCGCAATACTGGATCGACGACTTCCTGCATGTGCGACAACGCAAGGACGAGTATGCCAACACGGAGAATGTCATGGCAATGGCCAAGCAGTTCATCACCAAAGAACTGCCTAAGGAGTTCGAGGTGCCCAAGGCTGACCAGATTGACCTGCTTAACCGTTCGTTACAGTTTTTCAAAGAGAAGGACACCTTCGACATCGAAGACTTTGCCAACGAGGTAATTGAGCAACCCGAAGTCATCGAAAGTTTCAAGAACTATAAGAAAACCTTTGAGGAAGAGCGCGCCATGGAGATAGACGACAGTTTCTCCATCTCGCAGCACGCTTTCAAGAAACAGCAGCGAAGCTATAAACGCATCATCCGCCTCGACAAGAAAATTCAAATCATCATCGACGGCAACCGCGACCACATAGAGCAAGGCGAGGACGAAAAAGGCAAATACTACAAAGTTTACTACAATACCGAGGAATAATGCTGTTCTACAACTATACAACATGAAACAAAAAAAATACAAACCCAAGATAATGGTCAGTTCTTCCGTATATGGATTCGAGAATGATCTGAACCAGATATGCGCTTTGTTGAAAAAGATGGGATACGAAGTTTGGAATTCTCATCTTGGTACAATAAAGGTCAACCCTGAATTGTCAAATATGGATAACTGTTTGAAGGCGGTGGAGGATTGTGACCTGTTTCTTGGAATTATTCGGACAAATTGCGGCACAGGCAATATCGATGGAAAGAATATCACATTTGAAGAGATGAAGAAGGCTGTAGAATTGAAGAAACCGTATTGGTTTCTCTCTCATAGAGATGTCGTATTCGCTAGACAACTTTTCAGAAATGTTGAAAACCCATCTTCAATCACATTCAAAAGTAAGAGGTTTTTTGACCCTCTTTGCATTGAGATGTACAATTTTGTCATAAAAGACGACATCCCAGTGGGTGAAAGAACAGGAAATTGGAACCATGAGTTCTACATATTTGATGATATAGCAAGATACCTAAAGACTCAATTTAAAGACAAAGAGTCTATTTTAAGACTACTTAATAGGGAGGAACAATAATGGACAACACATTTGTAATAGACAATCTTCTGCGACAGAACGAAAGCGATGTTCTTGAGTTCAAAGAGAAATATTCCCCAGAGGTGATTGCAAAGAATGTTACTGCCATGCTGAACAATCGCGGTGGAGATATTCTTGCCGGCATAACAGATGACAAGCGAGTTGTTGGCATCGATAATGGCGTTGATATTGGTAAGCTTCTGAACAAACTGTTATCAGAAATCGCTCCGTCTGCACCTATTGATGTACAGTTGGTAGAATATAATGGGAAAAACATCCTGATGATTCGTGTCTGGGAAGGTAGCCAAAAACCCTATTCATATAAGGGAACGATATATCAAAAGATAGGCAGTCATGGCAAAAGCCTATCCAAGATTCTTTCCGACAGAAAAGATGCTGATATCAATTGGGAAAGGTTGCCTCTACTTGGAGCCGACCTCTCGGATTTGGATATGGAAGAGGTCAAAAAGACAGTTAATCAGTTGCAGGAGTCAGGGGCGTCAACAACAAACGATACAGAAGAGTTTTTGATAAACAATGGTTTGATACAAAATGGGAACATCACGAATGCCTGCGCCTTGTTGTACGCAAAGAATCCATCCAGATTCTACAGCCAAAGCGTTATTCGGTTGTCGGTTTTCTCATCGGAATCCTCCTCTGATTTAGTGGAGGCAAGAAACTATTCTGGAAATATATTCAAGAATGCTGAGGCGATATTCCTGTTTTTCGATGAATACTACAAAAAGAGTATAGTCATCGATGCACCCCAACGAAGCGAGAAATGGAATTATCCTCGTGTCGCCGTCAGAGAGGGTGTGATGAACGCGATAGTACACAGAGACTATAGTTTCTACCAAGGGTTCCTTCATATTCAAGTTTACCCTACCCACCTTGACATTCTGAATTATGGCACAATGGAACCCATAGTTTCGTATGCAACAAAAGGAATACTGGAGTATTCAATGCTGAGAAACCCAGACATTGCCTATCAATGCTACTACAGAAAGCTGATCGAAATGCGAGGAACAGGAATCATGCGCATGAATGACGAGTGTAAAAAACTTGGTCTTAATCCCCCAGCTGTCAGCATTGGAGGTAATGTAGTAAAAGTATCGTTCTCTATCCGTCAATGGGGAGCAAACAGTACCGGTGTAAGTATGTTGGAGAAAATGTTAGATACTGCAATAGGGAGTCTTTCTTCGAATGTGAAGATGAAAATGCTTGCTGTTCTTGACAATATAAATAGTAAACCAGGTATAAAATCGTTGGGGCTGAGTGATGCGACAGGTATTCCCAAGAAAACTGTTGATAGATATTTGTCAGAGTTGAAAAAGGCAAATATCATCAGGTATGAGGGCTCGGACAAGAATGGTGGATTCCATATTAACAATGACTTCATGGGATAATAGTCCATTGGTATGTAAACAAGTATGTAGGTGGTTATGTAAATGAGTATGCAAATGTGTATGTAAATGAGTATGTAAGTGAGTATGTAAGTGAGTATGTAAATGAGTATGTAAGTGAGTATGTAAGTGAGTATGTAAGTGAGTATGTAAGTGAGTATGTAAATGAGTATGCATTAAGACATAGGGATAGAATCCTGTTACAATGTTAAAACAATAATATTATGGGTATAAAGAAGTTTAATGATTCATTACTGAAAACAAAAAGAACGACAATGACCACCAAGAAATCTATACGTTTTTATAATGACCATGAAGTGCGTGCCGTTTGGGATGAAGAGAACGCCAAATGGTGGTTTTCGGCTACAGATATTGTGCGGGCTATCAACGATGAGGAGGATTATAACAAGAGCCGAAATTATTGGAAATACCTGAAAGGCAAGATGGCCAAAGATGGCATCCAACTGGTTAGTGTCACTAACCAGTTCAAGTTTCAGGCGCCAGACGGTAAACAGCGTGCCGCAGATGCCCTTGATGCCGAAGTTGTACAGACGTTGGCACAAAACTATCCCAATAACCGCGCAAACGCTTTCCTCAATTGGTTTATTTATAGTGACAATACCATAGACGGACAGAGCAAGAAGAAAGCATATACACTTGCGGAGAGCGGCTTGCTTGACAGCATGAAACCTGGCACAGTCGAATGCCTACAACAGATTCACGCCTACCTCTTTGGCGGCCTCTACGACTTTGCTGGCAAGATACGTACCAAGACCATCTCGAAAGGCGGCACCATCTTCTGCCGTGCGGAATACCTGATGCAGAACTTGAAGACTATCGAACTGATGCCAGAAAACACATTTGATGAGATTGTAGAAAAGTATGTTGAAATGAATGTGGCACACCCTTTTATGGAGGGGAACGGACGTTCAACACGCATCTGGCTTGACTTGATTTTCAAGAAACAACTGAAAATGTGCGTTGACTGGAGCAAGATTGACAAGAAGGAGTATCTGGATGCCATGCACCGAAGCGTAACGAATGCCACCCGCATCAAAGCCTTGCTGAAACAAGCATTGACTGACCGTATCAATGACCGCGAGATATTCATGAAAGGCATAGACTACTCCTACTATTACGAGCAAGAGGAATAAACTGTCAAACCTGCCCCAATAATACAATCAATAATTTCATAGAACGTAAACAACACACAGCAAAAGACATTTTAAAGCAACAAACATACAATAACAATCATGAAAAATAGAATATATCCAAAAGATTGGAAGGAAATACATCCTGGACATGCTGACATGTCGACCGATTTCTATTACTCCCAACTGGCAAGCCGAGTGCTGGCAGTGCTGGAAAACGATGGTATAGATGCCGTACTTGACGAGCCGGCCTGGATACGCGATGCCGCTGTGCGAATCACGGCCTGGTTCGAGGATCTCTGCAATGGCACTGGCCTCTGGAGTGTGGTGAATACAGTGTGTCGCAACCGCTACAACAGGTTGCTGCCTTTCTTCGATACCTCGGTCTATTACCCCGGTGAGCCCAATGTGCAGGACATACAACTGCTACTATGGGATATCATACAGTCACACTACACTGACAGAATAATCAATCCAGAGAACCCTGGCATCGCAATGGCGACGAACGACATATTCAACATCTTCGACGAGGAATATGAGACAGCACCTGAGACGGACGAGATGATAGCATTCCTGACTAATCCGGCATTGGCGAACGACTATTGGCAGGCCCGCAAGGTAATGGAGTGGTTTGCACTCGACAGCTATCTCTCACTAAGTACGCGTATTAGCTTTGAGGATAGCAAACCCTATAAGGTGAAGGATGAATATGACAATATCAGGGTATACCACTCAATGCTGTCCCACACTTTTTTCGACCGCCAGAATCTGTTGGCTCTGACATCAGCCGAATGGCTTTCGGCAGCAACTGGTCACAAGATGGACGTAGATGGGACGCTAAAACAGAGTCGTGCCTACAGCATCGTATCCTACAACGAAGAAACAGTGTTGTTACGCGACATACATAACGAAAAAGAAATAAAAGTGCAAATTGACTCGTTCGACCCGCGTTGGCTGAAACAATACCTGCCAAAGGCAAAAATCGTCACATGCTGTATAGTAGGCTTCAATGGCAAGAACTATCATTTCGGGACAATGTTCACAAATCCTGGTGAAGAGTATCTTGAGAAGTACAAAGAAACCATAGCTAATGAAGAGCGGCAACAGGATAACATTAAATACACTGCCGAACTCTTTTTAAAAGCCTCTGAAGGCAAGCCGATAGTATTTGTTAAGGGCATTGATGAGTTTATGGATTTCCATATTAATAAAATGGGTTCTAAGGTCTCAGATGAATTCCGAAAGGCAATGGAACAGCACCTTTTTCAAAATGCTGAGAGCGGGATGGCAGCCTTCATGTCTGATTCAGAGGCCGGATTGCTCACCATTACACTAGCCATTCCTGCTATCAAGGCATCTTATAACCCATACTATGACCAAGAATACGCCCAAAAGAATGCACTGAACCTAATTGTCAGTCCCGATGCCATGGACTATTCTGCACTATGCACGTTACTTGACAACAACTATCTACCCGATGCTGCCCTCAATAGCCTGAAAGGCTATGAACACGGACGTGAATTGGTGCAACAGAATAGCCAATTCATGGCGGACTATTACTTCTCTCAGCATAGATAGAGTACACAATAAAAATGCCCGACAAGCGTTATCCACGTAATGAAACTGAAATTTGTATATATTATCCTCTTGATGCTGGTTTTGGCTCCCGTGGCTAAGGCGCAGTATACCGTTGACAACAAAAAGGCTGTTAGCGAGTTTGAGAAAGGACAGCAGTTGCTGTCAAGCAATCCCGCTAAGGCTTTTGTCCATTTTGAGAAAGCACTGAAGGCGGAGCCTTCGTTTGCCGAGGTGCGGCTGACGATGGCGGCGTGGTATATGGACCACGATAGTCTGGGTCTGGCCGAGGAGCAGCTGCGGGCGTTCCTCCGCTACGACAAAGGCAAGCATAAGAAGTGGGGTGCTTCGGCTGAATATGACCTCGAGTGCATCTCTTTCCGTCGTCAGGCAATGGCAAACCCCGTGCCGTTCACTCCCGAGAATATGGGTGCCAACATCAACAGCCCTGACGATGAGTATCTGCCTACCCTCACCGCCGACGGGAAAATGTTGATATTTGCCCGATATAATCGTCCCGCTATGACGGAGGACTTCTATGCGAGCCGACTGAAAGATGGTAAGTGGACCAAGGCAGTGCGCATGGCGGAACCGCTGAACAGCGACGAGAACGAGGGAGCGGGATGTATCTCGCAGGACGGACGCATTCTTTATTTCACCGCATGTGGACGAAAGGATGGTGCCGGACGTTGCGACCTTTATGTCTCCTACCGCAAGGCAGGGGGCTGGAGCCGTCCGCAGAACCTAGGCCCGGCCATCAACACCAGCGGGTGGGAGTCGCAACCCTGCCTTTCTATCGACGGTCAGACTCTCTATTTCGTCAGCGACCGCAGCGGAGGCTACGGCGGCATGGACATCTGGCGTAGCACCTTGGTGGAAGGACGATGGAGCAAGCCCGTGAATATGGGAGCCACCATCAACACCAGCGGCGATGAGAAGAGCCCCTTTGTGTCGTTCGACGACCAGAGACTCTATTTCTCCTCCAACGGACGTGTGGGCATGGGAGGGCTCGACCTCTTTGTAAGCCGCCGCACAGGCGACACTACGTGGAGCGAGCCAGAGAACTTGGGCTACCCCATCAACACCCGTGGCGACGAGAGTTCGCTCATCGTTTCGCCCGACGGCAGCACCGCCATCTACGCTAGTGACGGCAGTCAAGGAGGACTAGACCTCTACACCTTTGCCCTACCTGAAGCCGCCCGCCCCGAGCCGATTGAGTATAAAGAGGAAATCACCGAGGTGGCACCCGAACTGAAGGTGGGCGAGAGCATCACGCTGAAGAACGTCTTCTTCCAGACAGGCAAATACACCCTACTCGACATCTCCATCGTGGAACTCGACAAAGTGGTGGAGATGATGCAGAGCCATCCCAGCTTGCGCATCGAACTAGGCGGTCATACCGACAACGTGGGCAATGAGGCCTCGAACCAGAAACTCTCGGAGCAGAGAGCCAAGGCAGTATACGACTACTTGGTGGCACATGGCGTGGTAGCCGACCGCCTCAGCTACAAAGGCTATGGCCAGACCCAGCCCGTGGCGGACAACAGCACCCCCGAAGGCCGCCGCCAAAACCGCCGCACCGTCTTCACCATCCTAGAAAAATAACCCTAGCAATACTAGTAATACTAGCAATACTAGAAAAAAAAGAAATGATATGAAAAAGAAAGTAGTAGTCCTTACCGGTGCCGGCATCAGTGCCGAGAGCGGTATCAGCACCTTCCGCGACAGCGACGGACTGTGGGAGCAGTATCGTGTGGAGGATGTGGCAACCTACGATGCCTACCTCCGCAACCCTGAATTGGTACTCAATTTCTACAACGAGCGTCGTCGACAGCTGTTCCAGGTCAAACCCAACGAGGGTCACCGCCAGTTGGTGCGGCTAGAAGAAAAATATGATGTGCACATCATCACCCAGAACATCGATAACTTGCATGAGCAGGCAGGCTCAACTAACGTGCTGCATCTGCACGGCCTACTTACCCAGGCACGTAGCGACCGCGACGACAACCTCATCGTTGACATCGGCGACCGCGACATCCACATCGGCGACAAAGCCCCCGACGGAGCCCAGCTGCGTCCCCACATCGTATGGTTTGGCGAGGCTGTGCCCAATATCGAACCCGCCGCCGAACTGTGCGAAAAGGCGGACTATTTCATCGTCGTAGGCACCTCCATGAATGTCTATCCTGCCGCAGGCCTCATCCACTATGTGCCGCGCAGCACCCCCTGCTATCTGGTCGACCCTAAGGCAGTGCCTATCTCCCGACCTATCACCATCTTCCAAGAGAAAGCCGGCACGGGTGTCAAAAAAGTAGTTGACGAACTTCTCAATCAACCGACTGAATAATCATTAATAAATCAAATATCACATGAAAAAAATCTTATCCTTTCTGCTGCTCCTCAGCAGCGTTGCAGTACTCAACGTTCAAGCCCAGATCGGCTTCAAGTACAACGGTCACACCTATCAGAACGGCGACAATTTTGTCGTAGTCATTGAACCCGATGCAAGCCATTGCGGTGGCATCAGTTTTGTCAATCAGGGCTACTCTGCCTTACAGGACTTGACAGTAACGATGACCTCCATTGAGATGTCAGGCATCGATATATGGGGCCTCTGTGCTGGAGCCTACTGCAGACAAGACACTGTCAGCGATGCTTTCAATATTCCTCCTAGCGGTGAATATAACGATTTTACCATGGACCTCACTATCGACGAGGCTGTTGCACAGCCCTATAGCATCTATAAGATGAAGGTCTCCAACGGCAACTTCGCCTGTAGCGTGACTATCCGTTTCCAAGCCTACGCCGAAGGAATCAACGATGTGACTTCCTCAGCCCTTACCGCCTACCCCAACCCCGCCCAAGGCAATGTGAACATCAGCTACGATGTCAATCAGCCCTCCACCCTTGCTATCTATGACATGCAGGGTCGCGTGGTGCGCAGCATGTCGGTCAGTGGCAGCGGCATCGCCGTTGTCGACAACCTCGCTGCCGGCATCTACACCTACGGCATCATGGGCAGCACCACCATGCAGAAACTGATTGTCAAATAATGTACGGGCGTACTCCTTGTACGCCCAGTATTGTACCCCGACGTATGGGCGTACCCCCGTGTACGCCCTTTTTTGTCTTCTATGCAGCTGTATGCTATATGCAACAAATGTGGCAAACCCATCTATTTGAAGAGGGGTTACAAGACTGCATTTGAAGTCAGGGAGCAACTCGGAGAGATTGTCACGCTTCATTGCCCGCATTGCGGTACGACATCCCATCGTCCCTATACCAGTTTATGGAGCAAGACTTGGGGGTCGTGGCTCACCGTAGGCATTCTTTCAGCCATCATTCTTGGCTCCGTAGCGTTGGTGGCACTATTGCAGCAGGCGGGGGCTAGCATCAGTGCGGTGATATGGATACCCTTTGCCGCCATGGCCGTCTACGCCCTGCTCGCCAAGCGCGAGTCGGATGCCATCGAGCGCTACAATCGCTCGTGGGAAGATGCCCCCGCTCCGCGCCTCACCGCCGAAGCTGCAGCCGACTTCACCGACATAGAGCTAGTCGACTGGTTCGATATAGAGGAATACGGCCAAATCACCAATGAGCAAGAGCAGGTCGTATACTACGCCACCTGCTTGAACTACGAGGAGCCTCCCCGCTACTTCGAGTGGTACTATTATTACGAGGCCAACGAGCACGACGCTCCCGACGATGGCACCCTGCTTTACGAAAGCCTCATTGCCGTGGGTGCCACCCGCCACGCTGAGATTACAAAAGAGGCTCAAGAGATATATCTACAGCACCGTGATGAGATATACCGCTGCGTCCGCAGCGTGACCCACGATGGCTACCAACTGCTGCTCTCTCTAAACCTCTTCGACAAACAGGACGATGCCGCCGCCCAAGCTTACTACTCAGAGCCCCTTCTTCCCCTTGTGGCACAATACATCCGTAATCATATAGAACACTTGTAGCATGACCGAAGAATATATCAACCTAGGTTTAGAACAACTCGACAACGACGATGCCGAGCGTGCCTTACATTATTTCCAAGCTGCCTACGACCTACAGCCCGATAATGCCGAGGTGCTTTTCTATCTCGGAATAGCCTACAGCCGCTTGGAAAAATATGAGGAAGCCGCACATTTCTACAAGCTCTCGCTGCACTATGAACCCAACAATGCCGAAACTTGGCTGAACCTCGCCAACCGCTATGACGACTTGAACCAGTACGACCAAGCGGAGGAGGCCTACCGTACCGCCTGCAATATCGACCCCGACAACGACGAAATCTATCTAGAATGGGGTATATGCTACTATAATCAGGAACGCTACAACGAGGCACTGGCCTGTTTCGAACATGCCGTCCGCCTTAATGCCGACAATATTGATGCCCTATGGCAACAGGGCGATACGTTGGTAAAACTGGGGCATTACGAGGAGGCGTTTGAAATTGCCGCCACCCTTTGTAAGCGCGCCTCCGACGATTGGCATGCATGGTACAACAAGGCTTGGTGTCTCGAAAAGTTGGAGCGTTACGAACAGGTCATCCCTGCGGCTAAAAAGGTAATCGCACTCTGCCCCGACAACGAGGATGGTTACGAGCTATTAGGGAATGCCCTTTTAGCACAAGAACGTTTCAAAGAAGCTCTTGCCCAGTATGAAAAGGCATTGAAATATTGCCCTACCTATTGGAGCGTATGGGCAAGCAAAGGCTTCTGCCTCCTCCGTTTGGAGCGTTATGCTGAAGCTCTCCCTTGCTATGAGACTGCCACACATGAAGTACCCGACGACCCTGAATGGTGGAACAGTCAAGGCTTCATCCTTCACAAGTTGGATCGCGACGAAGAGGCACTCGCATGTTACGAAAAGGCTTTGAGCATCAATCCCGACTACACCTTTGCCCTTAGCAATATGGCCGACCTTTATTGGGGGCGAAAAGACTACGCCAATGCAGAGCAACTCTACTGTAAGGCCTACCACCTCGACCCCGACCATCGCCACTACGACCTCTTTTCTGCCACTGGGTGCATGTTCTTTACCCAACGTTACAAGGAAATGATCCCACCCCTCCTATCCCTTCTGCCCTACGCCAAAGAGGACGGTCTATCAGTCGCCTACCGCCTAGGGGTGGCTTATAAGAACCTGCATCAGTACAGCTTGGCTATCAAATACTATACCCTCGAACTAGAAACATCTCCCGACAATTCCCAAGTCCTCGACTGCTGGCTCAACATCGCCATCTGCAATGAGAAATTGAAACACTACAACCAAGCAGAAGCCGCATGGAAGAAGATTCTGGAGTTGGACACCGACCCTAGCTGCCAAGCCCTCGGCCTCTATGGTTTGGGCATGATACGCGTCAAGCAACAACGCTATGCAGAAGCAGTGAAATACTTCGACCGCTCACTAGCCTTCGACCCCGACTTCGACGACTGTCGTGAAGCCCGTCGAGATGCAATTCAAAGGATTATTTTTTGATTTTTAATTTTTAATTCATGAAAAAAACGTAACTTTGTAATTCGGATTATAAAGTAAAAATAAACATAAAACGTTGTAATTATGTACACAAAGTTCCAAGAACATCTTAAGAAAGAGTTGGCCGACATCGAAGCTGCCGGTCTTTACAAGCACGAACGCATCATCGAGAGCCCCCAGGGTGCCGAAATTATGGTGGCTGGAAAGAAGTGTCTCAACTTCTGCGCCAACAACTACCTCGGCCTCGCCAACAACCCCGAGCTTATCAAGGCCGCTAAGGAGGCTATGGATGCCCGTGGCTATGGTATGGCTTCTGTCCGCTTCATCTGCGGCTGCCAGGACCTCCACAAAAAACTGGAGCAGAAAATTGCCGAGTTCTTCGGCACCGAGGATACCATCCTCTACGCTGCTTGCTTCGATGCCAACGGCGGTGTCTTCGAACCCCTGCTGACCGACGAGGATGCTATCATCTCCGATGCCCTCAACCATGCTTCTATCATCGACGGTGTCCGCCTCTGCAAGG
>JAEEGK010008830.1_pt1 | contig 23714 bp, 15 predicted proteins | sample 8958771 | NCBI WGS metagenome assembly JAEEGK01 (sample SAMN16246547, study PRJNA631951) | gut metagenome | biome: gut microbiome; feature: rumen; material: SC-attached | host: Bos | place: Iran: Karaj | collected 2018-10
ATGAAGGCCGCCGTCAAGGAGACCCTCCGCGTCATGGACGGCAAGCCCGTTGTGTTCCGTCTCCTGGATCCGCCGCTGCACGAGTTCGTGCCCCAGGGCGAAGACAAGAAGAAGGAACTGGCCAAGGATCTGGGCATTACCGTGAAGGAAGTGGAGAAGAGAGGTGCCGCCCTGCACGAGGTGAACCCCATGATGGGACACCGCGGCGTACGTCTGCACGTGAGCTTCCCGCTCATCGCTGAAACCCAGTACCGCGCCATCTTCACCGCCACGGCAGAACTGCAGAAGGAAGGCCTGCACCCGCACCCGGAAATCATGATCCCGGTCACCATCAGCGCCCGTGAGCTCAACTTCCAGAAGGCCATCTGCGACCGCATCAAGGCCGAGGTGGAGGCCCATAGCCGCCAGCTCATCGAGTACCAGTTCGGTACCATGATCGAGATCCCGCGTGCCGCCCTTACGGCCGACCGCATGGCCCGTTCCGCCCAGTTCTTCAGCTTCGGCACCAACGACCTCACCCAGATGACCTTCGGCTTCAGCCGCGACGATATCGGCACCTTCATGGGTGACTATCTGGGCAACAAGATCCTGGATGCCGATCCGTTCCAGACCATCGACACCAAGGCCGTGGGCCAGCTGGTGAAGATTGGTGTGGAAGGTGGCCGCAGCCGTCGCCCGGACCTGATGTGCGGCATCTGCGGTGAGCACGGCGGAGACCCTGCTTCCATCGAGTTCTTCAACACCATCGGCATTGACTATGTGTCCTGCAGCCCGTTCCGCGTGCCCATCGCCCGCCTCGCCGCTGCCCAGGCTCAGATCAAACAGAGTAAGTAGTTGATTAACTGCTGATTATGTAAATACCCTGCTGTCAGAATACAGCAGGGTATTATTGTAAATTGCTAACTACTAAATAATTAGGCTACAACAGCTTGGCTGCCAGGTCGGAGAGCTCCGAGCGTTCGCCCTTCTTGAGGAAGACGTGTTCGAAGACGCGCTGGCCGGTCATCTTTTCGCCCAGGTGGGTGAGGCCGTTGGACCACTGGTCCAGGTACGGCTGGTCTATCTGGAAGATGTCGCCCGTGAACACCATCTTGGTGCCTTCGCCGGCACGGGTGATGATGGTCTTTATCTCGTTGGGGGTGAGGTTCTGCGCCTCGTCGATGATGAAGAACACCTTGCCCAGGGAGCGGCCGCGGATATAGGCCAGGGGAGAGATGATGAGTTTCTCCTCCCGGAGCATAGTCTCTATGCGAAGGGCCTGGCGGGAGGAGGGTTTGAACTGCCTTCTGATAACATCCAGGTTGTCCATGAGCGGCTGCAGGTACGGGCTCATCTTGGATTTCTGGTCTCCGGGGAGGAAGCCGATGTCCTGCCCGCCCAGCACCACGGTGGGACGCGAGAGGATAATCTGGTCGTAGTCGGCCTCCTGCTCCAGGGCCGATGCCAGGGCGATGAGCGTCTTGCCCGTTCCGGCGCCGCCGGTGAGCGAAACCAGCGGGATGTGCGGGTTCAGGCAGGCGTCTATGGCAAAGCGCTGCTCGTCGTTCCGGGGCCGGATGCCGTAGGCCTCCTGCCCGCGCACCAGGGCTATCACCTTGCGGCTGGCGTCGTAGCGGGCGCACACGGTGGCCCCGCCGAAGTTGAACTGGTACAGCTGGTTGGGCTTGGGTTCCGTGTCCTGGACCTTCTTCCAGGGGAGGCAGTTGTCCTGCCCGTAGGCCAGGCGCTGGACGGCGTCGGAGCCCGTATCCACCACGATTACCTGCCTTTCCAGGTTGTCCATCACCTCGTCTTTCACCCGGTCCGTAAGGTAGTCCTGGGCCTCCATTCCCACGGCCTTGGCCTTGAGCCTCAAATTGATATCTTTGGTGACCAGGGCCACGAAGCGGTTGGGATTCCGGTCCCGCACCCACATGGCCGTGGAGAGGATCCGGTGGTCCGGGATATCGTCCCGGAACAGGTCCTGCAGGTCCGGAGCAAAGGGGTGACTGGGCTCTATCTTAATGTAGCCCAGGCGTTTCCCAAGGGGAACGCCCCGCTCCTCAAAGTCCTTTCCGTCTGTGAGTTTGTTAATCTCCCGCATAAAGGCGCGGGCGTTGAAACTGAGGGCGTCGTTGCCTTTCTTGAACTTGTCCAGTTCCTCGATTACCGCAATGGGAATCACTATATCGTTATCCTGGAACTGCTTTACGGCGTTATAGTCGTGCAGGATGATGTTGGTGTCCAGGACAAAGATCTTGGGGGCGGTCGTTTTCTTTTTGGCCATATTCAGTTTTAGTCTTCTCCTTCCAGGGTATTGAGCAGGGATTCCAGGATGCCGGGGATGCTGGCCTTGGGGGCAATCTGCACGCCCGGAGTGCCGGGTGTGGGATGGCCGATGGGGAAATACGCCACATCCTGCAGCAGGAGTTCCGCATCTACATAGTCGTAGTCTATATCGGCAATCTGGAGCACCACGCCGGGAACCTCTGCGAAAAGCACGCGCACCGGCAGGGGTTCCGCATAGGCCTTGCAAACGTCGTCCACGCTGATGCGGGCGCCCGTCCCGGCCGATGTGAGGGCCTTCAGCGCCATCATGATGCCGCCGTCGGCCACCGTGGCTCCGGCCTTTACCACGCCGTCTTCCACCAGCTCCCGCACTACCTCATAACAGTCTATAAAGTAGTCTGCGTCAATTACATCCGCCGCCGTGGAGGAACTGGCGCCCAGCGCCTCCGAGAGGGCCGATCCGCCCAGGCGGAAGTCGCAGGTGTCGAAGGGGATGAACAGGAGCCAGTCCGTGGGCTCCGGCAGCAGGGTGCTGGCGCATTTGCGGCGCCGGGAGATGCGGGGATTGGCCGTACGGTACGGCAGTTCCCGGAAGAGGCTCTCTTCCTCATCCACCTCGTCTTCCTCCGCGATGGTGGAGGCCTTGAAGCAAACGGAGGGAGCACCCTTCACCAGGGAATAACGGGAGATCTTGACGCCCAGCGCGTCTATATAATTGCAGGCGCTTTCCACGGAACTGTAAAAAGCGGCCAGGTTGCCGATGTTTTTTCCGTTCCACTTCCAGTCGGCCCGGAGGGTGAGGTCTCCCAGGCGGAAATGGCCCGACATCCAGATGGCGTCTATGAGGGCCTGGGCCACTTTCCCGGCCGTGAAGGATCCGGCGAAGGGGAGGGGCAGGCTGCGCTTGAGTTCTGCTATCGCGGCGGCGTAGCGCTCCACATCTGCCTCCCGTAATTCATAGCTTCCGGGGGTGGGGTCCAGATGCTCGTCGGCCAGGGTTTCCGGGGCTCCGTCCGGTTCCAGCGGGGGCTCCAGGGTACATTCCCGGAGCATCCGGGCGGGCGACAGGGGCATTTGCACTCCGTCTATTATATATTGTCCGTAAAGGATGTTGTCAAGTTCGGTCATACAATAACAATCGTTTTCAAATGTAGTGAAAAATCTGGATATATTCAAATCGGAAGTCTGCGGAAAAATGATTATTTTTGTATGTATGAATGATGCTTCGTTCTCGGAGGCGGCCTACGCTGCCCTGCTACAGGAAATATTCAGCCGGTTCCCTTCGGTGCAAAGGGCAGGTTTCACCGTAAATGCGTACAAACCCGGCCTGGAGGGCATGCTGGGCTTCGAGGAGGCCCTGGGGCATCCCAGCCGCGCTTTCCGCTCCATCCATGTGGCGGGCACCAACGGCAAGGGCTCCGTTGCCAACATGCTGGCATCGGCCCTGGCCTCCTGCGGCGTCAAAACGGGGCTCTACACCTCCCCGCACATCATGGATTTCCGGGAAAGGATGCTGGTGGCAGGGCCGGACCGTAAGGCCGAAGAGGGCACCCCGGAGGGAGCATCGGCATTTTTTTCAGCGACCGGAGGGGTGCCCCCTTCGGCCTCTCTGGCTCCGGAGGGAGCATCGGCATTTCTGATTCCCAAGGAGTACGTCTTCAACTTCCTCACGGAGTGGAAACCGTATTTCCTGGAGCATCGCCTCTCTTTCTTTGAAATCACTACCGGCCTGGCATTCAAGTGGTTCGCAGACTCCGGCGTGGAAGTGGCCGTCATCGAGGTGGGCCTCGGGGGCCGGCTGGATTCCACCAATGTGCTGGAAAAACCTTCGCTCTCCATAGTAACCACCATCGGCCTGGATCACTGTACGCTGCTGGGGAACACCCTCCCGGAGATTGCGGCCGAGAAGGCCGGCATCTTCAAGGCCGGCGTTCCCGCGCTGGTGGGGGAGAGCCAGGAAGAGACCGCTCCGGTCTTCAAGGAGAAAGCCTGGATGAACTGCCCCCTCACTTTCGCGGACCATGTGCGTCCTTCGCTCTGGTACCGCCATGCGGAGATCCTGAGGAAGATGGACCTGAGGGCCCCGGTGCAGGAAAAGAACCTCCGGACGGTGCTGGCGGCGGTGGATATCCTCAAGGAAGTGCCTTCGTTCCAGGCACTTAACAAGACAGAGCAGCTGCTGGAAGGCATAGAGAACACCGCCCGCAACATGCACTTCCACGGCCGTTGGGAGCGCCTCTCGGAGCAGCCCTACGTGCTGGCCGATATCGGCCACAACGCCCAGGCCCTGCAGCACAATTTCGCGCAGCTGGAGGCTATGGTGCAAAGCGGGAAATTCTCCTCGCTCATCATCGTCTACGGCATTATGGCCGACAAGGACCTGGACGCCATCCTGCCCCTGATGCCCCGGAACGCCACATACATCTTCACCACCCCGGACACCCCGCGGGCCCTCCCTGCGGGAGAGATCCTGCGCCGTTTCACGGAGTACCGCGGCGGCGCCTCCACCCGCGCCTTCTTCTCCTCCAGCGTGCGCCAGGCCGTGCAGATGGCCATCCAGCTCTCGCAGAACCTGGGCGGCCCCGCCAGTCGCAGCGCATCGGCCGAAAACCTGGCCCCGGCGCTCATCTATATAGGAGGCAGCACCTTCGTGGTGGCCGAAGCGGTACCGCTGTTTTAGCCTGGCGCCCGGCTGCAGGACCAAAATGCCGGGAAAACGGTCCCGACGGTGTGCCGACGCCCGGCCGCAGGACCAAAATGCCGGAAAAACGGTCCCGACGGTGTGCCGACGCTCGGCTGCAGGACCAAAATGCCGGGAAAACGGTCCCGGCGATGTGCCGGAAGAGAAAGGCACAATAATTGAATTTGGATAAGTAAAAATGCCTTACTGCCATGAAACGCATATTCATCCTGTTGGCGCTGGTGCTCTTCGGCGCAACCGCAATCGCTGCAACTATGACTGACAACGGACACAAACTCACCGAACTTTGGGCCCAGTACGAGGCGGCCCGTAAAGCCGACCGCCCGGTAAAGGAGCTGGAAATCCTTAAGGAGATTAAAGAAAAAGCGGCCGCCCAGCACTATGTGGTGGACTTTTACGATGCCGCCACGGCGTACGTTTCCACCGCGCAGCGGCGGGACTGGAAGCAGCGGGAACCGGCCCTGAAGGCGCTGGAAGAGGAAGTGAAGGCGCTGGACCAGCCCATCGTCACCTTCCTGTGGATGAACGACTACCAGAACTCTTCCACGGACTGGCAGTGGAAGTACGTCAAGGAGAACATCGACCGGTTCCAGGGGCGCAATACGCCGTTTTACCGGAACATCGGCACCTACCTGGGCGGCAACCTGGCGCCGTTCATCCTCTCCGACAAGGAGTATGTGCTCTGGCGCATGCTCACCCGCCGTTACTACGAGCATATAGAAGACGACGAAATCTATCAGTTCCTCAAGGCCGAAGTGGCGGGGAAGTACCCCAACGAGCCTGCGCTGGAGTATTATGTGATTGGCTCCAAGTACCGGTATTCAGGCCAGGAATCGGCCAAAAAAGCGGCCTTGGAGGCCCTGGAAGCCAAATATCGGGGGAAGGCGGTGAGCCTGTATCCCCGCGGCGCCCTGCTGCAGATGCAGATGGAGCAGCTCTCCCGCGATAAGGCGCCGCATACGGAGTTTAAGGCGCTGTATAACGCCTGCAAGGCCTTTGAAGCAGACCGCGAGGCCTTCACGGGAGACGAAGCCCGCATCCTGGGCGGCTATTACGCCATACAGAACCTGTGCACCAGACTCACGGACAGGAATCTGGACGTGAAGGCAGACCGTGAGAACATCACCGTCACCTTCCAGAACCTGAAGCAGGCCACGCTGGTGCTCTACAAGGGTTCCTCCTCGGACGGCAAGAAAGTGAAAAGCTGGAAACTCACCAACCCGGCGGCCAGTTTTTACGTGGCCGATACGGTGAAGGTGCCTATGCCCGTCGTGGCCGATGGCTCTTACGAGCTGGAGGTGAGCGAGGACAAGATAGCAGGCCACGGCTCTTACAACCAGTACACCCTTTCCATCGCATCCCGCATGACGGGCGATGGCTGGCAGGTGTACGTGACGGACCACAAAAGCGGTGAGCCGCTGGAGAAAGTGAAGCTCCGCCTGTTCAAGGGCGGCAAGCAGCTGGCCTCCGCCACCGTCTCCCAGAATGGCTTCACGGCCCTTCCCGCCTCCTTCCGGAAGGCTATGGACAAGAAGCCCAACTCCCACTACTATCTGGTGGCCGAGAGCGGAAGGCGCTGCTCCGGGGAGCTGGGCCTGGACGACTACTTCTACAGCTGGGACGGTTCGGGCACCCGCTGCAACCTTTACCGGGACCGCGGTGCCTACAATCCCGGAGACACCCTCCAGTACAAGCTGGTGGTATACCGGGGAGACCCGCGTAAGAGCCTTTCCGTATACGCCGGCAGGGAAATCACCGTGGAGCTGCTGGATTCGGAGGGAAACAGCCTGGCCACGCAGGGGCTCAAGACCAACGAGTTTGGATCGGCCTCCGGCAGCTTCGTCCTGCCCAAGGGGCTCCGGAACGGCATGTTCTCGCTGAATGTGCGCCAGAAGGGTTCCTCCGGAGTGCTGGAACGCACCACTTTCCGGGTAGATGAGTTTGTGCTGCCCTCCTTCGACCTCAGCTTTGACCAGGACGACAAGCTTTACCTGGTGGGCGACGAGGTTAGCGTGAGCGGCAAGGTTACCAGTTATTCCGGCCACAGCCTCACCGGTGCGCGTGTGAGCGCCAAAGTCACCTGCCGGGGCGAGGTAATCAGGGAGGAAAGCCAGGAGCTGGGCCCGGACAACGCCTTCAAGTTCGTGTTCCCCTCGCCGATGCAAGGCGGCTACGTTACGGAAGTGATCGTTACGGACGCCACTGGGGAAACCCGCTCTTTCCGCACCTATAAATATATCGGCGACCGCATCCAGATGAACCTGCAGGTACGCGGAGAGGCCGATGGCAGCTTTGTGCCGGCAGGCGAACCGGAGAACGTCCCGTACTACCGCCGTCGTTCCGAAAGCCGCTATATCGTGGATGGAAACAGCCTCCGGGCCTATCTGGAGGTGGACGATGCCGAAGGCGGGATCATTCCCGTACCCTCGGAGTACGTGCTCCTGAACGGGGAAGGAAAAGCGGTCCGGCAGGGGAAAGTGGATTCCGGCACGGAGGTGAACATAGACCTTGCGGGGCTTCCTTCGGGGCTCTATACTTTATCGGCCGATGCCTGCGTGCTGGCCCGGGACGGCAAGACGGAGCTCAAGGACGGTGCCAAGAGCAAGGTGCTGGTGGTCCGCTCCTCCGACAAGAGCCTTACCCCGGCGGTGAAGCGTTTCTTCCTTTCCAGTCCCACCACCGTCACCGACGGCGTTATGTCCATGCGCCTGGGCTCCACCTACGGCCCCGTTTGGGGCGTGGCAACGCTCTTTGGGGATAACCGGAAGGTGCTCTCTACCAAAACTTTCAAGCTGGAACAGGGCGTTCCCGGAGAGGTGAGCTTTGCCTACGCTGCCACTTATCCGGATGCCGTGCGCATGCAGGTTTTCTACTTCCAGGACGGAGAATCCGTGGAATTTGAACGGCAGTTCCGCCGGGAAAAGGACAAGCTTTCCCTGCCGCTGCGTTTTACCCGTTTCCATTCCGATGCCTATCCGGGCACCGAATACAGTTTCACCCTGCAGACCGGTGCAGGCGTGGAGGCCCTGGCCGCCGCCTGGGACAAGAGCCTGGACGCCATTGCGCGCAATTACTGGCCGGTAGCTTCCATGGGCAGCTATTCCGTGCCCAATGTTTACATGAATTCGGCCTGCGGCTTTATCACGGGCGAGAAGGGAGAGGACCGTGTAGTCCTGTACGGCTCCAGCGCAGGAGGGCGCTTGCTGTCCAAGGCGGCCGGGTCCATGGAAGATGGAATGATGCTGGTGGAAGAGGCTATGGTGGCCCTGCCGGCGCCCATGGCGCGCAATGAATCGGCCGACAGGATAAGCAGTGATGATGCCGAAGAGATGGGGGCGGAGCCGGTGGTCCGTACCGAGTTCTCCAGCGCCCTCACCTTCCAGCCGCACCTGCTTTCCAACGAGGACGGGACGCTGGAATTCAGTTTCCGCACTTCCGATAAGCTAAGCACCTATTATATAACGGTTTACGCGCACGGAAAGGATATGCGCAATGCCCTGGTGCAGCAGGAGATGGTGGTTTCGCTGCCCGTGAAGGTGGCGCTGGTGGAGCCGCAGTACCTCTATGCGGGAGACCGTTACGAGGCGGCCCTCACCGTTTCCAGCATCTCCGATAAGCCGGTTTCCGGCCGCCTGCAGCTGCGCTATGGAGATTCCATGCAGGAGATCCCGGTCACCGTTCCTGCCGGCGAGGTGGTCTCCCACCGTTTTGTGGTGGAGATTCCTCCTCAGGCTGGAGACCAAGACGACATCACGCTCACGGCTTCCTTTATCTCCAAGGAGTTCTCGGATGCCGTGCAGGTAACCGTGCCGGTGTATCCGGCTGCGCAGGTGCTCTCGGAGGCCCATTCGGCCGTACTGCTTGCCGGCATGGACCGGGAGGCCCTGCTGCAGGAGCTTCGTGGCCGATTTGTGAATGTGCCTGGCGCAGAGGCGCTTCTGAAGGAAATCACCGTCATGGACATGGTCCGCGACGCCATTCCGTCCCACGTGGAGCCGTCCGGCAAGGATGTGCTTTCGCTCTCCGAGGCGTGGTATGTGCAGCTGCTGGCCGGGAAGCTTTCTGCTGGGGCGGAAGCTAACACTGAGATGCTGGAGAAGAGCCTGGCGTGCCAGAATTCCGACGGCGGTTTCGGCTGGTTCGAGGGGATGAATTCATCGGCCGTGATTACGGCGGTGCTGCTGGAGCGTTTTGCCAAGCTTCGGGCACGCGGATTTGAAGTGCCGGATATGACCAAGGCCGTTAAGTTCCTGGATAAGACGCAGTTCGGTACTTCGTTCCCCGTATGGCGGGGCTGGGTGAACGATGCCCAGTACATGCACGTGCGGGCGCTGTATCCGGAGGTTCCGTTCACCGTAAAGGCCGTTTCCAAGGCCGATAAGAAGCGGATGGACCAGTTCAAGAAGGATGCGAAGGCGTATCTGCTGCCCAGCAAGAAGGACGGCAGGGGACTGCAGGGCCAGATTCTCTCCAAGGCCCGCAGGCTCCTCACGCTCAAGCATTTGAGCGAATCCGATGCGGGGGTGGCCTTATCGGCCGCCTGGGGCGTCACGCTGGATCAGTCCAAGCTGGCCAAATCCATGCAGGAGGATCTGCTCTCGCTGGTGGAATATGCTGTGGAGCACCGGGACGGCGGCTGGTATTATCCCAATGCGGTAATGCCCTGGCGGGGCCTGATGGAAAGCGAGGCGTACGCGCATGCGTTGCTGTGCGACCTGATGGCCAGCTTTGCTGCGGAAGAAAGCTTCCCCTCCGCGAAAAAGAAGGCCGATGCTGCGGGGGACAATACTCCGTCCCCTGCTACCATAGCCGATGGAATCCGCCTGTGGCTGATGCTGCAGAAGGAGACGCAGAAGTGGGAAACGGATCCTGCCTTTGTGGATGCCATTACTTCCATCCTGGATGGTTCCAAGGCTGTTCTGGATACCCGTGTGCTGGCCTTATCGGCCACTTACGAGGCGCCGTTCAGCCGCATTAAGGCCGCAGGGAACGGCTTCACCATCGAGCGTGTATTTTACAAGGACGTGACGGAGGAACTGCTGTACGACAACACTACCAGCAGCCGGAACCGGCAGATTTCCACCCGGCAGGAGATCCGGCCCGGGGACCCGGTGAAGGTGGGGGACAAGATCATTGTGGAATACCGGATCTGGAACGGCGAGAACCGCAGTTTCGTTAAGCTGGATGCCGCCCGCGAGGCTGCCCTTCGCCCCGTGCAGCAGCTTTCCGGCCCTATCGGCTGGAGCTTCAGGAGCTTTACGCCGCAGGGCTACCGCAATGTGAAGGCCGACCGCACGGAGTACTTCTTCGACAGCTATCCGGAGGAGAAGACCACCATCACGGAGGAATTCTTTGTAACGCAGGCCGGTGCCTTCGTGGCCCCGGTGGTTACCATAGAATCCCTCTACGCCCCGCACTACCGCGCCAACGACGCCGGGCACCCGGCCGTCGTCGTAGAGCCGTAAGGAACGGTTTTTGCAACGATGAATCAATAATTATCCATTCATCAAATTATGAGAAAACTCGTTTTTATTTGCGCGCTGCTCCTTTCCTGCGCGTGCATGGCTTCCGCCCAGAACAACCGCGCCTTCCAGAAAGGCTATGAAGGAAATGTCGAGTATAGCAGCTTCGCCGTGTTCGGCAAAGATAAACTGGGTTCCATGATCCAGCTCTCCACCACGCACGGCTACCGTACCGGCTGGGGCGTCTTCCTGGGTGCCGGCGTCGGCGTCGACTATGACTTTTACCTGTCCGACACGGTCCTGTCCGCCTTCCTGGACGCGAAATACAACTTCGTGGACGCCAAGGTCAGTCCTTTCGCCGAGGTCCGTTCGGGCGTCCGCGGCTACGACAAACGCATCGATGTCGTCCAGCCGTTCGTCTCCATCGCCGGCGGTATCGACACGGGACGTTTCTCCGTCAAGCTCGGCTACGACTACAGCAACATTGCCGTCGATGTGTACGACAGCAGTAGCTACGGTGGCAATTATGTCGGCACGGCCTACCGCAAGCCCAGCCAGTTGTTCTGCTCCTTCGCCTTCAAGTTCTAGCAGCAACGCCTGAGACAAGAAACAAGAAAAGCAGCCCGGGCGGGCTGCTTTTTCCGTTTCCGCGGAAGGCGGATCAGATGACCTCCAGCGATTCGGCGGAGAGCCAGCCCTGGCGGCCGTCGGCGAGCTCGATGTTGCGCCAGGAGCCGACGGAGTCGAGGACCTTGACTTTCGTGCCCTCGTGGAGCACGAAGAGGTCCTTGGCGGAGTCGCGGCCCGGAGCGCTCTGGACCGTGGCGACGGGACGCGTGACGATGGCGCCGTCGGCCTTGCGGTAGTCGGAGCGCTGCCAGCAGGCGAAGTCCAGGCAGAGCAGCGTCAGCAGCAGGGCCGCGATGCCGGCAATGAAGCCGCCGCGGCGTGCCGCCACGCGGCGCCCGAGCAGGAAGAGCAGCACGCAGCCGACCGTCAATGCCAGGAACACCAGGAACAGCACCGCCCAGGTATCGGACGGGAGCAGCCAGCAGAGCTTGCGCCCCCAGGCTTCGAGGAAGAATTCCGGCACGGACTCGATCTTGTCCTGCACCTGCGTCTGGGCAAAAGCCAGATTGTAGCGCGCGTCCGCATAGGAGGGATCCAGCTTGAGCGCCCGCTCATAATTGAGGATGGCGTAGGCGAGCTCGCCCTGCTTGAACAGGGCGTCGCCCAGGTTGCAATACAGCTCCGGCGACTCCAGGCCGAGGGCGCGCAGGTCCGTCCAGGCGCGCGCGGCGCCGGCCCAGTCGCCGGCGGAATAGGCGGTCACGCCCGCCGTCCACAGCGAGTCGGCGGCCGGCTGCGCCGCGCCGCTCTGCGCAGGCAGCAGCAGGAGCAGCGCCAGCAGGGCGGCGGCAGCGCCGGAGCCCTTGCGGGGATTTCTCTTCATATGCTCGTCGATGGCGGAAATGACCGAGACCGCCTGCTCGTAGTGGGTGTTCATCGCCTCGTGGCCGGCATCCGGGGCGTAGCGGGCGAATTCGCACGCGTCCAGCAGGGCCGTGAAATCGGCCGCCAGCGCTTCGCCGGCGCCGCTTTCGACCAGCCGGGCTGAGATGTTTTCCTTGCTCATGTCGGCGGCGTCCAGGTTGAGCTTGTCGGAGACGAAGCCCAGCAGGGCGCGGTGCAGTTCCTCATAGAAGGCAGCATAGAGGTTTCCCTTGAGGAAAGTGCCCGCCTGCGCGAGCCGCTTGCGGGCCATCTTGGTGGCGCCGCGGTTCTTGTTGCCGACCACGTCGGCGCGCATCGCGAGGATGCGACGGATCGCGAACCAGGCGGCCGCGCCCAGCGCGAGCAGCAGCACCGTCAGGATCCAGAAGCCGGCCGAGCCGACGAAGAACGTACCCACGGATGAGAGCGTGCCGGGCCGGGTGGCGATGAAACGGATGTCGCTGCCCAGGTCGCGCACGTCCTTGCGGTCCACGCCCGGGACGAGCTGGCCGCCGGACGGGGCCGCGCCGTCGTCGGCGCCCTTGGCCACCTCGACGGGCAGCGCCTGGCTGCGCAGGGTCACGTATTTGCGGGAAGAAAGGTCGAAATAGCTGTACTCCACGGGCCCGAGCGTGAACGAGCCGTGGCTGCGCGGGATGAACGGATACTCGAACTGCTTGCCGCCGGGCACGTCGGTCGTCCTGACGTCATAGACCTCGAAATCCGACGGGAAGGAAAGCTTCGGGGGCTCCAGCAGCATCGTGTTGCCGGTGCCCGTGACCGTGACGCGGAGTGCGGCCGCGTCGTGGGTCCTGAACGCGTCGCGGGTCAGCTCGGCGCTCATCTTGAACGCGCCCACGCCTCCGCCGAACGAGTCCGGCGCGCCGCCCGGCAGGGGGCTCACGCGGACCTTCAGCGGCTGGGTTGTCACCCGCTTGCGGATGGTCTGGTAATCGTCCTGGAAGAAGTCGTCGAACACGCTGCCCGACGAGCGGCGCGGGGCGCTGACCAGGACCAGGCAGACCAGCTCCGCCGGGTCGACGGTCAGTTCGCCGGACTTCTGCGGGATGACCGTCCAGCTGCGGAGCACGGCGGCGTCGTAGATCTTGTCGCCCAGATTCTCACGGTGGAATTCGACCTGCGCGGCGCCCGGAAGCTCCTGGCTCCAGAAGCCGTTGAACGCAGGGAATTTGGGGCTCTCGACCCCGCCCAGGCGGATGCCCCGCTGATAAAGCTTGAGCGTGACCGTGACCGGTTCGCCCACCATCACGTCCTTCTTGCTGAGCGTCATGCGGAGGAACAGGTCGTCCGCCGACACGTTGCCGGTCTGGGCGCTTCCACCCTGCCGGCCACCCTGCGCAGGCTGGCCGCCGCCCTGCTTCCTGGCCGCTTCCCCGTCGGCCACCACCTCAACGGTCGGCCGGCCGGAATAGATCTTCTCGCCCTTGACCGTGGCTTCTGCGGCGGCGAGATGGAAGCGCCCGGTGTTCTTGGGCAGCAGGATGTAGGTGAACGTGGTCTGCGCCGAGTGTTCGCGCTTGCCGTTCACGTATTTGGTCGAAGATGAAAAGCCCCGCTGGGGCCCCCAGACCAGCTGGAAATCGCTGCCGGGATCCCACTGGAAGTTGTCCTGGGAATGCTCCCCGTCGATGACGAAGGTGACGTTGAACTGTTCGTTCACACCGACGAGATTGGGCGCCTGGACCTGGATCGAGGTCTGGGCGGAGGCGGCCAGCACGCTGAAAGCCGCGACGAGGAATGACATTAACTTACGCATCACCAATTCTTTTCTTTATGACGGGACTTCTCCTGCATCGCAGCCTTCTCCCGGTTCACCTTGTCCTGGGTGTTCTTCTCCTGGTCCCGGATGGCCTGCAGCATCTGCTGCATCTGCTTGGGAGACATCTGGTCCGGTTGGGCATTCCGCTGCCGGTCCCGGTTCTGGTCTTGATTCTGATTCTGGTCCTGCTGATCCTGCTGGTCCTGTTGGTCCTGGCCCTGATCCTGATTCTGGTCCTGCTTCTGGTCCTGATTCTGATTCTGATCCTGATCCTGATCCTGGTTCTGATCCTGGTTCTGGTTCTGGTCCTGGTTCTGGTCCTGGTCCTGGTTCTGGTCCTGCGGGGGCTGCTGGTCCGGATACGGCTGCGGCTGCGGCTGGCCCGCGTCGGGATCGTTGCCCAGCATCTTCCGGGCGTAGACATAATTCTCCTTGGCGTCCATGTCCGAAGGATCCATCAGCAGCGCCATCTTGTACATGTTGACGGCCCGCCTCCAGTCTTTCAGCTTGGCGGCGGCGTTGCCGGCGTTGTAGTAATACTGCGGCGGGACGAGCGGGGTCTGGGTGCCCCCGAGCGTCTGAGCCGCTCCCTCATAGTCTTCCTGCCTGTACAGCGACGAGGCCAGGTCATAACGCGCCGTCAGCGACGTGGAGTCCTTGTCCAGCGCCTTGCGGTAATCGATCTCCGCCTCCTTGTACTGCCGGTGGCGGTATTTGCGGTTGCCGGCCCGCACGTCGCTGCGGTCCGCCTGTGCAAAGACGGACAGACTGCAGAAAAGCAGCAGGACGGCCAGCAGACTATTTCTCATCGAACAACCTCCTTTTGGCGCGGCGCTCGCCGACCAGCATCTCCAGCACGAAGAAGAAGAGCGCCACTGCAAAGAAATACATATACTGTTCGTCATATTCCGTGAAGACGACGTTGCCGAAGCGCTCGTCCTCCAGCTTGCGGATCTCCGCGAGGATGGGGTTGAGCCCGAACTCCTCGTTGCCCGCGTGGACATAGGCGCCGTTGCCCGCCGCCGCGACGCGCCTGAGCGTCTCCTCGTCCAGGTGGGTCACGACGATGTTGCCGGCCTTGTCCTTCATCAGTTCGCCGTCCAGCGGAATCGGCTGGCCGCGCAGCGAGCCCACGCCGACCGTGTAGACGCGGATCCCCGTCTCGGCCACCTGGCGGGCGGCCTCCACGGGATCGTCTTCGTGGTTCTCGCCGTCGGTGATCACGATGATCGCGCGGCTCTTCTCGCTCTGCGTGCTGAAACTCTTGGCAGCCAGCAGGATGGCGTCGCCGATGGCCGTGCCCTGCACGGGTATGGACTTGTTGTCGACCGAGTTGAGGAACATCTTGGCGGACACATAGTCCGTCGTGACCGGCAGCTGCACGAAAGAAGTGCCGGCAAAGATGATCAGGCCGATGCGGTCGCCGTCCAGACGGTCCACGATGCGGGAAAGGGCGAGCTTGGCGCGCGACAGGCGGTCGGGCGTATAGTCCTGGGCGAGCATCGAATTGGACACGTCCAGGCAGATCATGATCTCGGCTCCCTTGATCTCGCGCTCCTGGAGCGTGGCGCCCAGCTGCGGGCGGGCCATGCCGACCGCGAAGCTGGCGAAGCCGATGCAGAAGAAGATGGTCCGCCACCAGCCCTTGGCTCCGGACCAGGAGGGCATCAGGGCGGCGACGAGGCGCTCGTCGCCGAAACGGCGGATGCGTCTGCGGCGGACGCGGAGCCGGACCGCATGCCCCAGCAGGAGCAGCGGGACCAGCAGCAACAGCCACAGGAAAACGGGTCTTGCAAAGATCAGCATACTACGGCATCCTCCTCATAAAAAGTCCGACCAGCAGTTCGAGCAGCAGGCAGATGAGCGCCGCCAGGCCGAAACGCCCGAACAGTTCCTTATAGACGGGGAAGCTGTCCATCGTCGTGCGGGACTTCTCCATCTTGTTGATCTCAGAATAGATTTCCGCGAGCTTGGTGTTGTCCGTGGCGCGGAAATAGCGGCCGCCGGTGCTCTCGGAGATCTCCTTGAGCAGGTCTTCGTCGATCTCGACCTGCATCTTGCGCATCTCCATGCCCCAGGGCGTCATCACCGGATAGGGGGCGAGGCCGTTGGCGCCCACGCCGATCGTGTAGACGCGGACCCCGTAGGTCTTGGCGATCTCGGCCGCCGTGAGCGGGGCCACCGTGCCCTGGTTGTTGACGCCGTCCGTCAGCAGGATGACCACGCGGCTCGGCGCGTCGGAATCCATCAGGCGGGTCACCGCCGTGCCGAGGCCGTTGCCGATCGCGGTGCCGTCCTCGATCAGGTCGGTCTGCACCTCCTTCATCAGGTTGATCAGCGTGGCGCGGTCGGTGGTCAGCGGGCACTGCGTGTAGCTCTCGCCCGCAAAGACCACGATGCCCATCCGGTCGCTCGGCCGCTGGGCGATGAATTCGATGGCGATGTCCTTGGCCGCGCTGATGCGGTCGGGCGTGAAGTCCCGGGCCAGCATACTCGTGGACACGTCCATCACCAGCATGATGTCGATGCCTTCCGTGTCGCGCTTCTCGACCTCGAAGGTCGAACGCGGACGCGCCAGCGCCACCACGATCAGGCAGAGCGCGGCGGTGCGCAGCGCCATCGGGACGTGGCGCAGCACGGACTTGAAGTTGCGCCCGCCCTGCAGCCAGGGCGCGAGCGTGGCGACGCGCAGGTGCGGACGCCGCTCCGCCAGCTCCCTGTAGACATAGAGGGCGACGAGCAGCAGCGGCACGAGCAGCAGCCAAAGCAGAGCAGGATTCTCAAAGTTCATCCGGCGTCTTCTGCTCCTCCTCAAGCACGGTCTGGTAGGTGGAATTCACGAAACGGACGGCCGTCGGCAGCGCGCGGGCGTTCTCCTCGCCGGAGGCCACGTGCTTGGCGAACTTGACGAAGTCGGCGCACTCGAAGACGCCGCGCAACTCCTCGCGCAGGTCTGCGGGGATGCTCTTCTCGTCCCGGAGGGCGTCGAAGAGCTCGGCCGTCGTCATCTCCGGCGCATCCACGCCGAAGCGTTCTTCGATATAGGTCTTGAGGGTATCGGTGATACCCGAATAGAAGGCTTTCTGCCTTTCGGGGGCCCAGAACGCTTCGTCGCGCCACTTGTCCAGCGCGCGCAGCGCCACGACGTGGGCCGGGTCGCGGACCGCGGCCACCTCGCCGGTCGCCCGGCGCTTCCGGACCAGCAGCAGGCAGACGACCAGGATCACGAGCCCGGCGGCCAGCCAGAAAGCCATCACCCAGGGCGCGACTTCCCGGGGCGTCAGCGGATAGCGCATCTGTCCCTTGATGTCGTGGAGCTGGTAGGTGGCCGTGTCGACCGGCATCGTCTTCACGTCCAGGTCCAGGCCCTCGAAGACCAGGGTGTCCTTGCCGTCACGCAGCACGAGGATGTCGGGCAGGCGGTAGGTGCCCTCCTCGAAGGGGACGAGCACGACGCTGCCGCGCAGGTTGTACCGCCGCACGCGCTCCTTCGAGCCCGGCTGGCGGACGCGCAGGCGCGCCGTCGTGTCGATCTGCCAGTTGCGCAGGAGCAGCAGCGAATCGGAAGCGTATACCCGGGGGTCACACAGCTTGATGTCGGTGCCTTCGGGCACGCTGTCCAGCTGGAATCCATATTCGATCTGGTCAGCGATGAGGATGGAATCCCGGGGCTGGAGCTGCTTGATATGGGCAGGCCCTGCCGGAAGGAGCTCCAGCATCGCAACCAGTATGAGCGTCAAAACTTTCATCTGCGGCTAAACAGGGCCATCAGGCCCTTGACATAATCGTCGTCCGTGGAAATGTCCACGTGGTCGACCTTGTATTTGTTGAACAGCGCCTTCTGCCGGGCGGTCTGGTCGGCGAACCAGCGCTCGTAGGCCGCGCGGACCTTGCGGCTGTCGGTGTCGACCCAGGCGGCCGCGCCGGTCTCGCTGTCCTTGACGTGGACGAAGCCCACGGCGGGCAGCGAGCGCTCGCGCGGGTCGTGCACCTGGATCACGCTCAGGTCGTGGCGGCCCACCGCCACCTTGAGCGCATCCTCATAGCGCGGGTTGCCCTGCGCGTCCGCGTCCATCAGGTCGCTGAGCAGGAAGGCGGTGCATTTCTTCTTGATCGCGTTGGTCAGGAATTTCAGCGCCGCGCCGATGTCCGTGCCGTCGGAGGCCGGCTGCAGTTCCAGCATTTCGCGGATGATGTGCAGCAGGTGCGAGCGGCCCTTTCCGGGCGGGATGAATTTCTCGACCCGGTCGGAGAAGAACAGCGCGCCCACCTTGTCGTTGTTGAGGATGGCGCTGAAACTCAGCACGGCCGCGATCTCCGCGAGGCGCTCGCGCTTGGTGCCGGCCGCCGTGCCGAACAGGCCCGAGCGGCTCACGTCCACGAGCAGCACCACCGTCAGCTCGCGCTCCTCCTCGAAGACCTTGACGTACGGGGCGTGCAGGCGCGCCGTGACGTTCCAGTCCATCGAGCGCACGTCGTCCCCCCACTGGTACTCCCGCACCTCGCTGAAGGCCATACCAAGGCCCTTGAAGGCCGAATGGTACTCGCCGGCGAAAATCTGGTGGGAGAGCGCCCTGGTCTTGATCTCGATCTTCCTGACTTGCTTCAGGAGCTCGGTCGCGCTGGTATTACGGGACGATGACGGCATTGATGACCTGCTCGATGATCTCTTCGGTCGTGACGTTTTCGGCCTCGGCTTCGTAGGTCAGGCCGATGCGGTGACGCAGCACTTCCGGGCACACGGCGCGCACGTCCTCGGGGATGACGTAGCCGCGGCGCTTGATGAAGGCATAGGCCTTGGCCGCCAGGGACAGGCTGATGCTCGCACGCGGCGAACCGCCGAACGAGATCAAATCCTTGAGGTTCTTCAGCCCGTAATCCTCCGGGGTGCGGGTGGCATAGACGATATCCACGATATAGCGCTCGATCTTCTCGTCCATATAGACTTCGCGGACGACCTCGCGGGCCCGGACGATGTCCTCCGGACTCACGACGGGATTGGCCTTGGGGAACTCCCCGCTGTTGTTCATCCGGATGATGAGCTTCTCCTCCTCCTTCTTGGGGTAGCTCACGACCACCTTGAGCATGAAACGGTCCACCTGCGCCTCGGGGAGGGGATAGGTGCCTTCCTGCTCCACGGGGTTCTGGGTAGCCATCACGAGGAAGGGCTCCGGCAGGCGGTAGGTCTGGTCGCCGAGGGTCACCTGGCGCTCCTGCATGGCCTCGAGCAGTGCGGACTGCACTTTCGCCGGGGCACGGTTGATTTCGTCTGCGAGCACGAAATTGGCGAATATGGGGCCCTTGTGGACCTCGAACTCCTCCTTCTTCTGGGAGTAGATGAGGGTGCCGGTCACATCGGCCGGCAGGAGGTCCGGAGTGAACTGGATACGGCTGAATTTGCCGCCCACTGCCTTTGACAAGGTGCTGATTGCTAAAGTTTTGGCGAGACCAGGCATACCTTCGAGGAGGATGTGGCCGTCGGCCAGGAGGGCTATCATCAGATTTTCGACCAGCTGTTTCTGGCCCACGATGACCTTGCCCATTTCGAGAGAAAGAATGTCCACGAATCCGCTTTCTTTCTGTATGCGGTCGTTGAGTTCCTTGATGTTTACACTTTCCATTTGGTTATACGTTTTGCGCAATTGTTACGCGCGCCGCCCCGGGAGGCAACGCGCGCATTGATTGCTGCAAAAAATGTGCCCGCGCAGTTGCCCCCGGAAAACTGAAATAATGAGTAATTTTTGTTATTTTTGCGAAATATGCGGTACAGGATTGATATGGCTTATGACGGAGCGGATTTCTGCGGCTGGCAGATCCAGCCTTCGGCTCCGTCCGTGCAAGAAAGTCTGGAAAAGGCTCTCGGCACCCTGCTGCGTGAACGGATAGCCGTGACTGGCGCCGGGCGCACGGACACCGGCGTGAGCGCGACTCACTATGTGGCCCACTTCGACTGCTCCGAAGAGCCGGTGGATTGTGCGCAGTTGAAATACAAGCTGAACGCCATCCTGCCCAAGTCGGTGTGTATCATTGATATAGCGCCCGCCGCCCCGGATTTCCACGCCCGTTTCGATGCCCGCCTGAGGCAGTACTGCTACTATCTGCACCGGACGAAGGATCCTTTCCTGGAGGGCCGTTCCTACTATTTTGCCTACCCGGAAGTGGATTTTGAAAAAATGAACGAGGCCGCTTCGCGCCTTCTCGGCACCCACGATTTCTCCTGTTTCGAAAAGTCCGGGGGCGACAACAAAACCTCTGTCTGCACCGTCTACCGTGCCTTCTGGGAGCCCTGCGACCATGTGGTCAGCGCCGGCGCCGGGCCGCATTGCTGGCGCTTCGTCATCGAGGCCGACAGGTTCCTCCGCAACATGGTCCGCGCCATAGTCGGGACGCTGCTGGAAGTCGGCCGCGGCCGCCGCTATCTCCATGATTTCGACTCTCTTATCCTCCCTCCGGATGCTTCCGAGGGCCTTCGGCAGTCCCGCCGTTCCCTTGCCGGCGAGTCCGCCCCCGGCCACGCCCTATACCTTACCGACATCCGCTACTCCTCTATTTCTTCTTCGGAGGAGCCTGGGTAGTGGCGATGATATGGCGGGCTAGGGCGATGCGCCGGAGGGCGAAATCGCGGAATTCGGACCAGCGGTAGAAATAGGGCGTGCCGCAGTCCGGAATGGGCAGGGCCAGGTCGCGCTCGTTGTAGAGCAGCCGCACCAGGATGTCGCCCGAGCGGTTTTTATAGAAAACGAACTGCGTGTTGAGCGCCATCGGGAAGTCGTAGGAACGGAACACGTCCTTGACCTCCGAGGCCTTGCCCACCGGCTTGTTGTAGCCGTCGATATCGAGCAGCACGAAGAGCGACATTATGATGATGTCGTGGCCGAAGCGCAGGCGGGCGGCGTACTCGCCGGTGGCAATGTCGGAGTCGGCCTTGTCGATGATGTCCTGCATCGTGCGCCACACGAATGCCCACTGGCGGCCTTTCTGGTAGAGCGTGTCGGCGCCCTTGGAACAGTAGAACACGAAGTTGCGGCACTCGTAGATGCGGCAGAGCTCGTCGTAGGGAATGAATTCAGTCAGGTCGTTGTTCAGTTTCCCGTTGCACTGGCCGTTCATCGCCACTGAATAAAGGGCGGTCTCTAGATCCACCGGGTCGCCGAACTCTTTCAGTATAGACAAGTCCTTCAGCAGCGGCCCGTACACCACCTCCGGCCGTAGCATGGCCTTGAACATGGCGTCGGAGTCCTTGCGCCAGTAGGCGTATTTGTTGTAGAAGCCCTCGTCGGTGGAGTGTATGTCGGGATTGTATTTGGAGAAAGGATTGAGGAAGGGCATGTCCGCGAAACTCGCCTGCTTCTCTATCCTCAGGCGCGGATTCTCCCTGGCGAGCTGGTCGGTGAAGGCGGACATAGTGAGTATGCAGCGGGGCACATAGGTGGATACGGCGTCGACGCGGGCGTTCCTGCGGAACAGATGCCTGTGGGCCCTGTAGATGTTGCGGGCTATCTTGAACTGCTGTTCGAAGCCCCGGTCGCACAGGTCGCCGCCGCGGCCGCGCAGCACTTCGTAGGCCGGCTCATAGCGGCGCAGAAGCTCTTCGCCCCTTTCGGTCAGCAGGCCCCTGTCGCGGGCCGCGGTGAGCAGGGAATACAGCGCGTCGAAATCGGAATCAGAGGAGTGGTTGCGCGCTCCGTGGCGTCCGTAATGGCTGATATAGAACGACTTGTATCCTGCGGGCGCCTTGGCGCAGGCGGGGATGTCGTGGTTGTACATATAGTGCACGGTGCCGGCTCTTCCGGGGTCCTGGCGTATCTCTTCGAATGCATCGCGGCCCTGCCCCCGGCCCGTCAGGGAGAGGCATGCGGCCAGCAAAATGAACAAAACCTTTCTCATGTAATCGGGGTCTGATTTTCTTGCGAAAATAGCAATAATTTTTCATCTTTGTATTTGTATGAAATACCAATTATTATTAATTGCCGGACTGGCGGCCGTCCTGTGCCTGCAGCCGGCCGGGGCGCAGCAGCAGTCGCAGCGCACCGTGCTCAAGAGCGTGTCCGTGGGCTCCGAAGGGGGCAGAACCATAAGTTGCAAAGACCTCGTCAGCGGAGGGCTCACTCCCAAGGCGAGACGTGTCTTCTGGTCTGAAGACTCGCAGGTGGTGGAGAGCTACCCTGCCCGTGCCGTAAAGGCTCCGAAGCTTCCCGTGTCCATGAATCCGGAAGTCAAATACGGCATCGTGCCTTCGCGCAACGAGTTCGGCATCGACAGGGGCTGGTACCCTTCCCCGGACGGCTCCCTGCTTGCTGTCTACAGGGTGGACCAGAGCGCTGTCTCCGAGTTTCCGCTGCTGGACGTAAGGTCCCGCACGGGCAGCCTGAAAAGCGTGAAGTACCCTATGAACGGGATGAGTTCGGAGCGGGTTGAGCTTTGTGTGTGCGACACCCTCGGAAATGTGGTCAGCACTTTGAAAATCAACGAGTTCGAGGATGACCGCTATATTGCCGGAGTGTCCTGGACGCCCGACGGCGGGGGAGTGCTGGTGCAGGTCGTGGACCGCTCTCAGCACCACGTGAAGCTCCAGCATTACAGGGCTTCCGACGGAAGTCTGGTCCGCACCCTTCTGGAGGAGGCCAACGACGCCTGGGTGGAGCCGCGGGACGGTGTACGCTTCATCGAGGGCACGGATTTCTTCATCTACCGCACCGACAACCGCGACGGCTACCGCCAGCTCTACCTCTGCGACCTGCAGGGCGGCATCAGGCGGTTGACCCCATGCGATGCCGACGTCTCCTACGTGGCCAATGACGGGGAGTACGTATATTATACCTCCGCCGAGGTCTCCCCGGTCGAAAGCCATCTTTTCCGCGTCCGTCTGAGCCGCCTCAAAGCAGGTCGCAAGGCGCAAGTGCTCAATAAGATACGTATCGGCGCCCCGCAGCGGCTCACCGAAGGCAGCGGCCTCCATCGCATCCGGATGAGCCCCGACTGCAGGCGTTTCATCGACCGATGGAGCGCAGTGGACATGCCCGGCCGCACCGAGCTTCGCAGCGCCGACGGCAAGCTGCTCGAGCTGCTGGACGAGAGCCCCCGGCCCCTGCAGGATGTCGCTCCAGTGTCGGTGGAATTCGGCACCGTGCCTTCCGCCGACCCTCAATATGTCAACTACTACCGCCTCATCAAGCCCGCCGGTTTCGACCCGTTGAAGAAGTACCCGGTGATCGTCTATGTCTACGGCGGCCCCCACAGCCAGATGGTCACTGACAGCTGGCTGGGCGGCATACGCTACTGGGAGCTGCTGATGGCGCAGAAGGGCTACGTCATGTATGTCCAGGACAACAGGGGCACCAGCAACCGCGGCGCTGCCTTCGAAAAGGCCATCAACCGCCGCTGCGGGCAGGCCGAGAGCGCTGACCAGATGGAGGGCCTGCGGCAGCTGATAGCCGAGGGCTGGGTGGATGAGGCGCGCATAGGCGTGTCCGGCTGGAGCTACGGCGGCTTCATGACCATCACGCTTGCGACCTCCTTCCCTGACACCTTCAAGGTGGCGGTCTGCGGCGGTCCCGTGATCGACTGGAAGTGGTATGAAATCATGTACGGCGAGCGCTATATGGACAATCCTGAGACCAATCCGGAGGGCTTTGCCCAGACCTCGCTGGTGGACAAGGCTCCGCGCCTGAAGGGCAGGCTGCTGATCTGCCAGGGCATGGAGGACGCCACGGTGCTGCCCATCAACTCGCTGAGTTTCATCCAGTCCTGCGTGGAACACAACGTCCTCGCCGACTACTTCCCCTATCCCTGCAACGAGCACAACGTCACCGGCAAGTGGCGTGAGCATCTCTATCTGAAGTTCACCGACTATTTCTGCACCTACCTTTGATGGATTACGGCCAGGTCATAGCTTCGCTGTTCGAGCGGCACCGCAGCGTGCAGACGGCCGGGTTCAGTCCCGACGCCTACAAGCCCGGTATCGGGCAGATGCTGGACTATGCCGCCTTCCTGGGCAACCCGGAGCGCC
>JAEEGK010008831.1_pt1 | contig 23712 bp, 19 predicted proteins | sample 8958771 | NCBI WGS metagenome assembly JAEEGK01 (sample SAMN16246547, study PRJNA631951) | gut metagenome | biome: gut microbiome; feature: rumen; material: SC-attached | host: Bos | place: Iran: Karaj | collected 2018-10
CCGCACTTCTCCTTGCCCGAGATGGCCACGAGGTCACCACGGGGAAAGCAGTTGACACCATTGATGTTGAGCAGATGCTTCATTTCGGGCAATGGAGTGCCGGCACGTATGCGCATGTGCTCCAGCTTGGCCTTGATCTTGTCCCACATGGGATTGTGGATAGTCAAGGCTCCAGACTTTATCATCGCCTGGTTATTCTTCACTAAGTCGATGTTGTTCATGATCTTTTTCCTCCCAATCTATTAAACGTTGGCGAACATCAATCTTGGCATCATCCGTCTTGCCCTTCTTCGGCAGACGGAACGACTGCAGAACACCGTCCTGGATATCGGTGACAAATACCGAAGAGCCGATGACCAGATGCGTCAGTCGATCGACCGCCTGACGTACATGCCCGAACAGATGACGGGCCAATGGTCTGAACTTATCCCGATGGAAAGCTCCGTCGACAGCGTTCTGATACATTACGACCGAGTCGGCAAGCGAGACCAGCGCATATAATCGGATTAGATCTCCCGAAACTAATTCCTTGTCGATGTTGTTCGCATCGTAGTACGCCTCAAGTCGCTTTTGGCGCAACTTGAGGCACTGCATCGTCTTCGACGGCGAATGAACACATTGTTTCATGTCTTTCTCATGTGTCAATTCGTCGGTGTGAAGTTGATCAATCGGAACTCGGAATAGAGACGTGTCTCGCCCTCCTGGTTCTTCGACTCTCGCATTTCGATCTGGAACTGCAGTTCGCCCGCTTGACCTACCGAAAAGCCGAAACCTTTCGCCTCGTCATTGAAGAGCGTGATCGGGATGGAGTCCTTCTTGTAGTCCATACTCTCGAACACCAGCTGTCGGCGATAGCCAGCGATAACATCGTTGCCGTTCTCGTCCTTTACGATGTTCCCATTCTCTCGTTTTGGGTAAGGAAGCACGTCTCCCACCACATTCAGTTTTACTCGTTGTTTCAACATAGGTTTTAAAATAAACAATTAATAATTTTGGGTTTATTCTTTAACGTTAATGACCGTATAATTAGCCGTTAATTAGTCATTAATAGAGGTATGTCTTGTTTAACTCATCCCACCAACTAGCATTAACGAGTAATTAACGATTCATTAATGGGCATTAACGTTAAAAAGAAAAAATCTGTGCTTTCTGAGCGTTCTGTGTGCCCTTGATATAGTAATCGCAGTCATCGAGCACATCGAGCATCAATTGCATCAGATTATCCTCCATCAATTCGCGACGGATTTTGAACTGTGCATCGTTCTCGTTCGCTTTCTTCGTGGGCATCATAGGCCAGAAGTAACCTCCATCGTACTTGTCCTGACAGGTCCAATAGGTGGAGAGCAGGATGCTCAGCAGCTCATTGAGCTCTTCGTTACAGCGAATGAATCTCTTCTTGATGACATCCTTCACGCTATACTCTTGAGGTTTGGCTGTTTTGAGCTCCTGGAACTTTTCGAGCACGGAGTCAAAGCTTGGCTTATTGGTGTCGCGTAGATCAGCAAGCTGCTTCAATGCTTCGCGGAACGCATCGGGATCCATCGTCATGAACATATCCTTGATGCCCACATTCAGGTTTTCCCGTTCACTTTTCAGTTTTTGTTTTTGTACCATAAATATTTTAATTTGGTTAGACATTTTGCTGTGACAAATTTAGGCACAAAAAAAATCCCCGCCAAATAATTTTGCCGGAGATTCTATTGAGTGCGGATTATTACGGATTATTACGGATTATTACGGATTTTCACCACGTAATTGCTTCAAAAATTCAATATACTGCTCAACTAAAGCATCAATATCTTCTCGATTATACTTTAGTTTTCTGTAAACCCATTCGTAATAACTGGTACTTGAAATTAGGCCAAATTCTCCCACATAGGCTTTGTATTGGAGTCTCTGTGTGAAAACCTTATACTCTGAAACCGCTCTTAGAAAGATTAGTTTCTCCTTCGGCTTCTTACTTGGAATGGGATCCATCTTCTGATGAAGCCATTGTTTCAGAATGGGAGTAGTCTCTTTCTCTGCAATGCTATCCGTAAAAGATAATTCTTTGCACTTTCGTTTACCTTTAGTCGGTCTTGCAGTCTCTTTGTTGAAAGGAGCAGACTGCACTTCCTCGAATTCTGTAAGGTCGGCATCGTCAGCCTCTTCTGTTTCAGCCTTCTCATTACTCTGCTTATCAGTATCGTTGAAGATGGTTACTTGATCGATTTTTACAATTCCACCACTAATATGGAAAAGACTATTTGGTTTCATTATTATAAGATTGTTATTAGTTGCTTGATGTTTACCATCGTTCCCTCTATGGTCAGATTGCCACCATGATTCACGATGATAAGATTGTACTGTACTCTACAAGACTGCTCGCCCTGTTCCAACTTCTGTTGTTCCAGGACTAACGTCATCCCCGGTGGGGAAATGGTAATAGGTGGAGATTCGGAGATTAGAGAAGAAGGAATGATAGGAGAAGAAGCGCCCGATGGGGCAAATTGCGTGTGACTCTCACTTGGGCAAGGATCAAAATTCACCTTGCCCACAGAATGATGGATTTCATCATTATCGTCAAGTTCTGAGCTGAACATAACTGTGATAGGTTTTGAATTGTTAAAATGTTGAATTGCTATTATAATAAAGCAGATCGGGAGCATGCCATCTCCCATTGAAGGATATAAAAATATTGTCGCCAAACAATTCCTGTCCGAAAGACAGCATGGATTCCCGACCTGCGTATGAACGCAGGTTAAGAGTCCAAGCAATCGTTTCGGTTGGTTCTGTTTGGCGACTTTACAATGGAACGAAGCCTGATCTGCTCTGCCCGACGAGGGGCAGCTATGTCTGATGTTATTGTTCAATGTTATGCCAGGCACACCATTGAGAATAACGGGATGCAAAGATACATGTTTTCTCCGACACCTCCAAATTTTTTAGCTATTATTTTTTTATAAATTTTATTCAATAGCAAAAAGAAAGCGAAGGGCACGTTGTACGCTTATAATATCGAGCATATTCCTTTCAAAATCACGGAGGAGGTGATTGAGATTGTTTTCCGATTTCGGAACATGGAGGTTGCATCGATGTATTGGATGAGAGTTTGATAACTCTTGAAGATATGTTCTAATGGAAGAGAGTATATCATTAGTAGATTCGTTTTGTAACGATAATGCCAGTTAAAAGTGGCAAATAATATAAATAACGTGAAATAACAAAGGTTTTCTTAGAGTTTCTGCATGTATTACAATAAAATTATATAACTTTGCGTCAAAATTAAATATATTCACGAATAATGGCTAAGATAAATCGCTTAAAAGTAGTACTCGTTGAACAAGAGAAGAGTGGCAAATGGTTGGCTGACCAATTGGGGAAGTCAACATGTACTGTTAGCAAATGGTGTAGTAATACGACACAACCAGACTTGCAGACACTAACAAGAATTGCACAACTATTAAAAGTTGATACTAGAGATTTGCTTACTCCAAATATAAAAATTTAGATAGGATGAATATGAACGGAGCGGTACCTCATATAGTACAATATCAAGGATCCAAGAGAAATCTTGCTCCTCAAATACTACAGTACATTCCTAATAGATTTAATCGATTAATAGAGCCTTTCGCAGGAATGGCTGCCATTACAATCGCTGTTTCTAAACAAGGAAGAGCTGAACATTATTTACTAAATGACCTGAACGAACCCCTAGTCAATATATTAAAAGAGGCAATAAATAATCCCAAACAGCTTATAGAAGACTATACTAGGGTTTGGAATGAACAGTTAACCTATCAAGGCGGAAGTGTTGAGCATTTTTATAAGGTAAGAAATGACTTCAACAATGGTAATCAGTGTGCTGCTAACATGCTATATTTGCTTGCTCGTTGTGTTAAAGGATCTGTACGATATAGCAGTTCTGGGCAGTTCAACCAGTCTCCCGATAAACGCAGGATGGGGACAAACCCCAAAAATCTTGCTCGTAATGTTTTTTTAATATCTAGCCTCCTTAAGAATAAGACAGATTTTTTTTCTGTGGATTATCGTGAAGTAACGAAAAGAGCAAGACCCGGCGATGTGGTTTATTTGGATCCTCCATATCAAGGAGTTTGTTCATCGCGAGATAGTAGATATTTTTCAGGCATAGATTATTATGAATTTGTTGAGTGTGTTGAAGATCTTAACAAAAGAGATATTGATTTTATTATTAGCTATGACGGGACATGTGGCGACAAGCTATATGGAACAGATCTCCCTGATACATTAGGTCTCCGAAAAATCATGTTAAATGCAGGCCTATCAAGCCAAAGCTTATTGCTGGGTAAAAAAGAAACAACAATTGAAGCTCTTTATTTGAGCCACAATATACGCAAAACAATAACTCCTGTAGTACAAGAACAATTATTATTTCCTATATGAAATTATCAAAAGACGATTTGAGTAAGCTCAATTCTATAACAGGAAAACGTCCCTCAACTGTAATTCAACACATTATTAAAAATGGGTTCATTACAACTGAAGAACTCACTAACGATTATGGTTATGAACATCCACCTCGTGCTGCTAGAGATGTTAGAGAGCGTGGTGTTAACCTTGTAACTTACAAAGTAAAATCATCTGATGGAAGAACTATTGCTGCTTATAAGTTTGGAGACCCTGTCTTTATTGACAATAAAGTATCAAAGGTAGCTGGCAGGACTGCATTATCCAATGCATTGAAGAAAGCTCTTGTTGACAAATTTGGGGCAATATGTTTTGTTTATCTCCAACCAATGGATGAAAGGCTTTTGCAAATCGATCATAGAATTCCTTATGAAATTGGAGGAGAACAAGACGATAATATAGATTGTTATATGCTTTTAAGCCCTTCCGCAAATAGAGCAAAATCTTGGACTTGTGAACATTGTCCTAATTGGACTCAAAAAGATATAGATTTTTGCAGTAATTGCTTTTGGGCTCATCCTGAGAATTATACACATATAGCTGGAAAAGAAGAACGTCAGATTATCATAACGTTTACCGATAATGAAATTGAAGATTATAATAGACTTATTGAGTTGGTTGGTCAGGAACGAGCAGAAAGTACAATTAAAGACCTTATTACAAATTATGTAAAGAAATAAATGCTTACTCCATGTTATAATAGCTATGCATTCTCGCTTTATAATGGCGACAGTTTAACTCTTATTGATCAATTAGACAATAATAGCTTAGATTTGGTATTTGCAGACCCCCCATACTTTCTATCAAGTGGTAGAAAGATGGACATCGCAGGTCGTACTGTGTACTTTGAGAAGGGAGCTTGGGATAGATGTCGTTCAACTGAGGAAATTGACAATTTTAATTCTAAATGGATTCGAGCTGTTCGGGCTAAGATGAAGCAAGATGCCACAATATGGATTTCAGGCACATTTCATAATATATTTTCTGTAGAACGTATCCTTGTTGACAATGGTTTCAGAATTATAAATCTTGTATCGTGGCAGAAATCTAACCCACATGAAATTACTGATGGTCAACATCTAACCTTCTCAACAGAAATGTTGATTTGGGCTAGAAAGTCACTTCGTGGAAGGCACTGCTATAACCATAATTTAATGGTTCAACTTAACGGAGGTAAACCTTTAACTGATGTTTGGAAAATACCAACGCCTGGCAGTTGGGAAAGAAAATGTGGATGGCACCCCACACAAAAACCTCTTCAGCTTCTTTACAAAATAATTCTTGCTTCAACACATAAGGGAGATACCATACTTGACCCATTTGCTGGAAGTTGCACTACAGGAATTGCTGCAAACCTTTTGGGCCGTAAATTTATCGGCATTGACCAAAGTCTAGACTATTTATCATACGGCATCCGGAGAAAACAGGAAATAGAGGACCCAATTGTCGCTGACAAATATTTAAAAAAGATGTCCGAGAATCCAGAAGAAGTAACCGTAATGGTAAATCATTGTAGAAAGAGTCTTAAAGATAAGATGATTGAAACTGGTATATGTTATCTCCGTGCCGGTGATTCGAAAGGTTCTCTATGTATTACTCCTGGTTTTGAACGATTATCTTATGTCCTCCTCCATACAAATGGAGAGGATTGCCAACTTTTCAAACTGAAATCCAAGGGACGCTTTAATATTTGGACTAAAGAAACTTTAGAAAAATATGGTTTTGAACCGTCTCATGCACCATATTATATCGTGTTACGGTTTGACAACACAAAGCCAATACCATGTAAGCAGTTGCCAAATTTGAAGGAATCTGGAAACACTTACATTGCCAAGATTAAGCCACTAAGTGATTTCATTAGAATATAGTAATCATCTTCATGTTTCCAAGATGTTCCCACAAGACCTAACATGATCGACTGATAATCAAGCCAGAGGCTGTTTTAGAATCAAATGCAATTAAGGCGACAAGTAGCAATTCGCTACTATCAACGATAAAGCAAGCCGATACTTCATAGGGGGCTTGCTTGTTGTATTCTATTATTTTTTATAATTTAGCCGCAAAGATACACCATATTACCGACACCACCAAATCTTCAAGAAAATTTCTTCAGTAATGGACGAAAAAAGCAAGCCGACACTTCTCAGGGGGGCTTGCTACAGTCTTTTATTTTTACTTGTTATAAACTGCCGCAAAGATAAGACATTTCTTCGACATCTCCAAATATTCAAGGAGTTTTCTTGTGTAATGGACGAAAAAAGCAAGCCGACCTTCACAGGCAGGCTTGCATGATTGAAACTTCAAGATAATAAGTGACTCAAGTTTCGCATTTAGCGAAACTATACTGGAGTTAACAGTAGTAAACGGGAGTTAACAGGCTTCTAGCCTGTGGAGTTAACGGACAAATGTACCGTTGGAACCTCTTTTCGAAAGGCAAAGGTAACGTCCGATAACTCCTGCTAACTCCCATTAACTCCTGTTTTCTCCCCTATATCAACAAGCATAAGAAAAACCCCAGGTTCCGGGAAGGACCTGGGGAAGGAATAGGTTTTATGGGATTCGTGCTCGGAAGGAGCGGGGAATCGGGATTATTTGATCATCACCTTCTGACCATTGATGATGTTCAGACCCTTGGCGGGAGCGGCGATGCGCTGGCCGGAGATGTTGTAGATGGCCTTGCCGGTGGTCTGACCAGTGGTGATGTTGTCGATGCCGGTGTAGAATGGAGTCTCAATCCAGCTGATGGCCGACTTGCGAACCTCGTCGCCACCGTAGTAGATGCTCTGAACACCAACCTTTGCCCAACCTTCGAAGACGGCAGCGTCGTCGTAGAAGTAGATGCTGTGGGCGTTGTCCCAAGTGCTGTAGTACTGGCTCCATGGCAGTTCGGTGGTGTCGCCGTCGAAGCCCCAGTACATGTCGGGTGAGAAGACGTAAGGATTAACACCGTCGACACCCTGGATCCAGATGGTGTAGAAGAGTTTCTGCGGATTGAGCGTTTCGCCTTCGGTGCCTACCTGTGGGATGTAGAAGGTGATGTAGTGCGACCATTCGTCGAAGGTGAGCGAGTTCATCGTCGGGTCGGCAGGAGTTGCGGCAACCTCGTTGAACTTGGTGATGGTCACGCCGGTGAAGGTCTGCTGAGGATTGAGTTCGGTGAGCGAAGTGTTGATGACGAGAGGTTGGTCGGTGGTGAACTGGCACTTCTCGGCATCGTAGTCGAGCACGGCGTCAACCATATTGCCCTGGGCATCGACAGCAGTGAAGTAGCAATCGATGGTGGACATCCAGAAGGCAACGGAGCCCATGAACTGGTTGGCGGGGATGACATACTGTCCTGCCTCGTTCCTGGTGGCCTTTACCCACAGTTCGCTGGTGCTGGAGTTGTAGTCGGAAGCCAAGCCCTGGATATAGACATCATCGCCATCGAAGCCTGCCTTTACCCAAAGGGTGAGGTCGGCGGGATCGTAATAGGGCTTCTCGGAGCGAGCCTGGAAGATGTAGGTGTCGGTGACAAGGCCCTCGGGAGCCTCGACAGCTGTGGGTATATAGTCACCGGGATAAACCTCGATGCTGTTGATCTGGGTGTTGCCGGCGATGGTGACAACCACCGTCTTAGCTTCACCTGTCCAAACTTCGCCTTCGAACGTGCCGGAATCGGCGCTGTTGCCAGCGTTCCACTTGCCGTTGTTGAACACAATCTTCTTGATGACCTTGCCAACGGGAGCCTCGAAGGTGAGCGTGCCGCTATAGACGCGCAGCTGCGGGCCGTTCTTGGTGCCCCAGAAGCGGTTGGGCGTGGTGGCCTCCTCGGCCTTAGGCGAAATGGTGAGGGTGATGCCGTTCTCGGTGATCACACGGTCCTCGTTGATGTCGCCCGAGTTGTCGTCGTTCGAAGAGCAAGGCTCGTCGGTCATGGCGTTGAAGTCGAAGGTGGCCTTCTCGTAGGGCTTGATGGTGAACCAGAAGATCTCGGACTTGTTCTCCTCGCCGCCACCATTGTAGATGGTCTGGATACCGATCTTGTTCCAGGAGTTGTAGTCGGCCTGCTTGAGGTACATATAGTTGTAGGTGATTTCTTCGCCGACAGTGAAGCCGTAAGGGAAGATCGTCATTGCTTCGGTGAGGCCGGAGTAGTCCGCTGGGTCGAAGGTAACATCGGAGATCTCCTGCTCGACGTCCTTGAAGAACTGGAAGAAGAGCTTGGACGAAGCCACTGCGTTGCCCTCGGTATCGACGGTGGGCACGGTGAACATAACCACGGGACCGGAGGTGGCGTCGTAGATCTGGCTGATGTTGGGCGTAGCGGGTGTAGCAGCCTTTTCGATGACCTTGGTAATGACAGGGTCGTTATATACATCGCCCTTGTAGTTGCGGATGGCTTCGCGAACGTAGATTTCGCCCTCGGCAGTCATTTTGCCGGCTTCGGCATCGTAGGTGAAGACAACATCCTCGGGACGGAGGTAGAACTCGTAGTGGGTATAGGCGTCGGCGTCATAGGGACCGAAGTACTGGTCGCCGGGGAAGGTGATCTTGTCGCCTTCGAGCGTACCCTTGAGCCAGGTCTCGGGCAGGTAGTGGCAGAAGCCCTGCATGTAGCAGTCGTTGCCATCGAAGCCGATGTTGACGTATCCCGAAACGGGTTCGCCGAAGTTGTTCATGGCGCTGATGGCCCATTCGTCGGTCTCGAGGCCTTCGGGAGCCACCACAGGTTGTGGGCCGGAGGATCCTTCTTTGCCGAATACTGGCAGTACCCAGTAGCAATAGGGAGAGATTTCGTTTTCCTTACTGTTCTCGAGGATGAATTGGGTGACAGCCTTCAGGACACCTTCGGTGGCGTTGTAGTCAAAGACGATGTCGGCAAATGTCTCAGTGTCATTGGTGCCACAAATCCATTCGGGGCCGTACTCGTCCTCTCCCACGAATTGTCCGCTGGCAAAGGTGGCGGTTGTTTCGCTGATGGTACCCTTCACCCAACCTTCGGGGAACCAATAGGCCAGGCCCTGCAGGTAGATGTCGGAGCCGTCGATGGCCACCTTGATGTCGGGCCTGAATTCCACAGGACCGGAAGCGGTGTTGACATAGAGGACACCATCGGTGGTGTGCCAGGTCTCTACGGTGGCAGAGGCTGGTGGTGTCACCAGCACGTTTTCAGCCACGGCCTTGGGTGCCTTGCGGATGGCAGTCTGAGCCGTGCGGTCGATGCACTTGAATGCGGTAGTCTGCTGTGCAAATGCGGTTCCACTGAACAGTGCAACCAGCATGGTAAGTAAGGTAATTTTTTTCATACGCATTTAGTTAATGATAGTAATAAAAATAGGTTTATAGGTGTGGCAAAGGTATGATATTTTGATGAAAACGCCAAAAAAAATCACAAAAAACTTTTTTCTGTGATTATAAATAAAGCGTATTTGTAACAAAAATGGCCGAAAAACCGTATTGATGGGATAATAGAATAATTTTTTCAGGGAATAGGTTTTCTTTTTAGGAAAAAGTCCTTATCTTTGCGCAAGAATTTTCATCCATTACCCATTAATCGATCCAATTATGAAAAAGTTGTTTTTGTTATTCGCCATGACGGCACTGATGCTGTCGGGTTGCAAACCAGAAAAAGTGATCATCGACCTGCCGAGGACCGAGGCTTCGCCCGAAATCGTGGCAGCTGTCGATTCGTTCGAAAATGCTACGGTGACACGTCCCGTTCGTCCCGATTCGATTACGTTGCACAGCATCATGATCTTGAAACATGGTGAGGTTGTACTGGAGAAATGGTTCAACGGTCAGACCGCTGAGATGCCTCACGCCATGCATTCGGTGAGCAAGACGTTCACGGCTACGGCAGTAGGACTTGCCATCGACGAAGGGAAACTGAAGCTCAACGACCCTGTGATCAAGTTCTTCCCCGACAAACTGCCTGCCGAGCCCAGCGACAACCTGAAGGCCATGACCGTGCGCGACCTGCTTACGATGACTTGCGGACATGATGAGGAACCCAAGGAATTGCGGAAGGATTCCCTTGACTGGGTGACGGCCTTCCTGGCATGGCCCGTAGTGCACAAGCCTGGCGAATATTATCTGTATAACTCGGTCGGCACGTATATGCTTTCGGCCATCGTGCAGCAGGTGACCGGCGAGAAGGTGCTCGACTACCTCGACACACGCCTGTTCCAGCCTTTGCACATCGAGCGTCCGCAATGGGACGAGTCGCCCCAGGGTATCAGTTGCGGCGGTTGGGGATTGTATCTGAAGACCGAGGATATGGCCAAGATGGGACAGTTGTTCCTGCAGAAGGGCAAATGGAACGGCAAGCAGATTGTTCCGGCAAAGTGGCTGAAGGAGATGTCGAGTTACCAGGTGCCTTCGGCTCCTTCGGGAACACGTTTCGAGGACCTGGAGAAGGTGGGCCTGAACAAGGACAACAACGAATGGGTGCAGGGCTACGGCTATCAGATGTGGATCTGCCGACACAACGCCTATCGTGCCGATGGTTTCGCTGGACAGTATATCATGGTGTTCCCCGATCGTGATGCCGTGCTGGTGCTCACCACCTCTTCGTCGCTCTATCAGCCCTATATCGATATCATCTGGGAGTATCTGCTGCCAGTACTATAAGGGGGAGTAAAAGAGTAGTAAAAGGGTAGTGAAAGGGGAGTAAAAAGGTAGTAATAGGGACGGATTGGGGTCCAAGCTATCAATTGTAAATTATTTATTATTAATTGAACATTTGTCCCTAAAAATCCCTTAATATCCCTAAGAATCCCTTAGTATCCCTAAAAAAGTATCAGTTTTCGCATTCTTTCTATGCGAAAACTGATTTTTTTATTTTTCCAGATAACTGGAATGGATATCGCTGAAAAGGGTGGCAGAGGCGCCGAGGGAGCCGGTGTGCTGGATGTGGATGCCGCCGAACGGATTGGGATGTGCAATGGGTGCGGTGAGAGTCATAGGCTGCGCCAGGGCGGGGTCGTCGGGCTGATACTGGTCGTTGGAGATGCGGGCGGTCAATGTGCCTTCCGAGGCGGTGAGCGTGAGTTTGCAGCCGCGACGGAAGAGGTAACAGGTCTGCGATTCGGTGATGGGCGTTATCTGTCCGCATTGGTATTCCACAAGCCACACTTCGACGGCATTGTGGTGGTTGGGTGTGCGGATGAATCGCAGGCCGTAGCCGGTGAGCGTGCGGGTATCGAACTTGATGCAGATGTCGAGATACTGGCCCGTAGCGCTACCGAAGCCCTGTCCCATCTCCTTGCAGGGGTCGAGGCTGATGCTGAGGGTCTGTCCCTGATATGCTTCGCCATCGCGACCTGTGTACATCATGCGTGCTCCGCGCACCATTGGCATGAGGCCGAAACAGCCCTCGGCGCCATCTTCTCCTTCGCCGTATGCCCAAACGGAGGGTTCGGGTTCAGGCGCATTGATCTGTCCGGTTCCGCCCATACGTGGATGAGCAGGAGCAGGGCGAACACTCCAGTTGTACTCCCCGAGGTCGGAGGGCTTGTAGGCATCGAGCGTCCACTGGCCCGGGATGATGTCGGGCTGGTTCTGGAGGGGCAGGCCGAGGGGCGCCATCGGCATGGGAACGTCGGGCGTGGTGGGCACATTGTAGGGACGACCGTTGAGCGTGCAGCCCGTCATCACGCAGACGTGCTTCGGATTGGGCTTGGGAGTCCAGGCTAGTTGGAGGTCGGGATCGTCGCTGGTCCAGCGGCAGTCGCGCATCGTGACGGGAGAAGAAGCCTTGGTGAGGTACTGCGTGCCGCGTACCTTCGAATGGATGTCGCAGTCGATGAAGGTAGCACCTTCGCGCGACGTGGCATAGAAGGGCTTGCTGCCGTAGAACGTGAAGCCGCACTGGCGGTAGGTGCCGGTGCCGCAGAGCGCATCGTCGGTGCATTCGAAGTAGCAGTGGTCGAAATCCACATGGTCGGCACCCACGAAGGGACAGAGGTTGAGACGCGAGATGAAGCGGCAGTTGCGGATGGTGTAGCGGTCGCCACGGCAGATGACGAGCTGGGCCTGCACGATGGCAGGGTTGCGCTTCGGGCGGTTGAGGCGTGGATTGCGTGGATAGACGAGATCGACGTTGCAGTAGTTGCCGAAAGTGATGTTTTCGGCCTGGATATCACTGCCCGTGAAGTGGAGCATGGTGAAGTTGCCATCGGAACCCTGTGTCTGGCCACGGTTGCAGGCAATGACGACATCCTCGGGATTGTCGCTCAGACCGATGAGGCGCAGACGATCCACCTTGACCTTGAGGCCGAAGGGCGATTCGAGCGGCACGTCGGACACACGGATGGCAGGGTCGTCGGGATTGTCGATCCAATAGACCGATGGCTCGATGCAGATGTCGGTCCAGAGCGTGTCCTTGTCGGTGCTCCCTTCGGTCGCGTCTGAGAGAAAGCGGGCCTGGGCAAATAGCAACGCTTCGTTAACGGTGCGGAAGGTGAAGCGCGAGGGGCGCGTCTTCATCTGGTCGTTGACGTAGAGACGATGAGCTGACGAGGTGACCTGCTGGCCATTCAGCTGAAAACGAGTCTGTGCCTCACAGGTGAAAATCACAGCTGAGAGGAGTAGGAAGGTGATGAAGGGTTTCATAAGGTACAAGAATAGACCCCCTCGTTCCCCCTGCTTAGGGGGAGGACTTGCTTGTCCGGGCTTGATTCTTCCCCCTAAGCAGGGGGATTAGAGGGGGTCTGGTTATTTATTGATGAAAAGATAATAAATGCCGTTGCCGAAGCCGAAGAGTGCGATGCCGACCATGATGATGGCGATGCCGTGGTTGATGTTGCGGAGGGTGCGTACGCCGAAGTTGTTGCGAACCTTGTTGACGATCCAGGTGATGAGGAACCACCAGCAAACAGCTCCGCAGATCAAGGTAGCAAAGCCGATGATGTAGAGCCACCAGCGCTCGGTGGATGCAGCAAAGAGGAAGTTGGTGCGTGCGAAAAGTGCGATGAAGAAGAAGATGATGAACGGATTGCTCACCGTGATGCCGAAACCCGAGAAAAAGTTCTTGAGGATGCCTGAGGTCTTCAGTCGGGGGGACATGCCATCGGTGGAGGTGTCCTTGTTCTGCAGGGAGGAAGCAGGATTGGAGGTCCACAGATAGAAGGCATAAAGGGCAATGGCCAGCGAACCCACGAACTGCAGGGCCGATTCGTACTGTTCGAGCCAATTGACCACCAGGCCCAGGAAGAAGACCGTGATGACGGCGTAGAAGAAGTCAGAGAGCGAAGCCCCCAGGCCCGTAAGGAGGCCAGGCAGGCGTCCCTTGTTCAGTGTTCGTTGGATAACAAGGATGCCTGTCGGGCCCATAGGGGCCGACACCAGAACTCCAATAACGAAGCCCCACAATATGGTGAATATGATTGTTTCGAACATCAAAAAAGGGGCGTTTGGCCTTATTTTTGTGCAAAGATAGAGAGTTTTTTTGAATCTTCCACAATTATATCAGTTTTTTTTTGTATTTTTGCACCGCAAAAAGCATTTTACCCCCTTTTTTTGCTTTTTTTGAGGTTTTTGATTGTTCAATATAATTGTTAATTGTTCAAAGTTCAAAGTTCGTCAATTCTCAATTGTTATTTGTAAATTATACTAGTTTATGGTTTTCTTTTTCAAGCAACCTTCGGCCACTATCCTGGCTGTCGATGCGGATCATCAGCTCAGCGCCGATGAATCGCAGCGTTTGTGCTGGCTTTTCAGTGATGCCGTTCTCCTTCCCGAGCAGCAGCTCGGAGGCTGGTTCAACGGCCCGCGTCGTGAAATGATCACTCCCTGGAGTACCAATGCCGTAGAGATTACACAGAACATGGGCCTCAAGGGCATAGCCCGTATTGAGGAGTATTTCCCTGTGAAAGGTCCCGATTCGGAATACGATCCGATGTTGCGCCGCCTCTACGACGGCCTCGACCAGAACATTTTCACCATCAACAAGCAACCCGATCCCATTGTATATATCGAGAACCTTGAGGAGTACAACAAGCAGGAGGGTCTGGCCCTGAGTGCCGAAGAGATCGCCTATCTCAACGACGTAGCCAAGCGTGTAGGCCGTCCGTTGACCGATTCGGAGGTATTCGGCTTCAGCCAGGTCAATTCGGAGCACTGCCGTCATAAAATCTTCGGTGGTACGTTCATCATCGATGGTGAAGAGAAGGAGTCGAGCCTCTTCAATTTGATCAAGAAGACTTCAAAGGCTCAGCCGGGCAAGCTGGTGAGTGCCTACAAGGACAATGTCGCCTTCAACAAGGGTCCCGTCATCGAGCAGTTTGCACCTGCCGACCCCACTACGGCGTCGGAGTATGAGGTGAAGGAATTCGAGAGCGTCATTTCGCTGAAGGCCGAGACGCACAACTTCCCGACCACAGTGGAGCCCTTCAATGGCGCTGCAACAGGAACAGGTGGTGAGATTCGCGACCGTATGGGTGGCGGCAAGGCTTCGATGCCCATCGCCGGAACTGCTGTCTATATCACCTCCTATCCCCGCAACGACGAGAAGAAGACGTGGGAGAACGGCCTCGAGGCACGTCCCTGGCTCTATCAGACACCCGAACAGGTGCTCATCAAGGCTTCGAACGGCGCTTCGGACTTCGGCAACAAGTTCGGTCAGCCGCTTATCTGCGGATCGCTGCTCACCTTCGAGCATCAGGATTCCAATCCGGGGGAGCAGCAGGAATATGGCTACGACAAGGTAATCATGCTGGCTGGTGGTGTAGGATATGGCAAGATGCGCGATGCCCTGAAGGGCACGCCTGAGGCAGGCGAGAAGGTTATCCTCATTGGTGGCGACAACTACCGCATCGGTATGGGCGGTGGCGCCGTGTCGTCGGTCAATACAGGCAAGTATGCATCGGGCATCGAACTCAATGCTGTGCAGCGTGCCAACCCCGAGATGCAGAAGCGTGCCTACAACGTGGTGCGTGCCTTGGGTGAGAGCGACTACAATCCCATCGTTTCGATTCACGACCATGGCGCAGGCGGACACATCAACTGCCTGTCGGAGCTGATTGATACTACAGGTGGCGTAATCTGGATGGACAAGCTGCCTGTGGGCGACCCGACCTTGAGTGCCAAGGAGATTGCCGGCAACGAGTCGCAGGAGCGTATGGGCTTCCTCGTAAAGAGCGAGTCGATCGACTTCTGCCGAAAGATTGCCGAGCGCGAACGTTCGCCCTTCTACGTCATCGGTGAGGCTACGAATGATATGCGCTTCACCTTCGTTCAGGCCGACGGCGTGAAGCCCATCGACCTGGCTTTGGCTGATATGTTCGGACATGCACCGAAGACCATCATGCGCGATACGACCGTCGAGCATCATTACGCACCCGTCGAGACGGAGGTTTCGAAGATACAGGAATATATCAAGAATGTGCTTCGCCTGGAATCGGTGGCCTGCAAGGACTGGCTGACCAACAAGGTGGACCGTTCGGTGACGGGCAAGGTGGCTCGTCAGCAGTGCCAGGGTGTCCTGCAGCTGCCGCTTTCGGATTGTGGCGTGGTTGCCCTTGACTATCGTGGCAAGGCGGGCGTCGCCACTTCTATCGGCCATGCTCCGGCAGTAGCTCTTGTCGATGCTCCTGCGGGCTCGGTGATGGCTGTGGCTGAGGCGCTCACCAACATTGTGTTTGCACCTATTGAGGGTGGTATCTCGGGCGTTTCGCTTTCGGCCAACTGGATGTGGCCCTGCCGCAACGCCGGCGAGGATGCACGTCTTTATTCAGCAGTACAGGCTTGTTCGGACTTCGCCATCGAACTGGGCGTGAACATTCCGACGGGCAAGGATTCGCTGTCGATGACGCAGCAGTACAACAAGCCCGATGGCACCAGCGAGAAGGTCATCAGCCCCGGCTGTGTGATCATCAGCGGCGGTGGCGAAGTGACCGACGTGCGCAAGGTGGTGAGCCCCGTTGTTCGTCTTGACCGTTCGACCTCGCTCTATTACGTTGATTTCTCGTTCTGCGATCATCGTCTTGGTGGTTCTGCTCTGGCACAGACCTTGAACCGTGTGGGTGACAGCGTGCCTACTGTCGAGAACTCGGAATATTTTGCCGATGCTTTCGATGCCGTACAGAAGGCCATCAACGAGGACCTCATCCTCGCAGGTCATGACATCAGCGCAGGTGGCTTGATTACTACCCTGCTCGAAATGACGTTCGCCAACACCGAAGGCGGCCTTCGCATCAACCTGACGGGACTGGCCGAGGAAGATCTGGTGAAGATTCTCTTTGCCGAAAATCCCGGTGTGGTGCTGCAGGTGAAGGACGGCAAGGCATTTGAGAAGCTTATGGATAAGGCTGGTGTTGCAGTTGCCAAGATTGGTTATCCCTGCGACGAACGCACTGTCAGTGTGCGCAAGGGTGACGTGGTGGAGACCTTTGACATCGACGCGCTGCGTGACGTGTGGTATGAGTCGTCGCATCTGCTGGATCGTAAGCAGAGCGGTGTGGTGAAGGCCGATGAGCGCTTTGCCAACTACAAGCAACAGCCTCTCTATTACCTTTGGCCCAAGGGCTTCACTGGACGTCTGGCACAATATAATATCAGCGCCGACCGTCGCCAGAAGACGGGCATCAAGGCTGCCATTCTGCGTGAGAAGGGTGTCAACTCAGAACGCGAGATGGCCTACTCGATGTACCTTGCCGGCTTTGATGTGAAGGATGTTCACCTCACCGATCTGATCACCGGTCGCGAGGATTTGACCGATGTGAACCTCATCGTCTTCTGCGGTGGCTTCTCCAATTCCGACGTTCTGGGTTCGGCCAAAGGCTGGGCTGCAGGCTTCCTCTACAACGAGAAGGCACGCAAGGCGCTGCAGGACTTCTATGCACGTCCCGACACCTTGAGTCTTGGCATCTGCAACGGTTGTCAGTTGATGATCGAATTGGGCCTCGTAGGCTCGAATCTCGATGCCAAGAACCCCGACCTTGTGGCAGCTGCACAGAACCCCAACCGCGTACATATGCTGCATAACGACAGCCACAAGTTCGAGTCGAACTTCATCAACGTGCGTATCCCCAGGAACAACAGCGTGATGATGGGTTCGCTGAGCGGCGCACGCATCGGTATCTGGACAGCCCACGGCGAAGGCAAGTTCGGTCTGCCCGAAGGCAAGACGGTCGATGACTACAACGTAGTGGCCAAGTTCGGTTACAACGCCTATCCCGCCAATCCGAACGGCTCGCCCGAAGGACTTGCTGGCATCTGCTCGGCCGATGGTCGCCATCTGGCCATGATGCCGCATCCCGAGCGTGCCATGTTCCCCTGGCAGTGCGGTTACTATCCACAGGATCACAAGCAGGATGAGGTGACTCCGTGGATCGAGATCTTCGTCAATGCCCGCAAGTGGGTGGAGGAGAAGACTCGGAAAGGTTAAGAAGGGTTTGAAAAGTTCAAGAGGTTCGAAAGGTTCGAATGGTTCTGAAAGGTAAAATAGCAATCATTGTGGCAGGTATCGCGTTGATGCCTGCCGCGATGTGTTTTGCCGAAGTGCAGACCGACGTCAGTGGAAAACATTATCGTCTCGACGAAAAACGGAAGACGGCCGAACTGACCTACCTGACGTATGACTCCTTGAATGCAGATACCTATCGGGAGAACCTTGATGTGCCTGCCGAGATTGGTGTTTACGGAACATGGTATCAGGTGACGGGTGTCACGCCGTTTGCCTGCGTCTATTGCAACAACCTTACATCGGTGTATTTGCCGGAGGGAGTGACGCGTATCGGCTATGGGGCTTTTTCGGATTGCCCGAACCTTGCATCTGTCAGTCTGCCCGCCTCATTGGTATCGTTGGGCGACTGGGCGTTCTATCGCGATGGCGCGTTGCAGCAGGCCAGCTTGCCCGAAGCCATAAAGCGTGTGGGTGCTGCTACGTTCGCCTTCTGCACAAGTCTTGCCCAGGTCGAGATACCGCGAGGACTGAAGAGTATTGCTCAGCATGCCTTCTATTATTGCACGGCCCTGCAAGAGGTGACGATTCCGGGGTCAGTTGATCAAATCGGAGAATACACCTTTGCCTATTGCACGGGTCTGACCAGGGTCCAGATGGAAGGAGTCCCGATCGCCATCACTGTGGATGTCTTCGAAGGCATCGATGTGTCAGCTTGCACGCTTGTTGTCCCCACCGACCAGGTGGAGGCTTACAAGGAAGCCGAAGTCTGGAGAAACTTCAACATCGTGGACGGTGGCTATGAAGATCTGCACGAGGTATTCGATGACGAGATGCTGCCGTCGTTCGAGATGAAGGTCGTGGGCACGACGCTCTATCTCAACGTCATCGGCGATGCTCCAGTCCTGATTTATAACCTTCAGGGCCAGCGCATCGCAGTCGCAGCCTCGCACAGTGGCGAACACCGTATCCCGTTGTCACGGGGACAATATATTATTAAATGTGGGAAGGAAACGAGGAAGATAATTTTTTGATGTGAGTTATTAGGAATAGATGAAGCTTGCGCTAATATCTCTTCAATGCCTTTCGTCTGTCAAAAACTCCATCCAAGCGCATCAAGTATTGTATCGGCCGACAGGGTGCTCCATCAAGTAGTGTCAAGCATTTTGTCGGCCGTTAGAGTATTCCATCCGATTTGAGCAAGTATTGTGTCGGCCGTCAGAGTGCTATCTCTAATCGAGTGAATCATTATGTCGGCCGAGAGAGTACTTTCTATGATTGCCCCATGATCTATCTTCGCCAAGAATGGTCATGCAGATTTTGCTGCTCGCATCGAGTCGGCTGTCAGAGTACTCCTTCGAATCGTGTCAAGTATCGAGTCAGCCGATTGAGTACTCCATCTATTTGTATCAAGTATTTTTTCGGCCGACAGAGTATTCCATCAAATCGTGGCAAATATCATGTCGGCCGTCAGAATGCTTCATCCATCGTGGAAAGCACCTTGACGGCCGACTTAGTATTCTAAACTATAGAAGATAGAAGATTTGTGGAAATGATTGTCTTTACAACTGAGAAAGCCCCTTTTGAATCCCTTTCGTATTCATCCCTTGGGGTGGTAATGCGCGCATTTTGGGCAGATTCCATGAATGATATATTGTATGGACTCCACTTGGAATCCTTCGGGTACATGTACCTCGGGGATTCTTTGGTTTTTCAGGCAAAAGGTTTTTCCACAAATGGAGCAAGTGAGGTGCACGTGCTGGCAACCCGGCTCCCTTCCTTCGTCGTCGCAAAGTCCCCTTTGGTCAAGACCGAGCGAAGTATGTTCGAGACAGATGCAGTACTTCTTTTCGCCAGAACCATCATCGAGGTTGTGGAGTAGGTCGTTTTCGACGAAAAGTGTCAGGGCGCGGAAGATAGTGCCATCTCGAGACAAGATTGTACCGCTTGCGTACAGATAGTATATTATTCGATAAACACGGCATTCTGCCTTAAAAGCTGAAGAAATCCATTCTTATAATCATATAACCTTCCATCCATCGTGAAGGTTTTGAGGCATAAAAGACATCAAAGGCGCAGGTCCTTAATGGCTTTTTTCATCCATTCCTTTGTATTGTCATGAAAATGATGTACCTTTGCGGCGAACTTTTTGTTTTTCAGAATATTTTATGTCAATTACGGTAATTAATGTAAAAAGATATTATGATAAAGACAGAGAATGAGAGGGGCAGCGTACTGCAGTCGGTGCTCTTCAATGGACAGACGGGGATTGAGCACTTCTGCTCGATGCGCGACTGCAAGAATCCGGGACAGGGCGTGTGGATGCCGCAGCAGGTGCATGGTTCGACAATCGTGGTGGTGGATGCCCATACGCCGATGGACATGGATCTGGAGCGCCAGCCGGTGGATGCCGATGCGGTAATCACGCGGGAAAAAGGAATGTGGATTGGCGTACATACTGCCGACTGCGTGCCTGTGCTACTCTATGACCCTGTGCAGGAGGTGGTGGCTGCGGTTCATGCTGGTTGGCGCGGTACGGTGAAGCATATCGTTGATCTGACCTTGCAGAAGATGCGTGAGGAAATGGGTTGCCGGATGTCGGATGTGTTCGCCATGATCGGCCCGAGCATCAGCCCCTTGGCCTACGAGGTGGGCGAGGATGTGGCCGACGCTTTTGTGAAGGCGAGCCGTGGCGACAGCGTGTGGCGAAGTCTTTGGGGGCCCAATGGGAAACTGTTGCTCTCGAAGCCGCATATTGACCTTTGGGAAAGCAATGTGAGGGACATGATGGAGGCTGGAATGGATTTACTGCATATAGATTGTACGCCCTGGTGCACTTTCGAGCATTCCAATGAGGTCTTTTCTGCCCGAAAAGAAGGAATAGGAACTGGAAGAATCGTTTCTGCTATCCGTTTGAAACGTTAAATTTCGTTTACAAATCGAATCAAATTGCAAAAAAATGTACGAATATTTCGTTAAATTCTCTCTAAAATGTTAAAAAATGCTATCTTTGATAAAAATAATTATTGAAATATTTGTATGGTAAGAAAAAAGGCCTTATCTTTGCACCGTGTTTTTCATGGTATTAGATTTAAGGTTAACGGAAGAAGGACGTCGTGAGATGGCCTTCTTTTTTTGTTTTGACCCGTCGAATCAGATGTGACGGCCGATCTCGATGCGCAGCTTGAAGCCGAAATCGTAATATTTTGCATCCTTGAAGCCTACGAAGACGCCGACGTTCAGATAGTTGTTGTCGATGCCGTAGCCTAATTCGTGGAAGAGGCTGTGTCCCTCGGTCCATAATGCTCCGAGGTAGATGCGTTCCTTGATAACGAAGCGGGAGAGCGGATGCAGGCTATGGAAGATGCCGAAGGGCGTCTCGTGCATCACATGGAGCTGCACGTAGCTGGGCGAAGAGGCATACCAGTAGTCGTCGAGCAGATGAAAGGTTCCGCCGATGCGGTCGTCTTCCCACACGGTGGGATACTTGCTGCGCTCGAAATAGCGGTAGTTGATGAAGTATTCGCCCTTCTGGTTGAAGAACTTGCCCATGCCGAAATGGTAGGAGAGGTAGCGTGTGCGCTGCAGGCGGATGTTCTGCTGCATGTCGAACTCCATACGGCCATAGTTGCTGTCGGTGCCAAATGCGCCCGGGATGGCTCGTGAAATCTCGAATGCCATGGTCGGGGAGGGGCTGTGGATATATTCCTTGTAGCCATCCTTGTACCAATAGTATTGTCGGGGAGTCCATTCGAGTCGCACGTAGGGTGCAAAATCGGCGTAATACGAATCGACGAGTTCGTCGAGACGCTCCTTGGAAATCTTTCGGCGGCCGTGACGCACGGGATTGCGGAAGGAGTACTCCACGCCGGTATGGAGCATCAGGCCGTTGGTGATTTCGAAGCTGTGCTTCAGCTCAATCTCGTAGCGCTTGTAGTATTCGAGACCAAGTGAATCGAAGTTGATGTCCTTGGCATGGTCGGACTTGAGGGCATCGTTGACGGTGCGGATGAACTTGTTGGAGAAGGTGGAATTGTTGCGATAAACCTCGACGGTCCAACGTCCGCGCCGCCTGGGCAGATAGGTCCATTCGGCAAGAAGACGGTAACGCAGTTCTCGCAATCGGAAGGCATAGCCCAGTTCGCCGCGCATGAAAAGCTCGGTGTCGTTGCAAAGGCGTTTGGTCCAGCGGGCACGTTCGCGGAAAGTGAATCCGTTGAACTTGTCGTAGCCCAGGTAGGAGGGGTCGAGCGGGCCGTAGATGCGCAGGCGGTTGTTCTCGGGGCCGAAACGCGTGCCGTCGAACAGCGTCTCGGAGAACTCTTCCAGTCCGCGGTAGATTTTGCGGCGTTTGCGATGTGGCCTGGAGCTGGAGGAGGGGCGAGGGGCATAGATCAGCGAGTCGATGGTCGGGGGAACGGGAATGGGCCGCAGGGCATCGAAGTCCATTTCTTCGATCTCCTCTTCCAAGTAGAACTGCGTCAGGTCGAGCGGAACCGTCCTTTTGTCCAAGCTGTCGAAAGGTGTGAAGTCGGCGTAGTGATAGAGGGTGTGATAGTCGTTGCGCGCGTAGGTGTTGAGGATGTGATAGCGGATGCTGAGGTCGCTGCTGCTGGGCACGATGACGTTGCCGTGCAGCGTGTCGGGGGCATAGTGGATGGTGGACTGGAATCGAGCCAGGTCGAGATGCCCGCTGCACTTGAAGCCCAGGACATTGAGCGTGCGGCGGTCGATGAGCACATTGCCCTTGAGCAGGGTATGATGGTAATGCTTGGGCTTGAAGCCGATGAGGCAGAGGTCGAGCGTGTCGGGATTGATGCCCGCTTCGCGCAGCCTCACATAGGTGCTGTCGTGGATGGGAAGGAGCTGGAATTCGTAGCGCTTGAGTCCCTGGTCGTAGAAGGGGAGGACAAACGAGCGGGTGCTGCCGTAGTCGCCATGATGACGCACGGCATAGGCGGGGAGCATGCCTTCGTAGAGCTTCTCCATCACGTTGCGTGCCTTGCGCAGGCTGTTGGACTTCAGGCCGACCGTGTTGAGATGCATGTCGCCGGGCCACTGGTAGTGGACGTGGCTCATGGCTTCGAAGCCAAGTTGTTCGCTGGTGTGCGCCTGGAAAGGAAGAAGATGAGGGATGAGTCGGGCGACAAGACCGCGACGGAGACATTGTGAGGTTCCGGTGGTATAGGCTTTCAGGTCGAGATATCCGAGTTCGAGGTCCTTCTGCTTGAGGGCGCGCTTTCCGAGCTGGGTGAGGAGGGAGTCGAGGTCGGTGGAGGATTGGATGGGCGGCACAATTTCTTGTGCCATCGCTGGATGAACGGTGGCGATGAGGGAGAGGAGTGATATGATGAGCGTGAATAGCTTCATTCGCGGTATTTCCCTTCGTCCTCGTCGTCGAGGATGCTCAGATAACTATCGTAGCGTGACTGGCTGATGCGATGCTCCTTGAGTGCGGTGAGTACGGCACAGCCGGGTTCGTGGGTATGTGTACAATTTCCGAAGCGGCATTCGGCCGAGATGCGGAAGATCTCGGGGAAATAGTGCCCAACGGTCTCCTTCTCGAATTCGATGGTCCCGAAGCCGCGTATGCCGGGGGTATCGATGAGATAGGCGCCGTCGCTCATTTCGTACATCTCCGAGAAGGTGGTGGTGTGCATGCCCTGGTCGTGCGTGTCGCTGAGCTCGGCGGTCCTTGCGTTGGCATAAGGGACGAGGCTGTTGAGCAGCGTGGACTTTCCCACACCGCTGTTGCCCGCCAGGAGCGTGGTCTTGCCATGGAGCAGGTCGTGCAGGCCTGGGAGGCCTTCGCCGGTCTTGACCGAGATGAGATGGACGGGATAGCCGATGTAGCGATAGAGATAGGCGAGGTCGGCGGCATAGCGTTGCTCGTCGTCGGT
>JAEEGK010008833.1_pt1 | contig 23710 bp, 19 predicted proteins | sample 8958771 | NCBI WGS metagenome assembly JAEEGK01 (sample SAMN16246547, study PRJNA631951) | gut metagenome | biome: gut microbiome; feature: rumen; material: SC-attached | host: Bos | place: Iran: Karaj | collected 2018-10
CTCAAGGGCATGGCCGCCATGCACTGCTCGGCCAACGAGGGCAAGAACGGCGACACCGCCATCTTCTTCGGCCTCTCCGGCACCGGCAAAACCACTCTTTCCACCGACCCGAACCGCGCCCTCATCGGCGACGACGAGCACGGCTGGGACGACAACGGCGTCTTCAACTTCGAGGGCGGCTGCTACGCCAAGTGCATCAACCTCAGCGAGGAGAAGGAACCCGACATCTTCCACGCCATCAAGCGTGACGCGCTGCTGGAGAACCTCGTGGTGGATGCCGAGGGCAACATCGACTTCAACTCCGCCGAGAAGACCGAGAACACCCGCGTCTCCTACCCCATCTACCATATCAACAACATCGTGAAGCCCGTTTCCCGCGGCACCCACCCCAGCAAGGTCATCTTCCTGTCGGCCGACGCTTTCGGCGTGCTGCCGCCCGTCTCCGTGCTCAACCGCGAACAGACGATGTACTACTTCCTGAGCGGCTACACCGCCAAGCTGGCCGGCACCGAGCGCGGCGTGGTCACCCCGCAGCCCACCTTCTCGTCCTGCTTCGGCGCAGCCTTCCTGATGCTGCACCCGACCAAATACGCCGAGGAACTCGCCAAGAAACTCACCGAGCACAACGCCACCGCTTACCTCGTGAACACCGGTTGGACTGGCGGCGGCTACGGCGTGGGCAAACGCTTCTCGCTGAAAGATACCCGTACCATCATCTCGGCCATCCTCAACAACGAACTCGTGAACTGCGAAACCACCCTCGTGAAACCGTTCAACCTGTTCGTTCCGAAGCACATCAACGGTCTCGACGACAGTCTGTTGAACCCCGAGAACGCATGGGCCGACAAGAAAGCCTACAAGGAGAGCGCCGACCAGCTGGCTTCGTTCTTCATCAAGAACTTCGAGAACTTCTCCGACACCGAACAAGGCAAGGCCCTCATCGCTGCCGGTCCGTCTCTGTAAATCATTCATCTTTAATCTTATAAAAAATGCCCATCCCAAAATCCACCCGCATCATCAAGACCGATTTCCTCAGAACCGGCTTCGGCGAAGAGGATATCACCGAGCAGGAATATACCGAAGCTGAAATTACCTACAATGAAGAGGGTAATATCCTGACGGAAAAGCATTTCAACAGCGATGGCGACCTCGAAAGTGCTGTGGAGAACGAGTACGACGAACAAGGCCGACCGGTTTCTTCCGCGCAGTATGATGAGAGCGGCGAGTTGTGCCAGCAGAACGTCTTCACCTATAGCGAAGAGGGCAAACTATTGAAAAAGAGCTGTTTCTATGGTGAAGGCTCGCCCGAATACGCTACCGTTTATGTCTATGAAGAGGGACTGCTGGTGCGTGAGGATTCGTATAATGAGGATGAATTTGACTTTACCGAAAAATCGTACGAATATGATGAGAACGGGCATGTGGCTGTGACGGTGGAGTACGATGAGGAGGGCAAGGTAATGTACCGCACCACCGACGAGTACGATGAGAACGGCCGTCTCGCGCAGCGGTTGCGTGAGGAGCCGCAGGAGCACGACAGTCGCACCTACGTGTACGCCTACGACGAACAGGGCAACCGCGTGAAGGAACTCACCTACAACTTTGGTGGCAAGTTGATCGCCAAGTCGTACTTCACCTACGATGTGGATGGACGTATGACCGAGCAGGAGGACGAGAACCTCGACACCTACCGCCGTACCACCTACCAGTACGAGGGTGATAAGTGCGTGAGAGTGACACAGTTCGATAAGGATGAAGCGAAGATTGGCTGGACGGAATATGAGTATGATGAGCAGGGCAATGTGACCCTTCTGAAGAATTATATTCGCGATGAGGTGCGTCCCGATTTTCACCGGTCGGCCTCTTGGATCAAATACGAAACCGAATGGCGATAAGAGATGGAAAACGGTGAGAAAAAACATGGCAAGTCCCGGTTTTGGCTGGGTTTCTCCATCGGGTTGATGGCGGGATTGGTATTTGCTGTGGTGTTTTATTTTGTGGATAAATCGCTGAACGGTCCCATCCAGCTGCTGGTATCGCCACCGGCTTCCGAATCGGCCGTGATAGAGGAAGCGCCAGCGGAAGAGGAGCCCGCCAATCCCTACGTTGGCAAGAAGCTGACAGCTAAGACCGTAGCCTCACCCGTACCGTCAGCAGACACCTTAGACAACCTCGTGGAAGACTCCATTTTGATGGACGATGAATTCTCGCTTGACCAGGCCGACGGAACCGAAAAGGTGTATCACGAACAGTGCTTGGCACAGCGCACCGTATCGGTGAAAAGCGATGAGGGGACGGCCCCAATCACTGCTTTTGAGGTAGAGGAATGGAGCGAATCGACGGTGAATAAAATTTCTTATTATAGAAAAAATAATGTTTTGAAAATCAAAGGATTAAAAATTCAAAACATCAAAATCATCTTTCACCAAAACCAATATTACATTGAATATAACGGGCGGTACTATCCGATACCGGAGAACGAGGATTTCCATCGTCTTGCGCCCGTTGCCCTGCCGTAGCATCCTGATGTAATGCTCCCGTAAATCCACCGGCGATGAAAAAATACCTGCGCAGAATCGTCCAATACTTACTACTGATTTTCAGCATGTTTGCAGTGGAACGCGGTGTATTTTTGCTGGTTTATCGTTCGCATCTTCCGGGTGTGAGCTGGCACGACATCTTCAGCACCTACCTTCACGGACTGCATCTGGACCTGTCGGCGGCCTCGTACATGTTCATCATCCCCTTCATCCTCATCACTTTACAACTGATGATTCGGCAGAAATGGCTCGACCGTTCTTTGCACATCTACACGCTTATCTTATTGGTTATCATTGTTTTTTCTGCCATTGGTAATTTATTTTTATATGATGAATGGAGTACGAAAATCAACTATAAAATCTGGTATTATCTGCGAAAGCCTGCTGAGGTATTTCGCACGGCCACTTGGTTCCAACTGGTAGGAGGCTTCCTGTCGGGAACGGCGTTGGTGGGCGGACTTTTCTGGCTTTATATCAAAGTGTTAGCCAAACCCATCATCGAAAGCCGTCTCAAATTCTATTGGCAGTCGGGCAGTATATTGGCAGTAGGTATCTTTCTGATTTTTATAGGAATGCGTGGAAAAATCAGCGGTATTCCCATCTCGCAGAGCAACGCCTATTTCTCGCAGCACCAGATTTTGAACGATGCCGCCATCAACACGCAGTGGCATCTGATGAAGAGCACCCTCCGTTTCGGCAGGGCCAACGACCACAACTTGTATGCCTGCATGGACTCGCAAAAAGCGAAACAGCTTGTCAAACAGTTATATACAGCCGAAAAAGACACCTGCATCTATGTACTGAAAGAGGAACGACCGAATGTGGTGCTGATTTTTATGGAAAGTTGGTCGGCTGACTTGGTGGAGAGTTTGGGTGGACGCGCAGGTATTACGCCTTATTTTCATGAATTAGAAAAAGAGGGTTTGCTCTTTACGCAGGTGTATGCGTCAGGCAGAAGGTCGCAGGAGGGCATCTCGGCTATGATCAGCGGTTTTCCGCCCATCCCCGTCAACACGGTCACCGACAATTTTGAAAAATACCATTCGCTGCCCAGTCTCGCCAAGTCGCTGAAACGCGAGGGCTACAGCACCTCCTTCTATTTCGGCGGCGACCTCACCTACGGCAACCTGAAAGCCTATCTTACGGGCATGGAGTTTCATCGCATTGTGGATGAAAAAGATTTTCCCCGCAGCACGCCCCACGGCAAACTCTCCATCTACGATGAGCACACCCTCGCCCGTCAGCTCCAAGAACTGCACGGCAGCAAGCAGCCCTTCTTCTCGGCCCTCTTCACGGCCAGTTCGCACTCGCCCTATGATGTGCCCACCACCGGCGGCACCTTAGACTGGGATGTGGAGCAACTCCCCTACCTCAACTCGGCCCGCTATTCCGACTGGGCTTTGGGAAAATATTTCGAGAAAGCAAAAAAAGAGGGCTGGTACGACCACACCCTTTTCATCCTGGTGGCCGACCACAGTCACGAGACCTACAAACAGTGGAATTATCATGATGCTGGTTACCAGCACATTCCCATGCTCTGGCTCGGTGGCGCCCTGAAGGAGGAATTCCGCGGCCAGCACATCGACAAGCTGTGCAGCTATATCGACCTGCCACTCTCTCTGCTGCACCAGATGGGAGTCAGCACCGACGAATATCACTGGTGCAACAACATTTTCAATCCTTACACCCCGCAATTTGTCCCGTTCCTCAACAACTGCGGCATCGGCTGGATCACCCCGCAAGGGTCGTTCAGCTACAACATCGAAAAGGAAGATGCGTACCGCTGCACCATCGAGGATGCCGACACCTACTGGCGCGAATATTGGAACGCCCGCGCGTTTTTGCAGGAGCTGTACCAAACCTATTTAGACCTATGAGCCAGCTACAACGTACATTCATCGGCATTTTCGGCCGCCGCAACCAAGGCAAGAGCGCCCTCATCAACGCCATTGCCGGACAAGATATTGCCATCGTGTCGGAGGTGGCCGGCACCACCACCGACCCAGTCAAAAAGACCATCGAGATTCTCGGTGTTGGTCCGGTGGTGCTGGTGGACACTGCCGGTATTGACGACAGCGGCACCGACATCGGCCAGCAGCGCGTTCGCAGTTCGTTGAACACGCTCTCCACCATTGACTTAGCCATCTTAGTCATCAGTGGCAACACCCTTTTGCCCGAAGATGTCAACCTTATCGGGCAGTTCAAATCGGCCTGCATTCCCTTTGTCATCGCGCACAACAAGAGCGACTGGCAGCCTTTGTCGCCCGATTTTGCCGAGCAGCTTGCGCTTTATGGGGTGCCCGTAGTAGAATGCAGCGCGGTGCAAAAGGAGGGCATTGAGCAACTTATCAGCGCGATCACAGAATTGCTGCCACAAGGTACAGGGGAGGAAGAGTCGCTCACCGGCGGCATCGTGCAGCCGGGCGACACGGTGGTGCTGGTGATGCCGCAGGACTCGGAAGCACCAGAGGGGCGGTTGATACGCCCGCAGGCACAGCTCATCCGAGATTTGCTTGACCACCATGCCGTTGCTATCGCCCTGCAGCCTGAAGAGCTGGCGAACTTCCTGCAAAAACATACACCCAGACTCGTTATCACTGACAGTCAGGCATTTGCGACCGTGGCGCCGCAAATTTCCCAGCGCATCCCGCTCACCAGCTTCAGCATCGTGCTGGCCCGCTCGAAAGGGCATTTCGACCTGTACCTCCACGACACGCCCCATATCAGCCAATTGCATGATGGCGACCGCGTGCTCATCATGGAGTCGTGTACACACACCTCATCGTGCGAGGATATCGGGCGGCACAAACTGCCCAAGCTGCTACAGAAGTGCGCGGGATGTCAGTTGCAATTCGACTTTGTGGCGGCTCTCGACCCGCTGCCCGACGACCTTTCGCAGTACGCCCTCGCCGTACAGTGCGGCGGCTGCATGGTGACCCGCCGGCAGCTATGGAACCGCGTGGAGACGGTGCACCAAAGCGACGTGCCTGTCACTAACTACGGCATGGCCATCGCCTACGCCACTGGCATCTTCGACCGCGTGACGGCGATATTCCATTAAAGTCTTACATCGAACGATTGGGCACCGAACAGCCCTTCTATTTCACTAATACTAAGCGAAGTCCAAGATTGCCATCGCGGGTTTCGGCGGAATCGGTTTCTCGATCCGACACGCGGCTGCGGCTCGCATAGTTGATCCAGCTGCCACCACGATTCACGCGATTGGTTCCACCAAAAGAGGGATTCCACAGCGGGTCGTTGTCGGTGGTAAATTCATAATACTGAGCGTCATAGATATCAGCACACCATTCCCACACATTACCACTCATGTCATACAATCCCAGTTCGTTGGGCGCTTTCCGCTTCACAGGATGCGTTTTACCATGGTTCTCCTGAATCTTATCCCAATTCCAATCCGAATCAGCACCACTCAAAGTATTATCACCGCTGTTCTGCCAGTACCAAGCCACATCATCGAGATTGTTGCTGCCGCTGTACAGATAACCCTTGCTTTTGTTTCCACCCCGCGCAGCATATTCCCACTGCGCCTCAGTGGGGAGTGCAAAGTGATAGCCCGCAGGCAACTGCTTGCGACACATTTGGTTGAGTTTTTCACAGAATTGCTGGCAGTCGTCCCAACTCACTCTGTAGGCCGGATTCATGGAACCCACGCCAAACTCATCTGTCCAGCCACCAAAAGCAGAGGGTTCAGTCCCCATCACAAGATGCCACAACAGCTGCGTCACCTCGGTCTCACCAATATAAAAATTGCTGACCGTCACCTCATGGGCAGGTTTCTCATCGCTCTCGCAGCCAGTCTGTTCCGAAGTGCAACCCATCGTAAAAGTACCCCCTTCCACATATATCATTTTGAAGGAAAAGCCCTCCACCGTGAAGGTTTTATTGCTCTGTGCCACCACAACTGTCATTGTCAGCAGGAAGCATACGATTGTAAAAATCTTTTTCATTTTAATAAACAATAAAATACGTTGCAAATATACGAATATTTTGGATTTTGAATCTTCCAATTTCTCAAATCTGTCAATCCTATCATTATTGAAAATTTCATCGTAAATTTGCACCCTGATAAGAAACGACAGAACTATGGCGAAAACTCTTTATTTTCTTGGTATTGGAGGAATTGGAATGAGCGCATTAGCCCGCTTTTTCATGCAGCGCGGCGACACGGTTTATGGCTACGACCTCACCCCATCTCCCATCACCCAAAAGCTAGAAGAAGAAGGCGCGCACATCCACTATACGGAAGATGTCAGCGCAATTCCGCTGCAGGTGGACTTTGTGGTTTATACCCCGGCTGTACCCTCCACCCACGCCGAACTGGTTTATTTCCATCAACATGGCACGCCCGTCTATAAGCGCTCGCAGGTACTGGGGCATCTGGCCCAGGGGCATCCCACCCTTGCGGTAGCCGGCACCCACGGCAAGACCACCACTACCGCCATGCTCGCCCAGCTGCTCGCTCCCTACCGCCACCTCCTCGCCTTCATCGGCGGCGTGGCCAAGAACTTTGACAGCAACGTCATCCTCACGCCCGACTACGACACCGTAGTAGCCGAAGCCGACGAGTTCGACCGCTCCTTCCTCACCCTCTTCCCCACCCTCGCCATCATCACCTCGCTCGATGCCGACCACCTCGACATCTATGGCGACCGCCAGCACCTCGTGGAGTCGTTCCAGCTCTTCGCCGACCAGACCGACCGCGACGGGCACCTGCTTATCCACGAGAAGGTGGCCGACCAGATCAGTCATCCCCATAAACTCATCTACGGCACTGGCGAGCACTGTGAATTCCGCATCGCCGACATCGTGCTGGGCGACTGTCAGGCACATTTCACCCTGCACACGCCCGACGGGCAGCAGTTACCTGTAACCATCGGAGTGTCAGGCACTCACAATGTGCTGAATGCCGCCGCTGCCGTGGCCGCCGGACATCTTATCGGTCTGACACCCGCTCAGATACAGGAGCGCATGGCCGCTTTCTGCGGGGTCAAGCGCCGTTTCGACTACCGCATCCGCCGCGACGACCTCATCTACATCGACGACTATGCCCACCATCCCGAAGAGATCCGTGCCATCCTGAATGCGGTGAAGAAGCTCTATGCCGACAAGGAGCTGACGGTCATCTTCCAGCCGCACCTCTACACCCGCACCCGCGACTTCGGGTCGCAGTTTGCCGAGGTGCTCGCCCTTGCCGACCGTGTCATCCTGCTCGACATCTACCCGGCCCGCGAGAAGCCCATCCCGGGCATCACCTCGCAGTGGCTGCTCGATATGATCCACTGCGACCACAAGGTACTGATTGCCAAGGAGAAAGTAGTTCCCTATCTGCAACAAAACCGCCCGCAGGTGCTGCTCACCGTAGGGGCCGGTGACATCGACCGGCTGGTGAAACCCATCACAGAGAATCTTTAACCCCAAAATCCCACAATATGAAAAGAAAACTGTTTCTTGTCCTGTGGATGACCTTTATCATCGGCATCACTTGCGCACAAACACCCGCTCGTCTCAGGGTGCTTAACCATGTGCCCGACAGCTGCCAATCCATCCATCTATTCTACCCCGACCTGCTGGCAGAGCAAATTGACCTCGCCGACATAGAGCGCGACCATGTGTTAGACAGCCTTTTTTCAGATATTTTTTCTGAAAATCAAAAATCATTTGAAAACACCATCTATCAGGTCATCAGGAGTTGTGTGAAGAAAGATGATGCGATAGGCGTGGACTTCACTGCTGCCATCGTTTTCGTCAATGGCCGTTTTCTGCTCATCCCTCTCAACAACGAGAAGAATTTTGAAAAAGCGATGTCGAAATTGGACAAAAAAAGCATGTCTTTCCAGTCCAAACGCGGTCCCAACCACATCAAATACCGCTATGGCACACAGAAAAACGAATCCTTGATGACAAGTTTCCTTTCGGTTATGTGCACCAATGATCTCGCCATTGTGGATTTGACCGGACTGTTCTCGAGAGCATTTTTCCCCGAAATCACGTCGGATGCAGAGGTATTGCTCACTCCTACCCACTTCACGGAAAGCGGAATCTGCCAAACATTGCTAAGCCAAACCGCTGCAGCCTATTCTGGATTCTCCAACAAAACTTTGAATGAGTCCATGTTCTACAGAACAATATGGACAAGGACGTTACGGAATACAACTATTTTAAAAGATGAGGATACTCCCGTCACTATATATTCACATTCTGAAGCAGGGAAAGACAAAATAAGCATTGTAAGCGATGTGTATTATGCTTATTATCAAAAAAATCCCTTTATTTTTGACAATACAAAAAAACAGCCCGACGTATTGTTGAAGCTGCTGTCCTACGTGGGGGATGGTGCGGAAAGCATTGTTGTCGGTTCACTGGAAGAAGTCGACAGATTCGGCCCTTCCGCCAAGCCCAACCTATATGACTATTTGCAACCGGTGAGATTTTCAGATCCTGCCATTCTCATCAGACAAGGACCGTATGTGAAGGCAGAATATGCTGAAGGGCGTTATCTCATCATGGGTGCTGCCAACGAACATCAGGATTTGGGCTCATTGGTAAGGGATTTTGTAGAGAAAAACAATCGCGATATTGACAGCAACCGCTATGATGAGTATTCATACTACGAGGATTCTATAAGTGGGAAGAAGAGTGTTGTTCACGGGCGAAACGGAGAATGGGAGCAATACACCATCATCACCAAAAGCAACGATGTTTTTGTTTACGATGAAGAAGGGGGATCGTGGAGTCACATAGATGACTACGCCTACATTGTGTCAGAAAACGGCATCCTCTTCTACACCAACGATTCAACTATGTTCGACAATATTCGCCATCCACGAATGCCGGAAACGCTTCCTGTCGATCTCATGCTGCAGTCGTCTTTGTACTGGATTGCTTTCATAAATCCAAATAGCACAGGAGTATCCGAAACCGAAACGCAAGAAGATAATGCCGTTTCTCCTCTCAAGAGTTTAGACTTTTGGATACAGGGTAACCAAAATCATGTTGACTTTAAAACCAAAGCTGGTCTGGAGCACGGCATCGTGTACGAGTTCCTCAAAAGCATACGGGTGCCTCCGATAATAGAGGAAGGAGAATACTAAAAATCCCCATCAAAACAATCCCATTATGAAGGAAATCGCCCTTATCTTTTTCCTGCTCGCCGCCGCTGGCGCTTTCGCACAGGACTTGCTGGTCCCGGAATCGTATGGCATTTATGGTTATGACGGCTATAATGAATTGATTCTTAACAAACTACTCCCACCCGATAAAAATTCATACACCAACAAACAACGTGACGCCATCGGGGAGGGATCCTATAAAACATTCTACCTTTGCGCGCCCTCTTTCACGGCAGAATACGCTTTATGTGTAAAAAAAGATGAACTTGTGTACAAACATGCACACCAAAGCATCTGGCACGCATTATCCAAGCCCAACCCTTGGGCAGTTACAGTGTCCACTTTCACTCTGAAAGTGATGGAATCAGAGAGTCAGCAGCTGGAGGATTTGTTCAAACACGCCACCATGACCGCATCATTTTTTTCAAAGCGACTTGGCCTGGATGGCACCAACTACTATTTCAATTCAAGCGGACGTTTGGCATCCGTATGGTCGCCTGACGGAGGGCGCACAGCCCGTTTAGTGGACATGGCCGACAGCATCTGCTATGCCGTGCGGCATCAGGACAGGGATGTGCTGAAGCGGCAACTGAAGGTGTGCAGAGAACTCACCGAAGAGTTCAAACGTGAATATCCACCCTGCTACTTAACTACCCGCGAACCTTTCGTTTACCAGCCATACGATAACGAGGGGCAGAGTTGCGTTATTTCAAATATTAATTTTTCTATACTCAAGCATTTCGACCAGCCTGTTGACGACAACATTATGGCAGCCTTTTCCCAAAACTACCGCGACAGCATAATCATTTGGAGTTGTGAGGTACTCCTCACTGATGAAAATGCCTTTTTCTATGTGGAAATCAACGCCCCCGACCAGCCAGAATGCAGGATCAATCACGAATCCCACTCCTACTGGATAAAACTTCCCGAACGACTCTGTCGGCGTGAAATCATTTTGTCGGCACTAACACTACAAGGCAACAGCTACCGCCTTGATGAGAATCTGCACTGGCAGGAGGTGGAGGAGTAATTTTTTTTACATTTTTCAGTAGAAAAAACTTTTTTTACTGAAATAATAGTATCTTTGCACCCTAAAATTCTACTACCTATGCCTAAGATTTTTGAATATTTTGGATTGATTTTCTATTTTTACTCAAACGAACACGAACCCATTCATGTGCACGTAAAACACGGTGATCAGGAGAGTATTTTTGAACTTATTCTAATGAATGGAGAATTGGAGCGAATTGATATTCGCGAAAAGGCAGGCATGGAACCTTTATCAAGCAAGGATCAGCGAATTGTGGAAGAATTCATTAGAAAATATAGTAAAAACATTATCCAAAAATGGGTGAAATTTTTCGTAATGAAACAGCCAGTAAAAAGCACAAATATAACCACTAAATTATAAAAATGGAAGGACGCCTCTTTATAGTAGAAGCAACAGATGTGGGCAATCTGCGAATCCAGTTGGTTTTCAATGACGGCTTTTCTTCCATTGTGGACATCGGTGACTTTATCAGGCGACATCCACACCCCCAATACAACAAGTATCTTGATCCAAAGAAGTTCCGTACATTTTCCATCGAAGAAGGGAATGTGGTATGGGGCCGTAACTGGGACCTAATATTCCCGATAGAGCAGCTCCGGGCTGGACATTTGGAGTAGCCCCCCCTTCACCCTCTCATTGTGAATACATACTTATAGAATACTATCGATCAGCTTTTTACGCAAATCTTTCAGCTTGGCGAGTAAGGCATTTCCCTTGCGCTCATAACGGCGGAAACGGCACATACTCAGCCATTTGATGGCGGCTTTCTTCCATTCATAAAAAGGAATAAAGGTCAAAAAGGCCACTACCACCGCGAGGATACCAATCCACCATTTGGTGAAAATCATGACGAGGATGAACAGAATCAGGTACCACAAGCGGAAGAAGATGAGGCCGGGCACGAAGTTCAAGGTGGAACGGAACATCGGATCCTCGAGGTTGCGCTTGAGAAATTGAACCGCCTGAAACGGAATGATATTGCCCAAGAAACCCACCAGCGCGAAGGGAGCGGTGAGCAGAAGCAGCAACCCTTTACCTACTACGTTGCCGCTGGTGATGGGACGTTCCAGCTCCCAGTCGCGGAGGCGCAACTGCTTCAGTCCGGCAGCATACTCGGCGGTGTCGGCCATCAGCTGCTCGTAACGGTCGGGAAACTCATCGCGCAGACGCTCCAGCACGGCCACCAACTTCTTGTCCGACAGCAGCTGCCGGTAGGGCATGCCAGCTTTGCGGTCGCGCTCGGTGCCGTGCAGCTCCATACCGTCGAAGGCGTGCGGGTCGGAGAGAATCGTGGAGCGGCACACCTTGAAAAGGGTCTCATACTGCGGATAATGTGCCTCATGGTCGGTCACATCAATGCCGAGGGAACGCACTGCCTCGCGGGCCTTCTCGTTCATCTGGAGGAACGCCTTGTTGGGTTCGGCTTTGTAGAGTTCGTAAAACTCGCTGATGGCAAACGGCTCGCCAATCACCATCACCTGAGTTCCCCGCATATTGAAATAGTCGGTATAATAGACGTACATGGGCAGGATTTTGAAATCCAGCTGATAGTCAGACTTTTCGGCAGCGAGGAAGGCCACACGGGGAAATCCTTTCTTGAAGGTGTTGAAGAACTTGCCGGCCTGGTGCCCCGCCTCAGGAAACATGGTAAGAGTGCCGCCTTCGTCGAGGATGCGGGCGGCGAGGTCGAAGGTGTCGAGATTGCTGCGGATATCGCTGCGGCCGCCGTCACGAGAGCGGAAAGTGGGCAGAATTTTCAAGAAACGCAGCAGTCGCGCTATGAAATTCCCTTTTTTGAAAACGTCGCCACGAGCGATGAAAACCGGCTGCCGGTGATCCTTGTAAAGGTAGAGCATGGCCAGCGGATCCATCACGGCATTGGTGTGGTTCGAAATGGCAAAAATGGGATATCCTTTCGGCGGCACATTCTCATACCCGATTACCTGTATCTTTTTATAATAGATATAGTTATGATCAATCCTAAAGAACCAATTTAAAAATTGATAGACGGGGTCGAATTGGTTGATTTTATCAAAACTTATCACAGCTATCCTTATTAATTCATCAATAAAAGTTAAGCCTTTTTGGTGGTGCAAAAATACGAAAAAGTTGGTTATATCTCTGATGGGATTTTTGCAGATTTATGCGCTTCGAGAATAAAATTTCACCAAAACTATTGGAAATGAGAAAATAATGTGTAACTTTGCACCGTCAACTTCACAAAGTTTGTGAATGGGCGAGGAAAAAAGTCAACAATAATATTAACCCCTTAAATATAATGCGTATGAAAAAAGTTTTATTTCTTTTCTGCTTGGCATTCACCTGCGTGATGCTTCAAGCACAGACAATTGTCTTTTCCGACAACTTCGACAGCTACACCGCCGGACAGAAACTGTGTTCGCAAAACAACACCAACTGGACCACATGGAGCAATGCACCTGGCACTTCCGAAGATGCAGTCATCTCCACTGAACAAGCCAACAGTCCAAGCAACTCACTGAAAATCACAGGGACTAACGACATCATCTACCGGTTTTCCAACCAGACTTCCGGTGTGTTCGACATTGAATTCAACTACTATGTCCCCTCCTCGGGAAGCGGCGCCTACTTCAACCTGCAGCACTATTACAACCCCGGCATTGAGTGGGCTTTCGAGAGTTTTCTTTACAACAGTGGCACTGGCTACATCACCATCAACGGCAGCAACACCAACTTCAGTTTTCCGATCAACAGTTGGTTCCCCGTTAAAATCCATGTTGATTTGGACAACAACTCGGCGACTCTTACCGTGAACAATACAGATGTGATTACCTGGACGTTCAGCAACACCTCCGACAACACCAGCGGCATCTGTCAACTCGGTTCCGTCAACTTCTATGCCGGCGCACCCGATAACGGCAGCGGCACCTACTATGTGGACGATTTCGTCTTCTCAGAAATCAGCGCGGCCAACGACGGCAGTTTCGTCTTTTCACCCGATGGCGACATCAATGTGAGTGTCGGTCCCAACCTGCCCGGCACCACCAGTTACACCCTCAACCTGAGCAACCCCGGCGGCACGCCCGTCAACTACCGTATCGTGCCCGTCTATGATGTGGAACCCAGTGTTGGACAGCTGACGAACACGCTCACCCGCGCCGGTGAAGTGAGCGAAAACGGCATCCTGTTCGGAAGCACTTTTGTTGCCGCTGCTATCGGCTTCCCCGCTTCCGACCTCATCAGCCAGAACCTCATCGGCATGACACTGCGCACCATTCACGTCACCCTGTCGAACGTTGATCTGATGCTCAACCCCAAAATCCAGATTTACGATATGAATGGCATCCTCGTGGACGGCCCGGGCGAAGTGATCTATGAACAGGCATTCACCCCTGTTGAAGGCGAAAACATTGTTTCTCTCAACACTCCGTACACGCTCGACGGCCGCGACCTCTGGTTCGGTGTCTATTTCGAGCAGACCGAGGAGACCGCCGCGTCCGACACTCGTCCCGTCGTCGGCTGCGACGATGCGACCACGCCCGACCCGTATGGCAACTGGTGCAAAACCTCCGTGGCTTGGGGACACCTCAACGCCGGTGCTAGTTCATCCTTAACTTACAACTGGGCCATCACCGGCCATGTTCATGGTGCTGGCATGACCCCGTGGATGAGCGTGGCACCCACTGCACAAGGCACTATCGCCGCCAATGGTTCGGCGCAGGCCATCGTCAACTTCACCATCGACAACCAGCTGCCTCATACCGGCAAGCTGTATGTTTATTCCGATGACCTCAACAACCAGCTTAACATCCTCAATGTCACGGTTTCAATAACCAATAGTGTGGAAGAGAGCGAGTCGATCCTCATCAGCATCTATCCCAACCCCGCCACCGATGTGCTGAACATCGCCTCTGAGAACATCAACCGCGTGGAAGTCTTCAATCTGGCTGGCCAGCGCATTTGGGAAGGCCAATACTGCGAGAGCGACATCACGATTCACACCCAGGGCTGGGCACCCGGCACCTACATGGTGAAAGTGACCGCCCAAGGCGCCACCAAGGTAGAGAAAGTGATTGTTAGATAAGAACTTGACAATATTCTATCACAAAAAAAGGCACGATCAAACGTGCCTTTTTTTGTATCCATCTCACTCCCCCTTCACGAACTTCACGTCGGAGATGCCGGCTTTGGTTTCGATGTGGGCGATGTAGGTGCCGGCGGGGAGCTTGTGGATGTTGAGGGTGTGGCGCACGTCGCTGCCCGGCAGCACGGTGATGAGCTGCCCCTGCATATCGGTGACGACCACGGACTTGATGGGGAAGCCATCCTCGCTCTCGATGGTGATCCTGTCGGTGGCGGGATTCGGCCACAGCCGCACCTCCGGCTTCGGCCCCGTGTACTCCGGCACCTTCACGTAGGGCACCAATAGTTCAGGGTCGTGCTTTAATGCGACAACAGCACTGGACCGTTCTGTGGAGCAATTCACAGAAACTCCGTTTCCGAAAGTGACAGGAGAAAGGGCTGTCAAACATGAAACAAGAACACCGTCAATACTGGTGCATACAGAGATGGTATGTGCTCTCTGCACAGAGGTTATTTCATCTCTGTACAGGATTGTGCCGTCGTTTCCCCACACGACCAAAGAATTATTCTGCGGCTCTTGAGCTACCATTGCAATCACTTTGTTTCCAATAGCACACGGTTGAGCTGTCTTTCCGTCAAATAAGGTTTCAACGCCAGGGACAACCCCTTGATTAAGAAAATTTCCTGTAACAGCATCATACCTGGCGAAAAAAGCAATATCCTTATTTGTTCCAATTGTTGATTGTAGATAATCATCTTCTCCGTCAAAATAAACGAGTGCATCACTACCATATCCACCAACACCTACGATGTAAACACTGTTATTGTCAAAAACATTGCCGTACCAAAATGCCCGGGCACTACTTTCGGGATTATTAGGGTCAAACGCAGCCCTTGTACTTATCTGATTATCCCATATCACCTGTCCTTCTGGATTATACTTGACAATAAAATTTGACATTATTGCACCGGATATATCATTAACAATCATATAATTGCTTGTATCCCACCAAAAGTGTACTGGATAATTGTGCAAATTCCCTCCATAATTAGGGGAATAAAGTCCAAGATTTATTTGACCAGAAAGATACATATTGTCATGCTCGTCAAAAGAGAGACCCTTAAAATTGATGTAAAAGTCAGGATTAATAGTATCAATGGAAAATTCTGGTGGTGTTGCAATACCGTCGGTATGATCCACTAACAAATGTGCAAAATCCAATGTCCAGTCAGGCGTAAACTTGTAGAATAGGGCATTTTTGATACCCATGAAGTTGTCAGTGCCTCCTGGCAAAAAAAGATTGTATGTTCTATTGGTATCTCCATCAACCACAAGTGTATAGGGATCATCCACATTCCCTCCATACTGGATAGGAGCGAAAAAATAGGTGTTTTCTTCGTAATCTTTATGGAATGGTGCTATGCCAGTTCCATTGTACAAAGGAAATGACATTGCGTTGGCTGGATAAAAATCTCTTGGGAATGCCTCCACAAAGTGACATCCCAACAAATTGCCGTCAAAATCGAATTGTGCAAAGAACGTCCATTGACTATATGTCTTGAACGGAGGTTTGTGCTGCTCGATTGGCAGTGCATTTATCTGCGCTTTGGTGATGAGGGTGTCCAAAAAGTAAAGCCACTGGGAGAGTCCATCTCCAAGGAATCCGGCACTGCCGGCTATGCAGACACGATCTTCTTTTACCTCCATCCAATGGGGGATTGCTGCACAAGAACTTTGTTTCACAACCTTATACCAAAGCATATTGCCAAGCGTATCAAACTTGGCCAACAAAATGGCGGGATTGTTCTGTCCTCCATACATTGCCTCTAAACAAAACTCGAAAGGTTCCCCATCCATTACGGGGTTGTCACCCATGGCACCGTACACATACAAGTTGCCCTCGTCATCGAAAGCAGAGTTAGAAATGTAATTGTGGTAACTAGTACTGGTAGTTGTACCGTCTTGTCCGCTCCAGTAGTGCGCCCATTTCCACTCGCCCTGGGCGGTGGCGGTTACATACAACAATGCCAATAAAAGGAAGGGGATAAGGGGTCTTTTCATGGGGGTGAAGGGTTTAATTGTTTAACTGTTGAAGTGTTGAATTGTTGGAGTGTTGGAGTGGCGTTGTGGGATATCTGCTGGGATAAAATCAGCCGCAAAAATACAATTATTTATTAAATATTTATCCCTTCACAGCAGAAATGTGAACCCTCGTGAAGGGAAAAGTGGGGTAGAATGCGGTGATGGCACCCTAATAGCTAAGGCCGAAATGCCACAGCGGGATGATATTGCCATGGCCATATTCAATGTCGTCACGTACAACAACTCCGTGGGGAATATCCGCAATCTGCTTTTTCCCTTTCTTCTTGCCGCCGACCTCAAAAGTATATTCACCGATTTTAAAGTCCGACTCCCGAGAAGAGACAATCGGATAATTCTTTCGCATTTGGTTGAAAAAGAAGGTTTCCCGCAAATTCCCAACCTCCGGATTTCCACCTGCCAAAACGGTCATCAGACTTGGATTGTCCACATATATTTTATTGACCTTCCCTAAGGCGACCAACCCTTTGGTGTCGTCACGCAACTGTCCCAGCATCCCCGCCTTTTCCAATAAAAGGAGGTACTCCGGCACGTTGTTCTTGCTGATGCCAATTTCTCTGGCCAGATGCTCTGCATTGGGCTTCACAGGCGCCAGCGACGACACAATGACCAGCAACTGCTTTAGTTTTCGTGCCGTAGTTGCCTTCATGTCAGCAAATTGCGGGATGTCAACTTCAACTGTTTGGTTGACTACTTGAAGCATCCTTCGGGAAAAATGTCCATCCTTTGCAAACGGGTAGTAACCCTCACTCAGGTATGACCGGAAATAGGAAAGCGGATGCGGCAGATCCGCAATCATCACTCGATGGTTCAAGATATCATCGAGCGAAAATGTATTGGCTTTGATTCCGTGAAACAGCTCCAGATATTCGCGGAAAGAGAGTCCCTGCAAATGCTCCATCACCACACGTCGGCTCAAATCCGCCTCTCCTTTCGTGATATCCAAAACCGAAGAGCCTGTGAAAGTCACAGTCAGGTCAGGGTGGGTGTCGTAAATCTGTTTCAGCTCCCTTGACCAGCCATCGTATTTGTGGACCTCGTCAATGAAGAGGTGGGTGCCGCCATCTTTCACAAATTCATCCGCCAAATCAATGAGAGTGTGCGCACTGAAGTAGGCGTAGTCGGCGGATACGTACAGGTAATGCCCCTTTTCACGGTTCTCATAGACGTACTGTAACAGCATTGTGGATTTTCCGACCCCTCGCGGCCCTACAATTCCTGTCAGACGACCACCCCAGTCTATCTCATCATAATTATAACGGTGAAAATCCTTGGGAACCAATCGGAGAAGCTCCTCCATCAGATGATATAACGATTGCTCAACCATTGTTCTAAAAATTTTGGCAAAAATACAAAAAATCCCCCAATGAGTGCTATTTTGTTTAAAATTTCTCCCTCAATGAGGGATTTTTACTCCATATTGCCCTGCACCATCGCCCAAAACGTGGTAGCGCTATGAATCCCCCGCTCCTACTCCCCCTTCACCACCTTCCGCGTCACGCTGACGCCGCGGGCGAAATTGATTTTCACAAGGTAGGTGCCGGCGGGATAGGGCGTCAAATCCAATGTGGGTATTTGTGAACCATTCTCCACCAGATTCCCCAATTTCCGTCCCTGCAGATCGTACAGTTCGATGTTCTGGTACCCGTACATGTAGCCGCACACGGTGGTGGTGCCGTGGGTGGGGTTGGGTAGAGATAGATTGTATTGGCCTCTAAAAAACCGAGGTGTTTTATAAACTAATTTGTACTCCATCTGCTACAACACCGCCGTCATCGGAACATCAGTTGGTTCTGTGGGCACATGCGCCACGCGCTGGAAGTCGAAACAGACGCCCACAGTGGGCACGCCCGGGTGCTGCGCCAGGAAGCGGTCGTAGTAGCCCTTGCCGCGGCCGAGGCGGTTGCCGGCGGCATCGAAGGCCATGCCCGGCACCACGATCAGGTCGTAGCCGCCGTCGTAGCGCGCGCCCCGCGGCTCGGTGATGTCGAAGCAGCCGACCTCGAAGCGGGTGTCCGCGTTGAGAGCCACCGGCACGATGTCGTCGCCAACAACAGTGGGGAGCACGATCTGCTTGCGTTCGCGCCAGCGGTCGATCACCCCGGCCGTGCGCACCTCGTCGGGCAGGGCGCTGTAGAGCATCACACGGTGGGCGCCCTGGAAGTCGGCGCGTGCCTCCAGCTTCCGCATCAGCACCTGCGACTGCGCGTCCAACTCCTCCGCACTCCGCGCCCGTTTCATCGCCCGGATCATGGAGCGCAACTCCGTCTTGGTGGCCTGCGCCGCGCGCATCCACGTCTCCAACTGCTGCCGCCGCCGGCGGTACTTCTCCGCCTGCGAGTCGATGAAGTCCTCACTGTACTTGCTGTCGCAGAAGCCGTTGCCTCGTGCCACATACTCAGGGCTGTCGAGGTCGCTGTCAAGCTCTTCGTAGTTGACAATGGCTCGGTCGATGGCTTCGAGGCGTGATAGTGTCTTTTCTTTCTCGGTCATTGTTTCTGCAGGTCTATGTCAAGTTTTATATCAAATCCAGCCCCTTGACGTTCGCTTCCGTCAGGCGCTGCGTTGAGGCCCGAGGCGTAGATGCGGTGGCGTGGTGCATTGCTGTCCCAAACCACCCAAATCTTCATTGCAAGGTAGTCGTAGCGAACTATGAATCCGCCCTCGACTTTCCATTGCACCTCGGAGACGCCCTTCTTGCCGATGTAGAACAGACGCGGGTTGTCGCGGTCGTTTTCAATGACTGGCGGTTCCCCTTTGAGTTCTTTGTAGAAGAAGGCTGTCATCTTGTTGCGTATGAATTCAAAGTTCTTCTGGTTCCACGTTCCATCGGGGTTGCGGTGCAGCGAGTGGCCCTCGCCGGGGAAGGTGTTGAGTTCGCTGTGCAGGCCCAGTTCGCGGGCGCGTTTGTCAATCTGCATCGAACCATACATACGGTCGAACATACGTTTGCCCAGCTTGATGCTCATATCGTTGAATGGGAATCCGTTGTCGTAGGGCACCACCTGGTCGGCGTCGCCGTGGAAGGAGATGATGTCGGTTTTGCTGTTTTTCAGCATATTGAGGCTTGTAAGGGCACCCCACATATTGGCCACGGCTTTGATGTGGAAAGTGCTCTTGCTGCTGTTTCCGCTCGAGGCGATGGCGCCCAGGTCGCGCCACCGTTTGCCACTGATGGCTTTAGGGCGGTCGTCGTCGCGCATAAATGCCAGATTGAGCGATGTTATGGCTCCGGCACTTGCACCGCCCACGAAGATGGAACTTGTGTCTATGCCGTATTGTTCGGCGTGGTCGACGAGGTAGCGCAGGGCAGCGTGGGCATCCTGAAGAGCCATAAAGCCGGTGCGTGCAATCTCACCCTTCGAAGGCAGGAAGCCGAGGCGGTAGTTGGCGCTGACGGCGATGTATCCCATCGAGGCAAAGTGGCGGCAAAGTCCGCTGATAAGGCTGTCGCGCTTGTCGCCTACGTAGAATCCGCCTCCGTGCAGCAGCAGAACCAGAGGATTCCTGTAATGGTCGATATTTTCAATGTCAGGCTGATAGACATCCATCTTCAGCGATTGGGTGGTTCTGACGATGCTGTTGAGTATACCGTCGCCCAGTATTTGCAGGTAGCTCATCTCTTCGGTGCCGGGCATACTTGTCCAATAGCCCAATGCCTGGCCGTACTCGATGTCGCGGGTCACACGCACTTTGAATTTCGGCAGACGGAAGACTGAGTCGTTGATGAAGTGGAATTCGGGTTCTTGATAGATGTATACCAAGGCGTCCTTGCGCTGGTTCTTCCAGTGGGCGTCGTGGGTAAACTCCTTGCGTTCCACACAGTCGCTGCCCTCAAAGAGCTGGTAGTAATAGCCGTACAGCTGGTCGTTGACGATGCTGTCGATGACCACGAAGCAGGTGTCGTGTCCGATAATGACCTTGTACATCACTCCTGTGTCGGGCGTATAGTCGCCTTCGAGGATGTATGGTAGCTCGGGTATTTCGGTTGCCTTCTTGCGGGCTTCGCCGCTTGTGTCGGTGACACCGCCTTTGCAGCCAGCCAACAGAAGCAGCGAAAAGATGATTATGTATATCCTGTTTTTCATTTATAGTTTATTATTAGTGCCGCGCTGACATTCCAATGGCTGAAGCCTCCTTCCATAGGTTTGCCTTGCGGGATGGCGATGGTCAATGTGTGTGTGCCTGGCTCGAGGTCGCTGAGGTCGAAATAGACGGGTTGTGTAGCCGTTCCGGGACACCATCCGCTGCGGCTCAGGTCGCTGCTGGAGATGCCGTTCCAGAAGTTGCCCGACACGGGGTTCCATTCGCGGTAGCGGGCACAGTCACAGCGCCAAGGGGTGTGGCTGAAGCGTTTCTTGCCGTCGATGAAAATCTCGTTCTCTTTGGGGTTGAACTCGTCACCGCCGCCCCATCCGCCGTGGCCGGTGCTGATGTAGCGGAGAGTTATCTCTTTCTCGTCGCCTTCTGTGTAAAAATTCACTGTAATGCTGTCGGTTCCGAAGAGTTTTCCATAGTTCTGTCCTGCCATTTCGAGCACATTGCAGGTGTTGACGAGCGGTTCGACAACACTCGTCAACTTTGTGTCTATTGACCATTCATAGTCGTTTGGATAGCTCTTGATGTCGAGGTTGACGATATGGCCGCCGCCATCGTAATTGCCTATGAAGCAGCCTATCCATACCTCGCCTTCAAGCAGAGACTTAAGGTCTGTGACCTCCTGTTTGTAGAAGGTCTCGTCTTCCCATTTCAGCCCGTCGAGTTTCACGCGGTCGTTGAAGTGGCCCACGCCAAAGGGGGTGAAGAAGCGCATCAGTTCCACAGGAGGGCGGTATGCGCTGGGAATGAAGGAGGAATAGGGATTCAGGTAATCCTTGTATTTTTTCATTGTGGAGGGCGCTACAACGATACCTTGGTAGCGTCCGCCATCCTTGCCGACGATGACGGGCAGCGAGTCGGGGTGGTATAGGATTCCGTCCAGAAAATTAGGATGGTTGGTTCCAGCAAGTGGGATTACAAATACAGAACCTGTGCGGTCGTAAGCGTCACCGTTCGAGCGTTGGCGCAGCTCGATGAATGTCTGGTAGTGCGAAGGGAGTTTTGGGAGCTTTATACGCTTCAGTATCAGTGTGCCACTGGCAAAGTGCAGCGTGGTGTCATAAGGTATGTCGGTGAGGGTCGGCTTCTCCTTGCCCCAGCAGATCTGCTCGTTCTCAAACACGTGCGTTGTCAGCACCATCCTGTCGCGTTTGAGGTTGCTCATCTCGCGTGAGCTTTTGCGGGTGCCTAAATTGTCGGGGATGATTTGCTTTGCCTTCTGCTTTTCTTTTGTGATTGCATTCAACTCAATCTGTACCAGTCCGTTGCGGACCATCTGCTGCAACACTCCGTCGAATTTGCCGTAGTAGGGCAGAGGGTTGGCATTGAAGCCTTCCTTGGTCGAAAAGAGCAGTTCGATGCGATTGCTGTTGATGCTGGTGACATAACGTGTGGTCTTGGAATCAACGATTTGTGTATCCCATTTGATATCGTTGCGGTTCATCGTGGATGCCACGTAGAAGAGGTCGTGATTGGCTATGTAATGGTATTGATAATAGATACTGTCGTTCTGATAGTCGGCATAGGTGATCTCCTCTGCATAGCCGGGGATGAGGTTACCTCTGACAGGGGCATCGCCATAGACATTGATCTGCGTTCCGAGTTGGTCGACATATGTCTTTGTGGTGTCGGTATGGTCGCTGTCGTAGTCGTAGCTGAAATAGGTGTAATGGTGCATCACCTGCTGAGCGGAGACGGGCAGAAGGCATAAAAATAGTGCTAATATGCTGATTGTAAGCTTAAAGAATTGCATTTTTATTTTGAATACAGAATTACAAAAGTACAAAACAATAGCGGAACGGCAAAATTTATTTTGTTTGCCATTCCGCTTAGATGGTTTGATGGGTTTTATACCTTAAGCCCTTATGCATTCTCTTCCTCTTCTGGTGCTTCGAGGTCTATCTTGCCGGCGTTGTTGAGCAGGTTATACCAAAGGAGCACTTTTTTCACGTCGCTTGCATGTACGTGTTCGGTGTCGTAGTTGGGTAAAACCTCGGCAAAATAAGCGAACAGGTCGGCATTTGACGCTTTGCGTATGTCGAAGCCGATATTTTTGCCATCCTCTTTGCGGAAGATTTCCTGCATCACTTCCGTGAGGGGTTTTTCTTTTTCTGTTGTGAAGATACTTATCTCGTTAAGTGAACTGATTCTGTCTGTCTTGAAAACGGGGCAGCGTTTTTTGTCGGCGAGCGATTCGACGATGGCTCCGCTTTTTGTCTGTGATACAAGTTCGTAAATGTCCGGTTTGCCGGAAACCACTAAGATTTTGCTTAAGTCCATTGATGATGATTATTTAGTTTTTTCTTAGAATGAGTGTGATTCCAAAAACGCAATAGATGCCGATGTAGTATATGCGGGTTAAAAATTAAGATTTTTTAGAATCTGTGCGATGAAAATCCACCAGGCCGTCGGCGGGACCAAGGGTTATTCTGTCAATTGTGATATCTGCTTTTTGTGCAGCCTTTTTTATCTCGTCGCTGAAAAACCAGGCCACCGACCCTGTGAGCGATAAGCTGCGAGCGTCACCATCTTTTAAAATGGGAATCACTTGGTTGTTGAAGTATTCTGTGAACGAGTGCTGAAGGATGTTGATTATATATTCGTTGTCTCTAAAATGACTGGCAAAATAGGTCATGCTGCCGAAGAATCGGTTGACCATAGGGTCTCCATACAGTTCCGCTACCATCTCCTCTTTTGTCTTCCGGTAGCAGTAATTGTCTTGGAATAT
>JAEEGK010008835.1_pt1 | contig 23707 bp, 14 predicted proteins | sample 8958771 | NCBI WGS metagenome assembly JAEEGK01 (sample SAMN16246547, study PRJNA631951) | gut metagenome | biome: gut microbiome; feature: rumen; material: SC-attached | host: Bos | place: Iran: Karaj | collected 2018-10
GAAGAAAAAATTAATAAAAATAAGAAACAAACAAATAATATAAAAAAACCCCCAAATAAGAAAAAAGAAATAGAAGAAGAAGAAGAAGAGGAAGAAGAAGAAGAAGAAAAAATTAATAAAAATAAGAAACAAACAAATAATATAAAAAAACCCCCAAATAAGAAAAAAGAAATAGAAGAAGAAGAAGAAGAAGAAGAAGAAGAAGAAAAAATTAATAAAAAAAATAATACAAAACCCAAAACTGAAAAAAAAAATATAACTTATCCTAATTATGGTAATATTGATGATTCATTTAAAGGAAAAAAAATAAATCAAAAAAATAATCAAAATGATAAAAAAAAAATAAACTCATCATTTGAAGAAAAAAAAAATAATAAAACAATTAATAAAAATGAAAATATAAACTCATATAATAATTCTTCAAAAATAAATAAAACATTTCATAAAGACAATAATAAACCTGAAATAAAAAATCTAAGTAAAACCTTACCAACAAAGAAACATGATAGATTAAATATAAAAAGTGAGAAAGACGCAAAAAAAGCAAGAAATAAAATAACTGAATTATTTGCAACAAAAAAATTTATAAAAGATAGTGATGACGAAGATGATTTTAGCACTAAAGGAAAAACAGAAACCCCTTCCCAAGATAAAGAAAATTTATCAAAACTAATAACAAAAATAAACTCATTAGACTATCAAGGATATAAATATGAAATAAAAGAAGAAGACTACTTTATAAACAACAATAAAAAATATGAAACAATATTAAACAATGAAGACGCAGCAATAAAAAAATGTGAATTACTATATAATTCAATACCAGAAGGTTCATCATTTCAAGATCCTGAATTTGGTACATCAAATACAGATGGTGGACAAATGAATAGAAAATCTTTATATGGTGATGGACCAATTGGAAATATTAATCCAAATCAAATTGATTGGTATTCAATGGGAGAAATTAGTGAAGAAGCTAAATTTTTTGATGATGGTGCTGAATCAAATGATGTTTGTCAAGGTGGTTTAGGTAATTGTTGGTTTATTTCTGCTTTAAGTGTCTTAGCTACTAAAGATTATTTACTTAGAGGAGAATTTAATTCTAATATATTAGATGATGGTATTATTGATGAAGAAGAAAATACTATGCTTTCTACTGGTGTTTATCCTCCTATATTTCAAACTTTTAGAAGAAAAGGTATTTTTTGCTTTAAATTTTTTAAAAATTTCAAATGGCGTTATGTTATAGTTGATGATAAATTACCTTGTTGTAAAGTATTTCAAAAAAATACACCTAAAAAATTAATTTATGGTAAATGTAGATCTTGTAATGAATTCTGGGTTCCTTTAATTGAAAAAGCATATGCTAAGATCCATGGTAATTATAATGCTTTAGTATCAGGATTTATTGATGATGGTTTAGTTGATTTAACAGGATTAACTGCTAAGAAAGTTTTAATTAATCAAGAAGATAGAACTAATCCAGTTAAAATAGAAAATTTATGGAATTTATTAATGGAAAATTCAAAAATAGATTTTGGTAATCAAAAATATGAAACAAAAGAAGGTAAAAATGTAACAGCTAAAATATATACAAGAAATAAATCAATGATGGGTTGTTCAGTTGATCCAGCTGGTAAAAAAGTAGAAATGGAAGTTATAATAGAGAATCAACATACTGGTGTAATGTGTGGTCATGCTTATTCAATTTTAGATTGTTTTGAAATACCAAAACCAAGAAGTAAGAAACCAAGAAAAACTAGTCGTTTACTTAGAATAAGAAATCCATGGGGATGTAAAGAATGGAATGGGAAATGGTGTGATGATTCAGATGAAGTAATAGCTAATAAGGAAAGAATTGAAAATGCTTTAAGAGCAAAATATGAAGGTACAAATGAGAAAATTTCAGTAACTGATGAAGATGGTTGTTTTATAATGTGTTTTTCTGATTTTAGAAAAATTTTTAATAAATTATATATTTGTGTTAATTATCCTCCTTCATATATTGGTGTTAGATATTATGGTAAATGGAGTCCTCAAGAAACAGGAGGTTTACCAATTAATAATAAACAAAGTGAATTTTTAGATTTTTATAAAAATCCACAATATTATTTTTCATTAGGAAAAGGTTCTATAATTTATATTAGTTTATTACAAGAAGATGGAAGATTAACTGGCAAAAAATTCCCTTTTGGAGAAACAGTTAAAAAAGTATGTTTACTTTTATTTAGTACAGTAGGAAAAAAAAGAGTTAATAGTTTTAATAATTTATTAGATAAAACATTAATAGTTCAAAGAAGAGATTTGTCAATGGAAAAAGAATTAGAAAAAGGTGAATATATAATTATACCATCTACATTAACAAAAGGAGAATATGCTAATTTTTGTATTGAAGTTTATTTTGAAGATACTCTAAGTAAAGGAAAAAAAGGAGAAAAATTTAGTTTTGAGAGATTAAATAATTTTAGAATGGAAAAATTAGGAGGTGAAAAAGCAAACTTTGAATTAATTAAAGATACATTGGCTGAAGAAGCTGAAGGAGTACGAGAAAATAAAAAAGAATTTATTTTTGCTCAGTTTAAAAATTGTTTACAAACTAATGATGATACTGATTATACTTATGGAAAAAGTTCTTCTGGAAAATCTGATGAGGATGAATTAGGAGAATTTGCTGATAATTTTTATTAAGTTAGTTAATATTTTTTATTTTTTATATTTAATAAAATGATAATTTTATTTTTTTTTTTTTCAATTTTTTAACAAATAAAACTTATAAAATTGGAAATATAAACATATATTAAAAATTTTTCTATTCAAAGCTATAATATATTTTCCTATTAATTAAGAGAACAAATAAAAAATATTAAAATTTATTTTATTAATATCTTTTTTTTATCCAGCTAACAACTTTTTAAAACTATTTATAAAAAAAGTTGTAAATTGTTTTATCCATATTTATATAATATCTATACAACCTAAATTTACTAAATAATTTTATTATTTAATAAATTTGATATCCAAATTCTTTAAGTAATAAAGGATATGGACTTAAATATTAAATAATATAATTATAATTAATTCTGAGATTTTAAAATAATATTGTTTATCATTTTTTTCATTTTGTTTCTTGATTTATATAAAAATTTTTTTGCTTTATTTCTCCAATTTTTTTTTAATATTGTTGTAAAATTAAAATTATTCATAAAAGAATTCTCAATACTAGATAAACTAGAATAATCAGAATAATCTTTAATTATCATATTATCTTTTGAATCTATATTATAAGAATAGCATTCGTCACATGGAATAGTAAAAATATTATTCAAAAATAAATTATTCATTTTTTTATCCGACATTTTATTAGAATTAATTTAAATTTATAAATATAAATATATATATCCTAATAATAAAACTAAAAATTATTCTTAACACATATTAATAAATAATAATATAATATTGTATTGTTATTATAAAAAAAATTAGTATTATATAAAAAACAACCATAATAAAAAATAAAAATAATATATTAAATATTAATTTCAATGGATAGTATAATTAAAAATGATAGAAAACAAAATTTAAAAATATTTCAAGGAATGGAAAGACAAAATTCATTTTCAAAATATTCAGGAGAATTAGACCAAATATTTGGAGATAATTGTTTTAATAAATTTTATACAAGATTACTTTCAGGTAAAAAATCAAGACCAAATTATCAAAATAATTATTATACTGATAATTCAAATGTAAAATATAATTATAATTCCCAAAGTGGAAATTTTGATCTTTTAAATTATAAAAAATTTATCCACAGTTTAAAAAAAGAATCAGAATTAGAAGAATTAAAAAGAAAAGAATATATGAAACAATTTAAATTAATAAAAGATGAAGATGAAGAAAAAATAAAAGAAAGACAATTAAGTGCAAGAAAAAAAAAAAAATTTCCAGAAGTTCCTTCAATTGGTTGGTATCATCCAAATTATAATGCAATAAGAAAAAATGAACCAAGAATTTATATTGGAGAAGGTTATTTTTCAAAAAGAAAAAAAGAAGAAAATAATAAATTAAATTTTAATGAATTACTAAATGATAAAAGTGAATCTCAAAGTGGAAATGTAAGTCAAATAAGAAGTAGGAAAGTAAGTGCTCATAGGAGAGGAAATTCAGATAATAATAATAATTTTAATACAATTGGAAATGAAAAAGAAAATTATAATATTTATAATTTTGAAAGAAGGAAAAATAATGCATTAAGATTTAGTAAATATTCTTGGAGAAAACCAATTGTAAGTGAAAGTATTACTTCAAAAATTGTTTCTAATTCAGAAGTTAAAGATTCTTTTTCTTCTGATAATATAAAAGGTTTAGTTGAATTTAATAAAATGAGTTCTAATTTAAATATTGGTTCTTTTATTCCTAAAAAATCTCTTATACCTCCTATTGGTTTTTATAAACCAAGATATGAAAGTATTGAAACAAAAACTCCTGAAATATATTTTGTTAAAAAAAATCCAGTTATAACAAAACAAATGAGATTAAAAAAATTATTATATGATTATAATGTTAGTAAAGATTATGAATTAGTTCCTAATTTAAATTCTTAAAGATATACTTTGTTAACTAATCTATATTTTAAATTTACTTATTATTTATAATAAAATAAATATTCTAATTTTATTTTCACAATATCCTAAAAGTAAATAGTAAAAATTTTTATAGCATATTTGATATATAAATTAGGTAAATATACAAAAAAATAGTTGGCATATTTTATTGAGAAACTATATATTTTTTATTTATAAAACAAACACAATAAAAACAATTATTATTAATAATAATTTGTTACTGTTTTTTTTTGATTACAATTTATATTATTTCTTTTTCTTCTTCTAATGAATTTTTTTTCTTTTCTCTTTGAACATGAGCTTTACTATATAAATAATAAATACAAAAATTAGAAGCAACAAATTCATATAAAATTCCATTTCTTTTACCTTCTAATGCTTGAATTTCATTAATTTCTCTTTTAAATCTATCACTTGAAGTATATGTTTCGTATAATGAATAAAAATCTGTATTTAAAATTTCTTTGACTAAATCAATTTTATCTTTTTTACATAAATTTTTCGAAAGAATATCTTCTAAAGAGGGAAGTAAATTAAAATCTTTGTATATTTCAATTATCTTTTTATATAAAAATTTTTTATTATAGTCAATTGTTATATTCGTAATAAATTTTTGAGGAAGTCTTTTAAATAAGATATTTAAACATAATTTAATTGAATCATGTACAGCTTTAAAAAACTTTCCTTTACATTTTTTTAAAAGAGAATCAATATGAGTTTTTCTTGTATATTTTACTTGAAGTTTTTTTCTAAGATAAGAAAATGTACTTTGAAATGTTGTTTGGCGATTATTAGGTATATTAAAAGCTTTATTTATTCGAAATATATTTGTATTATTTATTTTTTCCATCTCCTTTATTTTATATTAAGTTATTTTAATATGATAAATCTTAAACTTAACTTTCAAAAATTTTATATAATATTTTTTTATTATATATAATTAAACAAAATATTAATTATTTACAATTATAATAAATTACTTTATCTTCCGAAATAAAATTTATTGATTTAATTTTTATTTCAAGTTACTTTTTATCACTTGAAATAGTTTTATTATCTGTTGAAGAATCTTCACCAATTATTTTATTAATTTCATTTTGATTGAAAGTATTATATTCTTTTTTTAGGATAATAGTTTGTAATTGTTTTATTTTCTCATTTATTTTAATTGCATCAGTTTCTTTTTTATTAATTTTATTTGCTATATTGTCAATAGTATTTTGAATATTAATTAATTTATTTTCAAGAATTTTTTTTGAATTTTTATAATCATTTAATGATGCTTCTAAAGTTTTTAACTGATTATCTTGATTATTATTTTCAAAATCTAAATTATTAATATGATTTTTTTTTGAAATAACTTGATTTTCTTGTTCTTTTAATATTTTTTTATTTTCAAAATCAAATTGATATTTATATTTTTCAATGATAGAAATTTTCTTCAAAAAACTTTCAATTTTATTGCTATCATAATCAAAAATTTTTTCAATAATATTAATTTCTTCATTAGAAAAAGATTTAATTTCATTTTTTAAACTAGTAATGTTATTATTATTACCTACTTTATAATAAAAATTAGGTGTTTTAACATTTAAACTTATTTTTTTATGTGATTTATTTCTCTTTTTAATATTATCTTTAAATCTTTGAATTGCTTCAACACTAATAGAATGTAATGATTCTAAATTTTCATAAGTTGTTCTAATTCTACTTGAATCTTCTTGAGTTCTTGAAATTTCAAATTCTAAATTTTTAATCTTTCTCTTTAATATACTTCTTTCAGTTAAACTATGATTAGAATTTTCTTTTCTTTTTAAATTTTTTATTTCTAATTGTAATTTGAAATTTTCAGCATCTTTTTCTTTTATTTTATTTAATAATTCACTACTCGTTGTTCCTGAATGTAAATCTAATAATTTTTTTATTCTTTGATTATCTTTTTGTAATATTTTCAAAAAAGTTTCTGAATTTTTTAATTCTTTTTCTTTAATTTTTAATAATAATTCTGGAGATGTTTTATCTTCATATTTTCTTAGTTTTAATTTTTTATTTGATGATTCTTTTATCATTTTATCAACTTGAACATTTAATTCTTGTAAACTATTTGTTAAAAAGTGATTTCTTATTGATATTTTTTTTAAATTTTCAGATCTAGAATAAAGTTCAATTTGTAATTGTTTAATTTTTTCAGAATATTGTTTTTTTTCTGATTCGTAATTTTCTAATAATTTACTATAAATTTCAGCATAGTTAATTTTAGATTCTTTTTTTTCTTCTTCTTCTTTATTATCTTTTAAATTATCATCATTATTTTTTTCATTTTTATCATTATTTTCATTTTCTTCATTATTATTTTCATTATAAGTTAAATTTTCATCTTTTTCATTTTCATTTTCTTCTTCTTCATTATTATATTCATTTTGAGTTTCTTGAATATTTTCATTAATATCACTTCTAACAGTTTGTGATTTTCTATTAATAGTTAATTGTCCTTTTGTACTTTGTCCTTCACTATTTAAATCTTCTTGTACAGATTCAAGTTTATTAGAATGTGATTCTGATTCAAAAGATTTTCCTACATTACTACTATCATAACTCATTAATAATATTTTTATTAATTAATAACTTTTTTAACTTATTTAATTAATTTTATTATTAATGAAAAAATAAATAAAAAAAATTTTAAAAAATAAAACAATAACTTCCAAAAAAAAAATAAAATAAAAAAAAAAAATAAAAATGCAAATACCAACAGATTACCAAACAATAATAATAGATGCAGGTAGTGGAATAATAAAAGGTGGTTTTGGTGGAGAAGACGGTCCTCGAAGTATATTTTCTTCAATAGTAGGAACTCCAAAAATGCCAGGATTAAAAGTAGGAATGGAACTTCAAGAAAGATTTTGTGGTGATGAGGCAATAAAAAATTTTGAAATAATGAATTTTATTCAACCAGTACAAAAAGGTGAAGTTTTAAATTGGGAAAAATTTGAAACATTAATGCAATATTTACTATATGATCAAATGAAAGTAGTACCAGAAGAAATATCAATTTTAATGGTAGAAGCACCATTACCAAATAAATTAAAAAGAGCTAAATTAGCAGAAATACTTTTTGAAACTTTTAATGTTAAAAGATTACATCTTGCTAATTCATCAATGTTAGGATTATTTTCTTATGGTAAATCAAGTGGTTTAATTATTGATAGTGGATTTAATGTTACTTCTACTGTTCCAATTTATGAAGGATTTCCTTTAACTCATGCTTCAATTAAAATTAATTATGGTGGTGAAGATATTAGTAAAAATTTATTAGATTTAATTAAAGAAAATGTTGATAAAAGTTATAAAGAAATTAAAGGAAGAATTCTTGCTGATGATATTAAAGAAAAATTAAGTTTTGTTAGTTTAAATGGTGTTGATAATGAAGATAAAAGTGAAACAACTTATGAATTACCAGATGGTAAAAAAGTTAATTTAAGTAGTGAATTGTATACAATTAATGAAATATTATTTAATCCTAGTGAGGAAGAATGTAAAGAAAAAAATTTAATGTCTTTAAAAAATATGGTTGTTGAATCAATGGATAAATGTGAAAGTGAAATTAAAGATGATATTAAAGAAAATATTTGTTTAATTGGTGGTACTACTTTATTAAAAAATTTCCCTGAAAAATTAAAAAATGATATTTCTTCACCTGAATTAACTCAATTAAGTAATTTTAATATGCAAACTTTACCTGAAAGACAATTTGCTAGTTGGATTGGAGGATCTATTATGACTAGTTTAGATCACTTTTCTTATTTGTGGGTTACTAAGAAAGAATATGATGAAAATGGAGAAACTCTTGTTTCTATTGATTCTAAGTGCTTTTAAAAATTTTTTAATAAATAATTTTTGAGATTGTTTTTCTTTTGGAATTTGTTTATATTATAATTTTTTTTTTAATGGTTTTTTTTATTTTTTTTATTTAAAATTTTATTTTTGAATTTTAATTAATTTTTTAATTTTAAAAAAAATGAAAGGGATTAAAATTTATAATTTTAAAAGAACTAATTATATGAATAATTTAGCGATAAAAAATGATGAGAATGTTCAATTAAGAAATTTGTCTAATCAAGCTTCAAATTGTTTAAGAAGTTATTCTAGTTCAAATTTAAAAAATCAATATAATAATATATATGTTAAAAAAAATTATAATGATATTTTAAATAAGGAAATATTAGAAAATAATGATAATAAAGAAATTTTAATAAATAATAATTCTATTAATTATGAGGAAAAAATTAATAAATTAGAAAAAAGAATTTCAGAATTAGAAGAAACTATAAAAAAATATGAAGAATTATTTAAAACAAAAGAATTAAATTCAAGTGGAAATTTTCCTTTTAATAATATTACAAATTTAAATGAAATTGATATAAGATTAAATGAATTAGAAAATCAAATTAAATCTATTCAAAAGATTTATAAAGATAGTAATTCAAATGAAGATTCAAGTTTAATTTATGATTTAAATACTTTTTCAAAATTAAAAAAAAATGTAGAACAAAATTCAAATGATGTTAAAATAATTATTGAAGAATTTAATACTTTTAATATAAGAACAAATGATAATTTTTCAAAATTAAATGATTCAATAAATGAAATGTATAAAGAAATTTCTTTTAATAAAGAAAATTTTTTAGATTTAAATAATAAAGTAATAACTATTTTAGAATTAATAAATGATAATCATTCAGAAGAAGAGCTTTTTTTAAAAAATATTCAAAGGTAAAAAGACTTAATATATATTTTTTAATTTTTTTATGTATAATATTAAAAAATTATTATTTTACTTATTTCTTTACATAAACTGCAAGTTATTAATAAGCAATGTTTTCCAGAAATATTTTTAAATTCCATATGAGAATTTTTATCTTTATATAATAAATTATTACATTTTTTACATAATAATCTCTTAAATTTTTTATCTATTCTAATTACATTTCTTTTAGAAATTTCTTTCATCATTGCAATAAAACACTTTGATAAATTTTGATTTTTATCATACAAATAATCACTTAATTTAAATAAATAATTCATTCTACTAAAATTTTCACCATCTCTAAAATAGAAATTATCTCTATAATTAATATTAGATTTATTTTTACCCATTAAATTTTTTTTTAAATTAAATATTTTAATAGTAATAAAAATTAATAAAATAAGTTTAAAACTAATAATAATCTAATTATTATCATCAGAAGTTTAATAATCTAATTATTATCATCAGAAGTTGGAACACATCTTCCAGCAGTTCTTAAAAATTTAATAGTATATTCAAATCTATTAATATCTTCTTCTGACATATTCTCTTTATATTTATTTAAAAGAAAATTTAAATTATTTGTATGATTTGAAATATCTAAAGCTGAAAATGCAATATCTTGTTTTTGATCACTACTATTTCTAAATTTACTCATTGTATCTGGTTCCATATTAACAAATCCTTTTATAAAACTTCCAAAAGATGACATTGCATTACTTATATAATTTTTTGTTTTTGAAAGATTTGATTCATTTTTATTATTATTGTTTTGATTTTTATTTTCAATTTCTTTTTTAAATTCATTATTCTTGTTTTGTGTATTTTGATATGGATTTGAAAAAATATTTGATGATGGAGTTTTAAAAGAACTTGATTCAGATGAAAATATTCTTGAATTATTACTCTTATTATTATTATTAGTAGTATTTGGATTTGAATTATTTAATAAATTTGATAAAAATGATGGTTTATTTTCTATTGTTTGATTTACATTTTTTTTAAATATTTTATTATGATAAGTATCCATTAATTTATATGCATGACCTATAAATTTTAAAATATTAATTGTATTATTTTGATTAAAAGTAAAAATTGTTTGAAAACAATCATCTTGATTTTTAATTAATAATTCATCTCTTAAAGATATTAATATGGATACAGTAATAAAATCAATAAATTCAAGATCATTTCCAATTAAAACAATACAATCCCATAATAAAACAATTTCATTTATTTTAAATTCTCTATTAAATAAACATTTTAACCATTTTTGTAAAAATAATGAACAATTTAAATCAATAACAACAAAATGATTAAATAATTCACTATCAATATTTTTTAATTTTTGTTTAATAATATCATCACATCTTTGAATTAATTTATTATTTTTTCTTTCATTTTCATTATAATTTTCAACTTTAAATTGAAATAGTTCATATTTTTTATAATTATCAAAATCAAAATTTTTATCTTGTTCTTTTGATTCAACAGTTTCATATAATTTTTTAACACCATTTTTCATAAAAAGATAAAACAATTCATAAATATCAAATTCAAAAGTTTTATCATTATAACAATAATTATATAATTCTTTATAATTTTTTTCTGGATTATCTAATAATTCATTTAATTTATTATCATCAATAAATTCATATTTATTTTCAATATTATAATAAGGAAATAAACAAATTATTATTACAGCACAAATTTCATTCATTCCTTGTCTATAAGATAATTTTGAATTATCTAATGACCACATTACTAAAGTATTTGTTAGTATATTTAATATATATTTATTTTTAAATAATGATTTATTTGGGTATGTTCTAATTATATCTAAATTTAAAGTTTTTTTTACTTCTGTTTCTTCAAAAAATGTTTTCCATTCTGAATTTTGATTATTTCCTAAAGGATCCCCACTAAAATTTTTTATTCCTTTTACTGTTTTTATCTTAGTTTCAAATTGTTTATATTTTTCTTTTCTTTTTTGAAAATATTCTTTTATTGATTTTATATTATCTATTTCTTCTTTATTTAAATATGTTTCCCATATTAAAGGACGAATATGTTGATTTTCTATTGTTCCTATTAATGAAGAGTTTAAAAATGTTTCATTATAATTTTTTGATATAATTAATTTTAAATCATTAATAAAGTATTGAGAATATTGATTTATATCTAATTTTCTATCAAATATATCTTCAATTAATAATAATGATGAAGATGACATAATATTTTTTTTATTTTTTAATTAATAAGATTATCATTTTTTAATTTTTAAATTATTTATTTTCCCTCAAAAAATATTTATATATTAATTTGAAATGGATATAAATTTCAATTTATCATTTCAATCAATAGAAAATGAAAATAAAGATAATTTAAATATTACAAATATTTCTATTAATGAGGAAAATAATAAAAATTCCATTTCAAATAATATTATTTTAAATTCAATACAATCAACAAATTTAAATTCAGAAAAAGATTTTTCAGATGATATTTTAATTTGTAATATCTGTGGTAAAAAATTAGGTAATTTAAAAAATTTAAAAAAACATTATAAATTACATACAGGATTAAGAGAATATAAATGTAAATTTTGTGATAAATCATATAAAAGAAGTGATCATTTAAATAGACATATGATAGTTCATCAAGAAGATAAAACACCTTTTGAATGTTCATATTGTTATAAAAAATTTTCATATAAATATCATCTTAAAACACATATTAATAATATTCATATCTTAAATCCTTTTAAATTCAAATGTGAAATTTGTGGAGAATTTTTTCATAAAAAAATTAAGTTACTTAAACATCAAAGAAGAGAACATAAAGAAAAAATTGAAAAAATTAAATGTTATTATCCTTATTGTTATAAAAGTTATTTAACTCAAAGTAAATTAGATGAACATATTAAAAAAATACATCATAATTTAAATGTAGATGATATTAATCATGAAATTGAAGAAAAAAATAAAAAAGAAAAATATTTTTATAAATGTCCTTTTGATGATTGTAAAAAAATATATTCTACACATTTTAATTTATTAACTCATATAAAAACTTTTCATTTAAAAATTAAGAATTTTCAATGTGATATATGTAATAAAAAATTTTTCCATAATTCAAGTTTGAAAAGACATATATTAGATTTTCATAATAAAAATAATCAACAAGAAAATCAAATTATAAATGTAGAAAATAATATTCAAAATAATATTCATATCGATAATTCATTTAATGATATTTTATTTGATCTATCAGATAATTCAAATATATTATTTAATTCAAATCAATATATTTAAAAAATTAAATTAATTATTTTTTAAAATAAATAATAATAAATTAAATAAATGAAATGATAATTGAAAAAAAATAAACAAATATTAATTTAAAATATATTTCTTTTAAATAAATTTTTAATTTTTAATTTAAAAAATGAGTAAAGAAGAAAAAAAAATGAGGCAAAGATTTATGAAAATTACTAATACAAAAGATGAAAATTTATCAATAGCATATTTAAATAAATTTTTATATAATTTAGATAATGCAATAGAAGCTTATTTTAGTAATTTTCACATTAATCCAATTGAAAAAAAAAATCTTGAAGCTGAACCAGTCATTGAAATCCAAAATGAAAAACCTTTGAGCATATTTCCTAATTTTACAAAAATGTTTTCATTTGATTCATGTAATAATTGTTTATTTGAAAATGAAAATAAAATTGATAAAATATTTAAAGATATTCCTTCATTAATAAATAAAAATGATTTTGAAAAAAAATTAAAACAAAAATTAGTTTTATATATTTTATATGATAAAAATTCAATTTCTAAATTAAAAGAAATAATTGATATAATAAAAAATAATCCATATATTAATTTCAAAATAGAAAATTTTTGTTCATTAATAAAAGAAGAATATAAAAATTCATTATTAAAAATCAGTTTATCAGAAGATGTTATTTGTCCAATAATAGTATTTTGTCATAATAAAAATAAAAATGATGGTTTTAATAAAAGGAGTATTATTGCAGTTTTTGATGGAAAAAAAGAAAGTTTTGATTTTCCTATTTTTTTTATGAAAATATTAAATCAGAATAAAAGTACTATTAATCAATTTGATAAACCATCTTTTTCAATTCAAGAAGTTTTTATTACAGATAATGGATTAAATAATAATAAAAATGGTATAAATGAAAAAATAAAGGTTACATTTTTTTTTCCTAGTGATAAAAATTTTGAAAAAGAATTTTTTATAAATGATACTATTGAAGATTTATATGCATATTTATTGAATCTTGGAGATGAATTATATAATGAATTAGATAGTAAAAATTTTTATATTGCTATTCCAGAACCATTTACACCAATTAAGGAAGATTTTTATAATAAAACATTAAAAGAACTTAATTTTAAAAATGAACAAACCCTAAATATTATTGATAATTCAGACTAATTAAATTTGATTTAAATTATAAATTAAATTTAAATTATTTTTAATAAGTTAAAATTTGTAATTTTTTATTATTTTTTCTTTTTATTATATTTAAAAAAACAGATTTTAATTAAAATTCAATAAAATAAAATAAAAATTAAAAAACAAAAAAAAACCAATGTCAAAAGAAGAAAAAAACACAATAACAATAAATCTTTTAGTAATTGGTGATGAAAACATAGGAAAAAAAACTTTCATATCTCGTTTAAATTCAATGCCTTGTACAATATCTCATAAAAGTAAAAACAAATTTGAAACAAAAACAGAAAAAAAAGAAGAAAAGAAAGAAGATGATGAAGAAAAAGAATTAAATGAAGAAAATAGACAAAAAGAACCACAATACATTCCACCACCATCATCAAATCAATTAGAATATAAATTAGGAACAACAATATTAAAAATTCAAGCTTTTATAATAGATGGTGCACAAAGAGTTCAATTAAATGAAGAAATTTCATCAGATGAAGAAGATGAAGAAATTTTCACTGAATATCATATAAAATTTACTATGACAAAAAGATGTATTTATAATTATTTGAGGGTATTAAATACTAATGAAGAAAATAATATTAATGAAAATATATTTTTATTTATGTATGATTTAAGTGATTTTACTACTTTTGAAAGAATGATGTTATATTATGATTCTATTAATAGAAAGTTTAATTTAAAAGAAAATAAATTTAAATGTATTATTATTGGGAATAAATCAGAAAAAAAAACTATTATTAGACAAGATGATAATGAAAAAATGGAAACTTTTTTTAATTTAGATTCTAATTTTAAAATATTTGAAATATCAAATAAATTACATTTTAATTTTTCAAAATTTTTAGGTGAGTTAATTGAAAGTAGTGTTGGTAATGATGTAATATATGATAAAGATAAATTAAATATTATTTTAGAAAATAAAAGTACTTTTAATAAAGCAAAAAGAGGAGATTTAGTAAAACATAATACTAATCCAGGACCAGATGAATATAATGTTGATATTTATGATTTTTCATCACTTGAAGAAAGAACTGAAATTTTAAGTGATAATAGAAAAAGATTTATAAATAAAATATTTGTTAATAAAAAAGGACCAATTTATTATAAAAATAAAAAAGAAGAAGAAAGAAAATTAAGAACAAATGAAGAAAAAAAAAAAAAGAAAAAAATATTTACAAGTCAATTTCAAACAGCAATGAATAAAAATTTAAATATTAATAATGTTTATACTGGAAAAACTTCTTATACAATGTCAGGAGGTGATTGTCATTATAATTTAAGAAGTGAAAGAATAAAATTAATTGAAAAAAGAAATAAAGAATATTTAAATGCATTTGGTGATAATATTCTCTCTTCAATTAATCAACCTTTTAATATTAAAATTAAAGATGATAAATATTTTGAAGAAATAAATAATAGAAGATTAGAATATCAGAAAAATTTAATTGAAGAAAGAAAAAGTAAAATGGGAAAATTTACAGAAATGAGAGAAAAAAATTCAGAAAAATTAAATGAAAAATTATTAATAAAATCTCAAAGTTATAAAGAAAGATATAAAGAATATGATGCAGAAAAAGCAAAACAAAGATTTTTAAATATTGTTTATGGTAATAATTCCAAATTTATAAATAGATCTAATTCACAAAATGAAAAACTTCTTTTAAAAAAAGAAAAAGAAAAAAATTATATTCCACCATTATATGATATAAGAGGAGATTTATTAAATCCAAAAAAAGGAGCAATAATATTAGGAAGAAGAGAATATAAAGAAAAAGAAACTAATAATGCACCATTTATTTATTTTAAAACAGATTTTGATAAAATTCTAGATAAACAAAAAGAAGGTATAATAAGTTATGTACCAAGATATAAAGAAAATATATTAAAAGATATAAAAGAAAAACCAAAAAAAATATTTGATGAAAGTAAATTTGAAAAATATAAAGAAAATAGAAATAATTCAGAAAGAAATTTAAATATAATTGATTTTATAACAAATTGTAAATTAAGAAAAGAAAGACATGATGATATAATGAAATCAATAAAAGAAAATAATGAAGAATATCAAAAAGCTTTATTTAGACAATATTATAGAAATAAAAGTGAAGAAATGGAAAAATTTCCTCCTTCAATTAATTATAATCAAGTTGAAGAAAAATCACCTTCTTATACAATTAAAGGAAGATATGAAAATAAAAAATTAGCAATTAATAATTCAAATTATTTTTCAACTAATGGAAAAAAAATTTATCTTGATTCTGAAAATTTATCAAATCCTGATATTAATGCTATTAAATGGAAATTTCCTTCTTTTTCTTTTGGAAATGAAGAAAGATTTCATCATCATAAAAAAAAAAAAGAAAATAAACATGAAAATAAAGATGAAAATATTGAGAAACATAAAGAAGAAAATCATAATAAAAAATCTTTTGATGATTATGATTATAATAATGGATTGTTTGATAGGAAAGATTTTTCAAAAATGTCAATTTATGATTCAAAATCAAAAAGATATGAATTTGATAATTTTGTTAAAAATAATCCTGGACCAGGAGAATATAAAATTAAAGGATTTGCTGATGAAATTATAGAAAAATATTCTAAAATAAATAATATAAAAAAGTTAAATGATTTAGGGAAAAATGATATTAAAAAATATAATGAAGATAAAAGTATTGTTACTGGAAATACTATTAATAATTATATTAATGAATTTAATGATGAACATAATGAAGATATTGAACAAAGTAATAAAAGTGATATTGGTGAAACTATTAAAACAATAAGAAAAGAAAGTACAAATGAACAAAATTATAATATTGAAAATAAAAATAAAGATATTAAAAAAAGTGATAATGAATTAGATAATATTAAAGATATGAAAAATGAAAATATTAAAAATAATAATAATGAAAATATGGAATTTAATAATATTGATAATCAAAATGAAAATGAAATGAAACAAAATTATAATGAAATGAATTTTGAAAATAAAACTAAAATAGAAGGGCCAGTTCAAATAAAAAATAATAATAAAGAAAAAGAAATTATTGAAATTCATGAAGAAAATAATACTAAACCTAATGATATAGTTAAAATAAATAACGATAATAATAAAATAAATATTAATAATAATACTGAAGAAATAAAAAAAATAGAAGTTGATAATATAAATAATAATAATAATGAAGAAGAAATTAATTTTGAAGAACCTATTGAAGAAAATTAATATTTAAAAAATTGAATAAATTGTATATTTTCAATTTTTTTTTTTTTCTGACTTTTATAGATTAAAAACAAAATAATTATAATATAAAAAATATACAAAAATTTTTTTAGATGTTTTTATTTTTTATTGTTTTATTTAATTTTGGTAATTAAATAATTTTTTATTTAAAAATAAAATATTATAAAAAATGAGCTTTAAAACAAACTTTAAAAATTAAATAAACAACAAAAAATTAAAATAAACAACAACTAGGTCCATTATTATTATTATTTTTTTTTTTTTGTGTTTCATTTTTATTTGGAATTTCTTTTTGAATTTTATTATTTTGTACATTTTTATTTAAATTATCTTCTTTTTTCTCTTCTTCTACCTTCTCAATATTTTCCTTATTTTCAATTTTCATTTCTTCATCACTTTTTTCAACAACAAGATCAACTTTAAATAAATAAAAAGAAACAATATCCATAATCATTTGATTAACAGAATCCTTATTACTAGCATCAATACAAAAATGTTTTTCAGCCCCAATATCACTCGCTAAATTACTTCTCTCAATTGAAAAGTCATCATTTCCTTTTTTATCAGTTTGATTTTCAACAACACAAAAAATAGCATTTTTAACAATATTATCATGTATTTTATTATCCCATTGTTTAATATCATAAAAAGTATCTTTATTATTATTATCATAAAGATAAATAATAACATCAACACTTTTAGCAACCATCATAACAAAATTCATATTTTCCCAATTACGACCAACATGTGGTGTATCCCATAATTCAATTTTAACTTTAATATTATTTGTTTCATTTGGTATTTTTAATTTTTTTTTATTATCTGGTGTATATGTTATAATTTTAGTTACATTATTTATTAATGTTGATTCTGATGTATTTGGATTAAATTTTCCCGTTTTGTATGTATTTGATAATGTTGTTTTTCCTGCTTTACTTCCTATTAATCCTATTTTACATATGTATATACCACTTTCATCTTCTTTGTTTGGTTGAAGTTTTTGTTTTGAAGTTCCTGTTGGTTTTTTGATATTTTTTTTGGAAAAATAATCTTCTAGTATATTTTGAAATACTCTTTGAAATGTTGAATGTATTACTACATTGTATAATTTCATATAATTTTCTTTTGCAAAATTTTCTATTAATTCTTGGCTTACTTTTTTATTTATTACTTCATAAGAAAATCCAATTATTCCGTAAAATAAATCTTTATGTTTATTTTTCTTATAAAAATTGTCTATATTTTCAAAGGAATCATCTTCTCTGTAATCAAAACATAAAAATATAATATTATAATCTTTTATATTAGGAATAATTTCCACATCTCCTTTTTTTGATATATTGAAAGGTTCAAATTTAATTTGATAATCAAATATTTTAATATATGAATTTTCTCCTTTATTACCAAGTTTTTCAAAATAAGGAATTATTTCGCTTATTTTCGCATCTGGATTCCCTACGATTAAAATGTTTATTGTTTTATCTCCCATATTGAAATTAAAAAAATCTAATTAATATTTTTTTATTTTCAATATAATATAAATGATATTCAATATTAATTATTTAAAAAAAAATACATTAGACAAATAATTAATATTGTATAAAATAATTAATGTTTATTTTTGTTAATTTTTTTTTAATTTTTTCATTTAAAAATGTAAAAATTTATAATCAAAATTTTTTGTGAAATAAATTTTTAAACTTTTTCAAATATTTATATTATTTTCATATTAGATTGTTTTATTATATTTAAAAAAATATTAAAATTAATAAAATATTAAATTATCATTTATTTTCCTCATATAAAATGTATATTATAAAAATTTTATATATAATAAAACATCATTTTTGTTAATTTATATTGAATTTTTTTATATATATAATATAAAAAAAATATGAAATTAGAATAGACTCATTAAAATCAATTGTAAACTAAATATCATTTTTATATTATATTAATTAAAAAGTAAATTAAATATATCTAAATTTTAATTATTAAAACATATAATAAAAAATAAAGATTCATAAAAAATAAAAAATAAAAAAAATTATCATTAACATAAAAAATAACATCTTTTATAAAATATTTATATATATACTAAAAAAGCAAAAAAAAAATGAAAGCTCGTCCATTACATAAATTTCCAATTCCTCAAGATTTAAACACAATAATAAAAGATTTTTCTCGTGAAGTAAATAGAGAAAATCCAAAAGACATTCTCGATTTCGCAGTAGAATATTTTAGAGCAAAAGAAGAAAATATTCCCTTTAAATATATTCCATTACAACCAGGAGAAAAAAGAGAATATGAAAAGAAAAAAGAAGAAAAAAAAGAAAAAAAAGAAACTAAAAAAACAGAATCAGAAAGACCGCCATCATCAAAATCAATATCTCAAAAATCAAATTTAAACCAAACATATTCATCAATGAGTTCAATTGGTGGAAAAGAAGCAAAACAATTTGTAGGAGATGTTATTAGAGAAAGTATAAAAGATGTTGATCAAATTGAAAAAATGGAAAATATCCTTAGAAAAAATTTAAAAGAAGGAAGTGAAAAAAAAGAGTCAAATAAATCAATATCAGAAAAAGATGAAAATAATGAAAATGAAGACATGTTAACATCATTTTTAGATTTGAGTAAAAAAACTAAAATAGTAGCAACATTAGGACCAGCATCATCTTCACCAGAAATAATAAAACAATTATATGAAGCTGGAGTAAATGTTTTTAGATTAAATTTCTCACATGGAACACATGAATCACATGGTAAATTAATAGATTTAATTAAATCACTTAAATTAAATGCAGCTATATTATTAGATACTAAAGGACCAGAAATTAGAATAGGAGAAATTAGAGATAAAGTACATTGTAAAATTGGTGATACTTTCATATTAACAATCAATAATGGTGTATATGAAGATACTGGTAAAATTAGTGTTAATTATCCTGGTTTTATTGATGATGTTGATATTGAAGATATTATTGTAATTGATTCAGGTATTCTTCAAGCAGAAGCAATTGAAAAAAATGATACTGATATTACTTTCAAAGTAATTGAAGGTGAATGTGATATTACTACAAAGAGACATATTAATTTACATGGAAGACCAGTATCACTTCCAACTGTAACTGAACAAGATTGGAAAGATATTAATTTTGGTATAGAAAAAAAAGTGGATTTAATAGCATTATCATTTGTACGTACTGCTGAAGATGTAAAAGAAGTACGTGAACATTGTTATAAAAATGGAGCAAATATTCAAATAATATCAAAAATAGAGAATTTCGAATCAACACAAAATTTAGAAGATATAATAATTGAATCTGATGGTATAATGTTTGCTCGTGGTGATTTATCATGTGAAATATCCTTTGGTGAAGTACCAACAATGCAAAAGAAAGTAGTATCATTATGTTCATATTATAATAAACCAGTAATAATAGCAACTCAAATGGTATTATCAATGGTAACAAATATTCAACCAACAAGAGCAGAAGTTTCTGATATAGGAAATTCAGTATTTGAAGGAGCTGATGCAATTATGACAAGTGATGAGACTACTAAAAGTAAAAATCCAGTTAATGTGATTAAAACAATGGCTAAAGTTGTAAGAGAAACTGAAAGTAATGTTTATTCAATTTGTGAGAAACCAGATTGTGATGATTGCTTTGGTGTTTTACATAGAGGAAGATTACAAAGAAGTGGTTTTGAATCTGTTAATTATTATAGAAAACCTATGAAAAATAAAAATTTACAAAGACAAAGTTCAATGGATTCAAGAAGAAAATTTTCTTGTACTTCTATTGATATGAATCCTAATTTAATGAAAGAAAATATTATTCATATTTTACCTTTTGTTACTGATGATATTGAATGTATTTGTACTATTGAAAATGAAGATGATTATTATGCTAAAAATATTTGTGCTAGTAGAATGAATATTCCTATTTTTGCTTTTACTAGTGATTTAATGCTTTCTAAACAAATGAATTTAATTTGGAATTGTCAACCTAAATTAGTTAATGGAATTTGTAAGGATTTAGATAAAAGTGTTAAAGTTGTTGATGATTATATGATTAAAAGAAGAGTTAGGAAATATTTACTTGTTTGTGATTATTATGTTGATGGTGTTAAGGATGTTTTAATACAAGTTAGAGCACTTTGAGATTGTTTTTTAGTAATTTTTTGGGTTTAAATTATTTTCTTATATTTTTTTTTTGGGATTTTATTTAAATACTTTTATTTTTAAAATTTTTTTTAGTTGTTTTTTTTTAAAATGTAAAAATAAATATATTTATATTTTATTATTATATGTTTTTAAAGGGTGATAATAATAATAAAGTTATATATTATTTTATTTTTTTTAAAAATTATATAAATTGAGTATATAAAAATATACTCTACCTTATCAAAAAAAATTAATATATTTCATTTAAATTTTATTATCAATACAAATATCAAATCAACAAAAAAAACATTTTTTAATAATTTTTCAAACAAAAATCCAAAAAAAAAAATAAATAAAAAAGTAAGAACTTGAATTTCCATTTAAACAATTAAATATTTACACAATAATAGTCTAATAAACAATAATTGTACTACAATTAAATGTTTTATTTCCTTTTAATAAAAATTTATATTTTTCAAAATTTCCTTTATTTAAATCATAATTTAAAAAATTTTCATAATCATTAATTTTAATAATTTTAGGAGCATTTGTAATACAAAAAACACTTTTTCCAAAAACACTTCCTTCATTTTGATTAATTTCATATAAACCTTTAAATAAATATTGTTTATTATTATTTTTTATTTTGTCATTAGATACTAAAATACAAAATAAATTACCTTTACTTTTATTTAATTCATTAAGACTTTTAGAATAAAAACTTATTGGTGAAAAATTTATTTTTTGCATTGCATTAATAATTTTATTTCTATTTGAAATTTCAAAATTTGCAAAAGACTTATGTAAAATAATAGAATTTGAATTATTATTATTTTTATTTGAATTAGGAAAAAATAAACCAAAATTATTATTTTTTCTTAGATTATTTCCTAAAGTTTTAATAGTTTTTTTAATTTCAAATAATCTATAATTTGTTTTATTAACTAATTTATTATTATTAAAATTATACTTTTTATTATATAATTTATTATTACTTTTTGAATAATTATAAATTGTATTATATTCTATTTTATTAATATAAGAAGGAGAAGTAAAAGTTGTTTTATTTTTTATATGATGATTTGAATTTGAACGAGAATTATTATTTGACATAATTGCTATTTTCATTTTAATTTTTGGAATTTTATTTGAAAAATATTGATGATGTATATTAATAAATTTTTTATTTTTTTTATTTTTACTATTACTTCTATTTTCTTTTTGTATACTTAAATTTATTTTTGATAATTTATTTATTTTATGAATAGGACTACAAAAAGTTTTTGAAAAATCACTTAAATTTTGTCTTTTAATATCAATTAAATTTTTTGCTTTTTTAATATTATTTTTTATATGTTTTTTTAATGTTAATTTTCTTGAAATTTTAGGAGAATTTGTTAAAATTTCTTTAAAATCATTTCCACTTTTTGCTTTTTGATGAAAAATTTTATTTTGATTATATTCATCAATTAATAAACCTTTTAATTTAATATTATTTTCAATTGTATTATTTTCATTTTTTAAAGGAATTTCAATTTCATTTTCTTCTTTTATTACATCATCAACATAATAATTATCTAAATTTTTTTCTTTATTTTTATTTATTATTAATTCTGGACATAACGCCAATAAATATGAATTTGTATTTTTTTCATTTTTTGTTGCTGCTTTTGCAATTAAATTATTATTTAAATGAATAAAAGATTTTGAATTTGAAGAACAAAAAATTTTTGCATATTCATTTTTTGAATTATTAATTAAATTTTTATTATTTAAATTTTCATTTTCATTTTCATTTAAATCATTTATATTTAAATCTAAATCAGAAATATTAATTTCAACATTGTCATTATTTTCATTTATTTCATCATTATTAATAAAAGGATTAAATAAATTATCATTATTATTATTATTATCATTATTATTATCATTATTATTATTATCATTAATATTATTATAAATATTATTATTATTATTAACATTAATATTATTATTATTATTAAATACATTATTTAAATTATCAATTTCATTGTTTTTATTATTATTTTGATTTTTTCTATTTGATTGATGATTTAAATTATAATCTTCATTTGTTGGTGATTGAGTTGAATTAAATGTACTTTTATCTTCTTTTGGTGTATCATTTTCATTTATTGTATTTTTTATTCTTTTCATTTGTGCCATTCTTTTTTTTGTTCTTTCTGAATTCATTTCAAAAAATAACTTTTTTGTTAGAAGTGAATTTATATTAAATTCATTATCATTCATTTTTTATAATTTTAGTTAATTCTAAAATTGAAAAAAAATATAAATAAATAAATAATAAAACAACTAAAAAAAAAAATAAAATTGTAAAAAAT
>JAEEGK010008836.1_pt1 | contig 23705 bp, 4 predicted proteins | sample 8958771 | NCBI WGS metagenome assembly JAEEGK01 (sample SAMN16246547, study PRJNA631951) | gut metagenome | biome: gut microbiome; feature: rumen; material: SC-attached | host: Bos | place: Iran: Karaj | collected 2018-10
GATATTCACTTCTGTACTACCCGTAATATTGGCCTGATTACCACCGCCATAGACGTTACCTGTGATATTGGCACCTTCGACGTTTAATTTCTGATAAACTTTCTGCTGTTGCGGCGCATTGGCATCATATTCAGGATCTCCTGGCACAGCATCCACCTTAGGAAGTGACATCAATTGAACCTTCTCCTCTGTTCCGATATTGACCGTAGCACTACCATCAACTGTAGCCAAATTACCACCACCGAACACATTACCAATAGCACCTATCTCACCTTTCTTATGAATAGGATAAGGTAGGTTGTGAGGTGTGGTCGGTATAGTTGCAGGTGCAGTCAGTTCCGGATAGGTATTGTCTGCCCCGGTATGAATCGTTGCATCATCCGCATGACTTCCTTTTACTACATTAATATTGACCGTCGGATCTGCAACCATAAGAGCCTCATAACCACCGCCATAGATGGCTCCGATACTGGTGAATGAACGCACATTCAACTGTGGATTGTTATATATTGTGATTGCTGCTTTATCAGCATCTGACAATGCATCATATTGTGCCTTTGTTCTTGGCTTCCATTTATTACCATCCGATGTATCTTGATAATATCCGTAAATCGAGTACCCTGCTTGGTAACCACCTGCATAGAGTTCACCGATAACGATTGGTGTAGAGCATGTACCTGTTTCCTCAATATTCACCGTGATAGAACCCTTCAGCAATCCACTAGTTTTATTGCCACCAAACACACGCTCAAACTTACCACTGGTAATCGTCAAATTTACATCTCCTCCGACATCAGCAGCCTGAGCACCGGCATAAATCTCCTCAATCCAATCATCAGGCTGACAACCCAAAACAATACTAGTTCCGCCTGTCATCTGGGCATTCTTTCCGCCACCGTAAATCTGATCAACTTTCAAAGGACAGCTAGTATTGCCATTATCACTGACGTTTACATTTGTACCACCTGTTACATCACCCTTTGTATTACTACCACCGTATGCCTCATGAATAGTACCACCTTCAAGAAGTACTGTCGTGATTCCATTGACATTCGCACCTGGATTGTAGTCAGCAGCCGCAGGATCATCACTTCCTGCGCCATAACCACCACCGAATACTGTACCAATCTCATAAGCACCATTTACTTCCACATTGGTAGCAGGCACATCAGCACCATAACCGCCACCATATACCTCTTTAATACTTACATTACAGGTCTCGATAAACACCTTGGCAGTCTTTCCCGATGTTGAATATGCAGCCCTATTACCGCCACCAAATACAGCAGCGAGATCGTATGTCGTATTTGTTTTCCCAGTTGAGCGTACATTAGGTTCTGTGCCAACGGTCTTATAGATATGCACCTCAGCATTACCACCTGGTGATCCCATGGTATTGTTACAGCCAAAGATCCTACCAACCACAACACAAGAACCAAACGCTGATTCATCATTAATAGCGATACCCTCATATCCATTCAGGTCAACTCTGATATTACCATTCACTGCAGCACCTATTGCTGGGATAGCAGGCTCATAGCCAGGTTGTCCCTCTGTGCCGACAGCAGCTTTAGCTGCCTGTCCAAGACCACCTCCGAACACATTACCATTAACAGTTCCCTTAAAGAGATTTACCAAGGTGGTATATGTCGTTGCGTCACTGGTATTCTTGGGGGTATTTACATCACCTAAGGCACCACCACCATACACATTACCCCAAATGGTAACAGACGTATTGCCTGTATAGTCCTTAGAGCCAACATTTACGGTCACATTGCCATCAACTCTTGTCGCCTGACCGAAACCACCGCCAAACACCATATTGGGAATTGGATCCGTATCACCCAAGGTGGTTCCGACAGTACCACCAAAGAGGTTTAGTTCTGCACCATCATGCATCTCGCCATTGGCATCACAACCACCATATAGGCCACCAGCAACCACATCACCATACAATGTCACCGTAGACTTACCATAGACGTGTGCCGTTGTGTTTGAATTACCCTGGCCACCGCCGAACACAGCACCTGTTACGTTACCCTTACAAAGTGTAACAGCTGTTGTCTTTCCTTCAGTAAGGCTGAGCGTTGTACCGCTCTTTGTAGCATTCACTGCTCCCAATGCACTACCGCCATAGACACTGCCGCCAATAGCTATATCACCACCGATAAATGTTGTCGTAGTTCCTTCAGTCTTCTGACCACCAACATTTACCACAACGTTTCCCGTCACCGTCGTTGCCGCACCAAAGCCGCCACCATAGACGCTGTTGGTTATATTGGCACCTCCTACGATAATACCCGTTCTTGGTTCTGTTTCACCTGATACCATTGATACATAATCAATGGTTTCAGCAGTACCGATATTGACTTCAACATCACCTATCACGTCAGCACCGTAGCCACCGCCATAGACAACGCGAATGGCACCAATGGCATCCTTCGTATGAGTAGGTATCGCCACACCATCTAAAGAAGTAATATCCTGATTCTGGGCATCTTTAGGATAGCCGTTAACAGTTGCTGCCTGTTTACCTACAACCTCATTGATGTTTACATGAACGTTTCCTGTCACATCTGCAGAATAACCGCCACCATAAACTTCACCGATACTTGTAAACGATTTTATGTTGAGGGTGGGGCCATTCTCTCCTGTTGGTGCCGTATAGGCTGCCAGATTACCACCTCCATAAAGTTGGCCAATAACAATTGGTGTACACCCGGTTTCCTCGATATTTAAAGTGATAGTACCATTAATAGTGCCGGCTTCATTATTGCCACCAAATACTTTGTTAAAGGTACCATTTGTTATCGTCAGAACCACATTATTGTTTACAGTAGCAGCCCGGGCACCACCATAGACAGTGCCAACACCAGGAATACAGCCCAGATTCAACTCTGCGCTTCCGTCCATCGGCGCAGCCTTACCGCCACCATAAGCCTCATCAACCTTAAAGCAATTGTCTTCTATTGTCCGTTCCAACATAGCAACAGCTGCCACTCGGACATTTCCCTTCGCATTGCTACCACCATAAACATAGTGAATGATACCGCCACCGATGTTCACCTGAGCTTTTCCGAAACCATATTTCATGGCCAATCTCTCTTCTGGGGTGTCATAATCTGAAGATTCTGCATCATAAGCATGAAAGCCAACATTGGCACCGGGATTTGTCAACCAACTAACGTCGGTTCCACTTTGCCTCTTAATCTTGTCGTTACCATTACCACCACCAAAGACCTCATCGATCTCGAATGCACCATTTATTGTAACAAGCGTGGCTGGAGTCGATGCGGCATTACCACCACCATAGACTTGTTTGATACTGGTAAGATCACATCCATCGATAATAACATTGGTATGGACGTAATTTTCTGCCGTCTCCTCTCCTGATATTGTCGGTTCGTAGGCAGCCTCGTTACCACCGCCATAGACAGCTGCTATCTCATACTCGCCAGCTTTATGAACTCCACCATCAAGGCGAACAGTCTTATGAACATGAACAGTAACAGTCTTCAGTGGAGAGCCGTTTAGGTTATTACAGCCAAACACACGACCTGTCTTTGGAACCTGTACAGTCGTAGCGCCCTCGCCTGTACCTTCTTGATAAGTATCAAATGTCTGGGTAAATTTCGTACCATTCACATTCACCAACACGTCACCATACACATAGGCAGGTTTGTCCTCGGTAGCACCATTGATGCCGTTTTTCTGACCAAGACCACCACCGTATGCATTGCCGATAGTTCCTCCCGTCAGGTTAACAGTTGTTGGATAAACTTTTTCGTCTCCTTCTCCTGTGATAGTATTAGCCTCCGTATTAGTGTTAGCCAATGCACCGCCGCCATAGACATCATTCTCTACGGTGCCAGCCTTGATATTCACCGTGACGTGGCCTTTCACCTCTGCCAAGTTACCACCGCCATAGACATTACCATGAATCGTTGGCCCCGTTGATGTCTGTGCCATTGCCGCACTACCCGTCAGCAGCGTCACCGCCGCCACAACCATTGCCCGGAAGGCTATTCTAAAGGTACCGTTCATATCTTGTTTCATATCTTGTTCTTATTCTTTATTCCATCTTCTGCCGCTCCTTATCAGTGCTCAGACGAACAGAGTTCGGAAACCTTCTTCAATTCTCAATTTCCATTCATCATTCCGCAACAATGTTCACTTCAGTGCTACCTTCTACTTTGCCATTGTTTCCGCCACCGAAGACGTTACCGTCAATGTTGGCACTTTCTTTAAGTGTTACGAAAACGTTTCCATCAACACCACTCTCTTCACCACCGCCGAAGACATTTTGATGCACCTCTGAGGTGCCGCCAATAGTCAGAATTACGTCTTGAGAAACGGCACCAAGGTTCACTAGTGGAACTTCTGTAAAGAGATAGTTGGTATTATTGCTACTTGCTGTAGGAGAACTCGTTGATAGACTAGTTGAACCAATTGTTGTCTCGTTTGTCCAAACATAAGGTGTTGGATTTGGATAAGCAGGATCAGAAATGACTGCGGTATTTTGGTCTCTCTTAGGAGCTGTATAACCTGTTTTGGGGAGGACATCTACAGATAAATCTTTTGCAGAATATCCGGCACCATAGACATTTCCTTCCACCACAGTATGGCCCTTCAACTCAGATGTAACACTTCCTGTCACACCGCCCAAATTGCCCCCACCGAAGAAATTGGTCTCAATGACGCAATCGGTCAATGTATTGCTGACATTACCCGTATTAGTGGTAGCAAACTGTGCCGCAAACAAATAGGTGCGGTAGTAGAGAGAGGCATCTGTTCCTGCAGAAGTGTTAACCAATTCTAACTCATAGTTAGCATGATAACCATTCATTTCCGTGACACCATTAATATTCTCCTCATACTTAGTCGGCGTATAACTTCCTAAAGAAAAAGAATTTTGATTTTCAGTTCTTGAATATTGTGAATAACACGTACCGCCATTCCCTGCTCCATAGTACACGCCAAAGGTGGTACCTGTAGCTGTAGTTGTAACCGTCTTGCCATCATACATATCACCAAACATAGGACCACCACAGAACTTTCTTACCTTGCTACGGTCGATATAGATTTCTATATTGCCCGTCACCCGCTTGTCGGAACTGATGCCACCCCCGTAGAACTCACCGATATAAGCGTGGGCAATCTTCCAATAGACACTACCATTGATACCCTCCTTGGCAGCACTAGCCACCATGTCGAGTTTGCCGCCGTCGATGTAGCAATGAGGATCATCTTCATTAGGAGTCACACCATTATTGTAGTTGCCTGTCAGATAGAATTTTGTGAATTCACCTCCGAGCACGTTCACGGCACAATGGCGGCTTTTATTATTATTTTCTGCAGTTACATGCGCACCTGGCGTAAACGATGGCATCTTTACATGACCTCCCAAGAGGAAGTAAGTAATGTGTTGGTTATTTGTACCATCCGTTCCTCTACAGATTTGGTCAAAGACACCATTGTTAAGAATCACAGGAGCTTCGATAGTTCTATTTTTATTCTCATACTCAAATTGCCCGAAATGGATGACAGATGTCTCCGTTACTTCAAAATGCCCGTATGGGGTCAACTTTCCTAGGGCGAAAAGGTTCGTGCTGGCATCCTCCTTCATGGCAACACCCAATTCCACCACAGGCAAGAAGTCAAACCTCACCGGTGCTATCATGGCACGAGTAGACCTCTGACCAACCTGCCATTCCAAGCAATAATCAGGCTCGTTATCAAAATCGAGATCCACTGACATGATAGTGAAGGGCTTTTTACTATCATCAATAGCTGTAGTCAAATTCTTATACTGATGATTGCCCACCAGTACTATAGCACAATCATAAACCGTACTTGCAGCAGTAGCACTTGTCAAAACACTCTGAATAGTACCATTATTAACTGACTGTCCGCCAAAAGCCCCACTGCTGAACGAGCGAGTACCAGCAGGTGCAAAGGCACTACCTGATTGAGAATTTGAGAACCAAACCCTATCATAATAGCCATCAACACCATTGCCTAAATAATAAGCCGTTGCCCAATGAGCCGTAATGGTAATGGAACCTACTCCGTAGGGCACATAATAATACCCACCCTGAGCAAACACACGATGTGTATCCTTTGCCGTGCTGTTACGATCGGCAAAGATATTGCCCGTTATTGGGTCATCAGAGAAGGTGCCCGCCGTACCGTCTGTCGTAATAATATCCCATCCAGTCACTACCGAACTCGTATAATTGCCACCATATTTCTCGTTCCACGTAGTGCCGCTGGGATTGCCAAATATTTCATTATAGTAAGGCAATTGTATCTTGCCGTAGCAGAAATCGTTATTGTCTATATCCATCGCTGTGATCTTGATAGTACGGGAGTCACTACTACCTTTGCCGCTAACGATTGTTACCTCGACGGAACCAAGCGTTTGCCCTTTTGTATCAGGCGCCGCATTGGTCTCAATAGTGTTGTCGGATTCAAGCCTATTCATCCATGCTTTCGTTTCAGGATTTATACGCTTGTTAGGATCTTGATTAATTACCGATGGATATTTACCAGGAGCCTTCAGTATCGGATAAGGGGCAATAGAGGGGTCAAGTACCCACTTGGCAATTAGTGATGCATCCTTCTCAATGGCCTGTACTTCAGCAGTTGTAAGTGTATTAGGAGCCACATCGCTCTTTACCCACCAACCGCAAAGTTCACGGTTGGAGTTAAGCAGATAGCGGTAGTATTCAAACCGTGTCAGATTCTCCTCAGAAGCAGGCCAAGAACAATTGAATCGTGTGCCCACATTAATACTAGCCTTAGCCCGATAAAAATTATAATTGTTAATGCCGTTGGCTTCTTTGTTCAACATCTTTGCACCGCCATAGACGGGATATACTTGTGAGCCGCCAGTAATGTCGCCGTAGAACATACAGTTCACTACAGCCGTTCGTAGATTGACATATTTCTCACCACTAACAGCGGCGTCAGATCCGTTCTCACCACTAACAGCTGAAACATGTCCCACAATGCCTGCTACATCTGTACCACCAGTAATATTGGCATAGCTGAAACAATTGATAACGCGAGAGTCGTCCTTCAGCCAACCCACCAAGCCACCACAATAGCCATCTGTGCTGGCAACAGTCGAAGGACTACTATTTGTAGCATCATTTGGCAAAATGCCACAGTTATAGATTCGGGTATAGCCTTTTGCTTCTCTTGTAATGGCGCCTACATTTCCAGACTTCTCGATAATCACATTTTGCAAACTTACATTCTTGATAACAGCATTTTCTGTTGATGTAAACAAAGGGCGTGTTAGTTTACTGATAGTATAATAATCTCCGTCCAATTGTCCCGTAAAAGCAATGTCTTCATCAAAATCGCTGGCATCAATGTCTGCGGTTAGTTTGTATGAATAATCTGGATGATTTTTGATTTCTTTAAGAGTTGCCACATCATAAACGCTTATTGCAACAAAAAACGTCTTTTCAACCACACAGGATGCTCCTAAATTCTCGTTCTTCGCTATGGCTTTGATGGTGACATTACCACTACCCCCTGAAAAAGTAATAGGGCTGCTGTATTTCTGCTCACTATTCCCGACAGTTGGATCATCGCCATTCGTTGTGAAATAGATTGCGCCCGAACCAATTATAGTAAGAGTGCTTCCGTTCATAGACATGACAGGAACCTCTGTAAAAGCGGGCGTATATGAAGATATCTGGGTTGCTTCAGCACTCAGAAAACTTATACCTTTCACATATGCTTTTGCTCTTATGGTAGCGCCCATCTCAGGAAGGAATGGTTTTGTATAGACAGTGCTATTAACCGTGGGTTCGCTGCCATCCGTTGTATAAACAATCACGGCATTCGCATCAGCGCAATTGATGGCGATGGTATTGTCACAGTTGGTTTGATCAAAAGTAGGTGTAGCAGTTTGAGCAAAGGTTGCTTCGGCTACCTCAGACTCCGTAAATTCCGTCTTGACAGCAATGGCTTTCACTGTGGTGGTAGTATTGATGGTAAACCCTTCCTCAGCATCATAAGGTGTAGATGAAGTTGTAGGATCGCTACCATCCGTTGTATAATAGATGGAGACTCCTGGGGTAACAGAAGTGATGGTTACTTTACCAGCGACAGATACATTAATTTGGGGCAACACACACTTTTTGATAAACTGGAGAGTCCACTTAGATCCATTATCAGTTTCAGAATTATTTAAACCGACTGTATATGCATAACCATTACTACCACCAGAGTCGTTTGTATTATTACCACTTGCAGGATTCCAATATATATATTCTCCTTGGGTATTTGTCCTTTGACTTATGTTATAATAGCTAGTTTTGTCAATAAATACAAAATCATTATTCTCATCTGGTGTATTTATACTTTCCAAGTGCATCCTTTTACGTTGCTGTTGGCTACTGCCCATTACATTAACATTGGTGGTTACATATTTCATATCTGCAGCATGTATGATTTGGTGATAGTTACCATTTGCCTTAATAATCCACATTACTTCTTGCTTATTCGTGGTCAAAAAAGGCATTTTTGAATCATTATTATAATAGATCGTGGCAGGTTTGAGATACCACCCTCCATTATTATTTTGATTTATGATATAGTAATATCCATCACCTTCAGGTAGAGTCGCACTCTGTCCCCACATCTCACAAACTCCCACAACCATCATCAGGAGCAACGATACTACGAGACGTAACCTCGTGGTGCACGAGACGTAATATCGTGAGGGACGAGACGCAATATCGTCCGCACAGAGGAACCGTCCCTGTGTGAGTGCGCTGGTTAACGAACTTGAGTGCGCTGCCGAGAGAACTCGAGTGCGCCAGTTACATACCAATTTCTTGGTCATCGTGTGTAATATCATACCTTTGGTCATATCTTGTGTCAACATTTTTCTTCGTTCAATTTTTTGCCCCTTTTAAGGCACTCGGCTCATTTAATCATTTGACTCAGGTCAATCGATCATTTGAGCTAGCTCATTCGATCGTTTGAGTCGAGTGCCTTTTTTGAGGGTCTTTTCTATGTTGTTCTTTATTTGTTTCATTTGACCGCTAATTTCTTGGTGTAGCGGGCGTCGGTGCTCTGCACAATGTAGACACCTGCGTTGATCATGAAGGTCTCGACCACCTCACCCGGCTTGATGGTGAAGGTCTTCATCGTGATACCAGCCGTGTTGACGATACGGACATCAGTCACGTAGCGCAGCTGTGACTCAACAATGATCTTATGCTCACGAGTCGTGATGATCAGGTTCTGACCGCTATGCGACGGATCCTCATCGCCACCAAGCTGTGAACCTTCGTCACCGAAGACAATCGAACGGGTACGAGCACCGTCAGCCGCCGATGTGAAGTACGGACGGAACGGTATCGTAGTCGTCGTCTCTGCCCGATCGTAGCTGCTGCCCTCTGTGTTGAGCACGTACGAAGCGGTGGTCAGGTCGGTGGCGGCATAGTTCGGACGGAAGGTGTAATCGCCTACCTTGACACCCTTCAGCTCGTCATCGCTGACACCGATGGCAGCACCATACTCCGAAGCGAAGGTGATGGTCTGACGGTCGAGCACTCTGTCGCCTGGCCAGCCTGCGGTGTATTCCGGAACGAAGCTGCCGCTGAGGTCGAACTCGTAATAGTAGTCGCCCGGAAAGCCCACGATATACGGCATGCCGGCCTGGCTGTATGGATAGCCGACGTAGCTGTGCGGCTCGCTATAGTAGTTCTGGTAGTCGTCGCGGTTCACATCCTTACGGTTTGCATACTGATAATAGTAATCCCAGAGGAAGGTGTTGGTGAACGACTTGGTCTCGTCGCCTGCATCCGGTTTCTGGAAGTCGGCCACGAAGACAGTAGCATCGGAGGTAGAGTTCTTACCACCCTTGAACTGACGCAGCCAGTACTCATGGCCCTTGTTGCTGGTGCCATAGAAGTGGGTGACCTCACCCTTCTGCGGTGTGGTGACGAGCTTGGCCTCGAACGGGATGCTGATACCCTCCCAGCCCTTCTTGTTGCCACCCTGCATGGTGACATAGTTGTCGGGCGTGCGCTGGTACCACATACGGTGATCACCGTCGAACTGGTAGGCAATCGGACTGTTGAAGTCCTGCTTGTCCACGAGGAAGTGGTCGCGGTCGGCGATATACTGATTATCCTGACTGAAGATCACGTGACCCCTGACGAGCTGCTGCTCGGCAGCCGTCACAGTGGCAACACGACGATACCAAGCCTCATCGGGATCGGTGCCGCTGTCGTCGCCAAGCTCCTCACAGACGAGGTCACCAAAGTAGTTGTCGAGCACATTGTAGGTGGCCTCGTTGGTGGTCTGCGACGGACTGTAGACCAACAGGTTCTGCGTCAGGTCGACATTGCGGAAGCCTGTGAGACCGGTTTCGTCGAGCAATGGCGGATAGAAGTACTTGCCTTCCTGCAGACCCAGCTTATAACCCTTCGACACATCGTTGTAGCCCGTGAAGTCGATAGCGGTCATACCCTTATGAGCCAGCATGGTGGCATCGCCCTTCTTGGACTGTGCGAAGACGGCGTATGGGTTGAAGTGAGCCATCTGCATCTTGCCGTTGCCATAGTAGGCCGGTGCACGGTAAACGCGGTTGCCATTGACATCAGTCTGGAGTCGGCCATCGCTCTTATTAATGCGCGACGGGAGTTCCTGATGGTCAGAGCCATCGATATGACCATAGGTCAGCTTCTGTCCGAAGAAGATGTAATCATCCGGCCAGACAGGCACATAGTATGTCGTGGTCACAGCATCGTCGCCCTCACCGCTCGTGACAGTCCTCATGTGGATATCGGCACCCTCAGGCGTGGTGCCACCAGCATAGCGGTAATCACCGTCGTAGAAGCGGTTCTCCACATAGCTGAGGTATGGCAGTGACTCACCGGCAGCGACCTTCACATCGGGCTGATAGATGGCATAATCATTGGGATAATAGCCCGTGGTCATCTTCTCTGGCAACGTACCGTCAGCATTCGGCTGCAGGTACTGATAGGATGTACCAGAACTCAGGTTCGTACCCTGATAGTAGCGCTTGTGCAGGTAGAAGCCGTTCAAGTTATAGGCCACCTCACCGTTGTAGAAGGCCTTATCCGGCATCTGTCTGGCCACACCGTGCGTGTTGCTCGAAGGCACAGCGTAGGCGTTGCTCTCCGGATAGTAGCAGTTCTCTATCTGTACGAGACCGCGCTTGTCGCTTTCCGTTCTGGTCGGATTGCCGAAGACAGCGTTGGTCGAGTTGAAGCCACTGGTAGCAGAGCTCTTCACCCAGCTGTTCTCGATATAACCGTCACCCGTCTCAGCGATACCTGCGCCAGTGAACGAACCGGTGACACCGAGGTTATAGACCTCACCACAGAGGTGTCCGAACAACGAGCTGGAGAGACCACTGAGGGTATGACCATCGCCATGGAGCGTTCCCTCGAAGCACTGACCATTGGTGCCCGTCGTATTGTCGTTGCCGATCGGTGTCCATGTGGTGTACTTCTTCGGACTGAGGTCGCTGTTGAGGAAGAACTCCAGGTTGCGGCCTGCATGGACGTGGTTGTCGAGGGTGTTATGACCCTTCGTTTCACCCGAAGTAGCCTTCTGCGTCTGCAAACTCAGGTCGAAGAAGTCCTTCAACAGATCGAGATCGCTCTTGTTCGGATCAGACTCACACTCGCGGTTGTCGAGATAGATCTTGGGCGCACGGTCGACATTCGTATTGTCGACATACATGTGATGCTCCTTATCCTTCATGACGGCATCGAGGTCGTGGTAGTTGGCCACACTCAGCGGCACGGGGTTCGAATAGGTCTTACCTAAGTAGGTCTTCGAATAGAAGGATACATAGGTCTTGCCGTTCTGATACCAGTAGACCGGTGTATTGTTGTTCTCGAACGGCACGCCGTTACGATGGTTGTCGGCATCATCCTGCGAGCCATAGAGTTCCCAACCACTGGTGAGCACCTCATAGAGTCCGGGGTTCACATCCGGTGCCCTCAGGCCCACGGCATTGCCAGGCAATACGGTGGCAGGCGGACTGAGCAGTCCGATCTGCGGTACACCACTCTGCAGGTCGAGACGGACATTGATGACATGCAACTCGTTGGTGAGCTTCACACTACCATCGTCCTCATCCTCATAGTAGGTGTACTGGTAGACCACGGTGATGATCTTCTCCTTCATCACGTCGTAGGCGTTCGACTCACGGCTGACATAGAGCGTGGTGGTCTCAGTAGGCTCCTGACCCTGGATGATGAAGTACTGCTGGTAGTTGGGCACCGTGCCGTATTCGGCCTTGGTAATTGTGGTACCCTTGCTGACGGTCGAGCCGTTCTCGGCCTGATAGTCCTCATAGCAGTAATACCACTCGCCGGCGGTCGGGAACCTGACAGCCTCCACATCGGCGGTATTGGCATTGTAGACATCGGCATCGACCACTTGACCACGGCCGTAAGGTGTGCCGAGGTAGACGAAGTTGTCCTTGGCAATATAAACATCGTCGCCGTTGTTCTTGGTCTCCACATGGGTGTAGTGACGACGGTCGTTGCGGATGGTCTCAAACTCCTTGTTGGTAAGGATGGCACCATCGGCCAGACTCTTGCCATTGTACTTCACATCGACGCCCTGTTTCTTGAACACAGCCTGATACTCTACATCCACCTGATTGGTGTAAGGTGCATGGAAGGCTGCTGCGGTCTCACTCGGATCCGGTGACGTGGTGACGTTCGGATCAACGATGAGATAGTCAGAGTTGTTCAACAGGTCGAGAGCATCGAAGTTATAATTGAACTTCGTACGGTCGGCCTCCGGCAGTGAGCTCCATGCCTGGATGGCGCTGTAGTTCGTGCCTGTCTCGAAGCGCTGTCCGCCATATTCGCCGTCCTGCGTACAGATATAGGCCGGTGTGAGGGCGGCATCGATCTCGTCGTTGGTAGCGAGCTTGCCTGAAATGGCCTTCATCTCGGCAATCTCAGCAGCCGTCTTCAGTTCGCCATAGAGCATATAATTGCCTTCAGAGATCTTCACAGAGTTCGTGCAATAGAAGGCCTCTGCGAAGTAGTTCTTATTCGTACCTATATTATTATATTCTGTCTGGGAGATAGCCGTACCTGGGTTCACGGTCTTCGTGATACCATTATAAGTATAGGTAACCGTCTCCGTAGCCACGTAAGCCTTCTCCATCTTCTCCTGGCCTTCGCCGGCATGCAGATAGGCGGCCTCGGTGATGACCTCACCGGCCTTGTAGGACTGCTTACCGTAGACACCGCTCTCCGTAGGCGTGAAGGTCGGACCCTCGCGCCAAGCATCGATCACTGCCTGCTTCTGGGCATCGGTCATGCCGTCGGTGAACTTCGCCTCGTATTCCGACTTCATGATCTTGCCGTCGGCACTGCTGCCAGTGGTGGGCGAATAGTAGTCGTTCCAAACCTGCGGCGTGTTCATGTCGAAGGTGAGCAGATAACCCGTCTCGTGGCTGACATTATTGGATGAGCGGAAGACGAAGGTCTTGCCGATGTCGTTACCATCATCGTCCTTGAACTTGTCGCCCTTGGCATCGCGGATATCGTGGTTCTTAGCCATGAACTTGTCGTAGTCGGTCTGGTCCATGACGTAGGTACCTTGCTCATACTCCACACCGTCGATGGTACAGGTGACGCAGTTCACATAGGTCTCGGTGACGAAGTACTGACGGTCGCTGGGCGACAGCTGCTGCCAATCCCACCAAGAGATGACATCATTCAGCTCGTAACTGTCGCTCTCGTTGTTCACCCAGACCTTGTCGATAGGCTGGCCGTTGGCATCGTTGACAGAGCCGATCTTCACCGCATCATTGCCATTCGGCATCTTGTAGGCATAGAGGTTCGGCTTCACATTGAGCAGCTGCAACTTACCGTTCGAGGCAGCAGTGATGGTCAGCGGCAGGTGTACCTCCTTCGAGTAGGCCGTAGCCGAACCCGTATAGGCAGATACCTTCTGGTCGTAGATATAGACCTCACCCTTCACGTACCAGTAGTGGGCCTCGGAATAGTTAGACGAACCGATGATATAGGCATTGTTCGTGGGATAGCAATCGTCGACAATGCGCTTCGACGGATGGATGAAGTTACCTGAGGTCTGCCATTCCATGGTCTGGTAGACGTGTGAATCGTCACCACTGATAACGGTAGCACCTGCAGCCTCAGCACCCGTAGGCAGATTCTCACTTGTATAATAATACTGTCTGTAGGTACGGGCTTCAGCACGCAGTTCTTTACCATTTACCTGCTTGCCCATGTTATATTCAGACAGGATCACATTGCTCTTGTTGGGATAGTACTTCGGCACACGGTGCTCGTTCTTAGCATAGACGAAGCCACCACCGACCATATCCTTCTTCACATTGATGAGGTCGAGTTCGACCACACCCGTTACATAGCCATAGTCCTTCTTCTCCTTGGTGCTGTTCTCGGTAGTCAGTTCCAGGAACACACCGGAGGCGAGCGCCACCTGGTTGTAGCTCTGACCCTTGTTACGGTCGCTACTGGTGGGGTTCGCCGACTTATAGCTGTAGTAAGTCTTGTCGTTTTCCGTCACGCCACTACCGTTCACATAATTATCACCGAAACGTACATCACTGGTCAAGTTACCAAGGTAATTCACGAGGCTGTAGATACCGAAGTAGTTACCGTGAGAAGCATCATCGCCAGTGTCTGAAGACCTGACGGAATGCTGCTGGTTGAGTGAGAGCTCACCCACACGGTTGATGGTGTAGTCGATATCCTCGCCCACCTCGGCCACACGGTCCTTCGCACCTTGCAGCACCATGCGCGAGCCATAGACACCACAGAGGTCGGCACGCTGGATGGTATTCAGCAGACGACCGGCATAGATTGAACAGAAGCCATAAGGCTCGAAACTGTCTCTTACCTGCTGGGCTATCGCCTCGTTATTCAACAACTTCAGATATTCCTCTTCCGTCAGACGCTTGTCCTTCTCATAGAACACGCCACCGATGGTGACATCGTTCATACACTTATATTCCAACTGGAAGTAAGCGCGCTCACGGTTAGAGAGGCCACGGTACTCCTGGATGGAAATGGTCTGCTTCAGGCCATAATAGTCGGTACCATAGTTAGTGATGTTCAACTCACGGTAGCCGTCGACCACGGAGAGGTTACCACCACCATAGAGACCGCCGGTATGTTCGGTTCCCACGGTAATGAAATCGCGGTGGTAGACATCGTAGAGCGTCGCAGTGGTATTACCGTAGATGGTTGTAGCATTGGCGTAGGTCTGGTCGCTGTTCGACGACACATTACCACCACCAAATACGGCGTTGTGTATATAGATGCCCCGCTCACCCTCATTATCGGTGTCACCGGTGAAGAGCTGCTCCCATCCACCGGTATAGGTACCTGCATCATTTTTCTTCGGCAGGGTGTTCAAGTCATCGGTCTCCACATAGTCATACATTGCGTAAGTATGACCATTGATGGTTGCGCCCGCAGGATCCTTCACCTGCAAATAGGGCGCGATGAGTACCTTACAGTCCTCGGTCAGGTTACCTGCATCATCATAATAATAGATGTGTCCGGGTGAACCGGTGGCAATCTTCTGTTTGGTCTTATCACTATTGATACTGGGGCTATAGACGTAACCGATATCACCACCACCGAACACGTTACCATAACCTTCGGCCAGACCTTCGTCGGTACCGACTTCACCACCATGGATATGTACCTCCGTCTGTCCAAACACGTAACCGTCCATGTAGCGCGTGCCCTCCTGGCCATAGCCAAAGATGTTGTAGCCCTTACCACCACCGAAGACGTTGCGCTGCACATGGCCGTTAAACATTTCGACATTGGTCTTACCGGCTTTGTAGATTGCCTTCAACGTACGAACGGAGTTCGACGGGCCGCTGGCATCGATGGCACCACGACCGATAGTGGCAATCTCACCGCCACCAACAAGGCTGTTACGTACGACACCATTCCACATCTTGACATTGCTGAAGTCGACACTGCTCAACACATCGTAGCCGCCACCAAAGAGGTTGCCGCTGTCTTTAAGTCGGTTTGCGCCACTCCACACATCATTTACCCAATACGTATCATCGTCGACCTTTGCCGCATAACGCTCCTCAGTCGGTGATGTCGCAGCAACGATCTTACCCTGTTCGTTAAGGGTTTCATTTGCATTCAGGTGAACATAGCCGATATAACCGTTGTTCAAAGTCAGGTTGGCCGTGCCATAGATGGCACCGCCCTCACCACCACCATAGGCATTACGCTGGACAGCAGGCACACCGTTGTAGAAACCGTAGTCGATGGGGACTTGTTTCTGGTCCGGACGGATGCCGATGACCACATGCGTCTCGCCTGGTCGTTCATTGGCAGCATCGAAGGTAGCAGATTTCCCGTCGGCACTGACAGTCATCGTGGTATAGCCCACGTCGCCCTTCCAGCCTCCGCCGTAGACGTTACGTACCGCACCACCGGCAATAAAGGCATTGGCACTGGCAGTGAAGCCCGTCGGGTTGCTATTGCTATAAGCGCCGACACCGAAGAGATCGTTCACACTTCCGGTAGTACCTGCCGCATAAATGTCTTTACCGACGGTACCACCAAGCAATGCAATGTATGTTGAGCCATAGACACCACCGGACATGATATTTGTATCTGTACCATAACCGCCACCGTAGGCATAGTTAGAGACTGTAGCACCTTTCTTGATGAGGACGTTGGTGTTATACCTCTTATATATTCTTGCCTTCTGTGCGTCTGTCAAGTCGCGGTCATCCATATCTGCCACAGTGACAAGAGGATTGGTGAGGTTGGTATATTGATTACCGACATATCTTGTGAATATTCCCGTAGGATCAGGATTAGGATTATAGTAACCGTCGATGGTCCATGCATCCTTCCATTCCTCTTTCCAAATATCCTTATAATCATCCTTCAGAGTGCCGCCGACGGTACCACCGACCCATCTGTCAGGGTTACCCCATGTGTCAGGATCTTCATTGGCCACCATTTCTGCCGGTTGGGCGCTATAGAGTTGCAGATACTTCTGCACGCTCTCGGCATTGAGCACATTACCCAGCTCACCGCCACCATAGACCTCCCAGACATTGGCGCCTTCCTCCAGATTCACCTCGGTATATTCCGACCAGGTATATTCACCTCGGCCAGCACCATAGATAGTGCCGGAATAGCCATTTTCCTTCAGTACCGGTGCAGAAACATTGACCTTGGAATAGAGCGTGCGGCGCACGTTGTTGTTGCCACCGTAGATAGCACCATTCACACGGGCATCTCCACTAAGGTAGTTCACGTTTGCCTCATACACATCACAAGGCGGGAGAATGTGCATGCCGTATGCACCACCGAAGATATTGTTGATCTTGATGGTAGACTTCTCAGGCACGTTGACAAGGGTACGGCGGGTAACACCCTCCTCATAGCTGCCACCGTATGCGGCACTCACCCTTCCGCGCATCAGGTCGATGACGGCGCTGGCTTCGTTGATATTAACAGTTCCGTCGAACGTATCTGCCGCAGGATAACGCATGCCAAGGCCATTGTAGGCACCGGCACCGAAAATCTCCGTATTAGCGAAATTATCTATGCCCTCAGGAATGTCAATCAGCACATAGCTGTGGTCCTGTGACTTGTCACCGTCACGGTCGCCAGGAAATCCCTCACCGGCACCGAAGACGCGCTCAATCAAATTGTTGGCATTGTTGTTTGGACGGATATTGATGAAAGCATTATGCAGATAGGGCTTGCTGGCGACACGGCCACCAGTGCCTACCGCATAAGCAGGATCATGCTCATAATCATAATCACCGAAACAGCCACCAAGGATATTCCTCACCCTACCCTGGGTATACTCCATATAAGAGGATACAGGACGGGCTTCTGCCACCATTGTTTTGACTTCATCACGGATGCGATCAGAGAAATCCTTGCTGTTTGTTCCCAAGATGCTGCCACCCAGGTCGTTACCGCCATAGATATGGTCACGGATCCATGGGAAACCGTTCTCTCCCACATAGGTCTCCGTGTGGCCGAGGATGTCGGCATTGCAGCTGCCTGCGAAGGAGTTGAAGATACGACCATTATTAAGGTTGATATGGACATTACCGGCGATGGCTCCCTCAAAGGCACCACCATAGATAAACTCACACTCGGCCATGTCAGGACTGTCGCCCGCAGCACCGCGTGCCACACCAGGAAGGCTGGCGGCACCGTTCAGGTTGATGTAGGTGCTGTATGCCTGATCATATACATATTCTCCAGTTTCATCAAATTCTCCATTTTTCTTCTTGCGGCCGATAGCACCCATCTCACCACCACCGAATATCTGGAACACATAACCCTTGTTCAGGTTGATGGTGGTACTACCCCAGATCTCTGAGGCTTCACCATAACCAGCACCAAACACATTCAGGGCATCACCCAACACATCCATGCCCTGTTCAGAGAGGATGACACCTGTATTGCGCTTCGTAATGGTATATTTTCCCTTTTCGGTATTCTCATATAAGATATCGCCCTCATCTGTGAGGTCAAAGAGCTTGTCACGCTCCATCAGCGTCTCGTTGATGTTGAGGATGACATTACCATTCACATGACCTGACTCATAACATCCGCCATAGATGTTACCACCCTTCAGACGACGGACAATGTCGTCAGCAGTACTTGGTATGTTTTGGCCTCCCTCAGTAGATGCAACGTTAGGCACATTGTCAAATTTTTGGGTTGTGGCATTGTAAACGACGGTGTTCCACTCAAGACCCTTTAACTTGTCTGTAGGATCTTTCCAACGCATGGGCTGGATCTTCAGGTCTGAAAAGTTGAGTTTCAACTTATCGCCATTACTGTCAGGATCGCCAAGAAGACCACCATAATAAGCGGCATTGTAGTCTGTTGCATCGACATTTGCCCTATTACAGCCACCGACAATCTTCTCATAGATAATAGCCTTGTCACTGAAGGAGATTTCAGTCAGACCATTGGTCAGCATACTACCCACGTTTCCGCCACAATAGAAAGAACCGAACTGGCTGGAATAAGGAACATAATCCTCGACGTCATCGAACACCACACTGGGCAACAACTTCATGGCACACCCCTCCATGTACTTGTCGAAGACGTCGGTTTCAGTCAAAACCATCGAGTTGAACTTTGTGCTGTTGGATGCAATATCTTTTCTTGCAATGGTTTTCAGCACACCTTCTGCCTGGACCAGACCATCTTCGTTACGTACTTCGTCATTGTACTTCACCATGTTCTCTCCATTGTTGCCGAGGAACAGATTGTCGATGGTGACATACGAGCCGATCTTCACATGGGCCTGACGGTTAGGTATTTCTGTCAGTTCATCCAACGACGCACTGTTGCCACCAACAAAGACTGATCCCTCAACAAAAACGGGCTTATCTGCCTTACCTCGGAGGAGGAGGGACACCTGCTCAGCATTGGGGCGTACTTTGTTGAGGGCCTCCGCCGACTGCAAGCCGGTGACAGTGGCGTCGTCGCTCAACCCCAGGATTTCCTTCGGATTATAATAGAAGTCACGCCAGAGGAGTTCGTTCTTCAAGTCATCGTTGTCGGTATAGGCATACGAGCCGTTACCACCGCCATAGACATTGCCATGGATGGTGGTCAGGATAGCCACCGTGTTACCACCATAGACATTACCCGAGATATCGTTACCACCATAGACATTGTTGATATTGCCGCCGAGGATTCTCGTACGGGCCGAAAAACCTGCGGGAATACCAGTGGGATTATCAGCCAACTGAATCTGTGCGTTAGGCACGTCCTTGCCGGCAGCATCCAACGGACGCACATCGGCCTTTCGGCAACCACCGTAGACATTGTCGACCGTCAGTGTGGAATTCTCAGGGATGACCAGCAGCAGACCCTGCGGACAGGTCATACGACCCTCGTTACCACCGCTATAGAGGTTTCTCACCTTACCGCCCAACAAGTTCCACCTGGGCTGAATGGCCATGTCGACCTTGTTGTTACCACCGAAGAGGTTTCCGATCTGGAAAGCACCGCTGTTAGGATAGGTGAACTTGTAGTTGAAGCCCATCAGTTTGAAACGGTCCTCAATCAGCAGATCAGTACCATCGACATCATCCTCTATGCCGTCTTTCACATAGATGTGGTTCACCACATTGCTTGGATTGTCAAGATGGATGACCGTACTTTCCGTTACATTGGCACTGTTGCCACCACCAAACACGTTGACGATGGAGCCACCCAAAAGTTCGAGATAGGTCTTGCGCAAATCGGGCTGATGGATGTCATCTGTTGTTCTGAGGATTTCATCTCCCGTCTTACTGTCTTTAAGGACATGAGTCGTCACATTATTTTCTGTCACAGAACTGTATTGGTAGTCACCATTACCACCACCGAAGAGCTGACCGATATATATCTTCTGGGCATCGTCAGCCTCAGTTCCATTTGGATTTGTTTTTGTTGAGATGAGCATCAAGGCATTCCATGTCTTGTCAACATCATTGTTTGCCGCATGAGTCTGTATCACATCAGGCAAATCAGCGGTTGATGTGCCGATGGTGCCTGCGATATCGTTACCTCCATAAAGACGATTAATGACAATATAACCGGAAGCATGCTCACCGTCGATATTCATGAAGGCTCTACCACTCACATCCGCCATACGAGCGCCACCAAAGACTCTGTTCAGGTCGCCAGCATGCACGGTCACATTGGTATTACCACCTGTGTCTCCTGCATTACCGCCGCCATAGACATGTCCGGCAATGACAATCTGAGCATAGACATTGAAGATTGAACATTGAACATAGAGCATTGCCACCATCAGCAGCAATCTCTTCCAATGCTTACACCTTATTATATTATATATATTAGTCATTATTCAATTACTGAATTTTAATCGTTGGATTATCCAAATCAGGTTCTGACAGTACACCCAGATAAGTTGGGGCAATGTTCAGATTGAGCGTCACTCGCTGACCACGTACTGTATTCAGATTGCGCAGTTTGTTAGGAGTTGTGCGCTCAGCTATCTTATTCCCATATCTGTCATACACATCATAGGTGCAGACAAGGGTGAGATCATTGTCCAAGTCTGGAGCAAAACAAGCAAAATAATTGCCGATAGTGGCAGCATTGTCTTCTTTTAGCTCGATACCCGCAGCATTCTCGAAGAATGTAGCAGTTGAAGTACCATCTGTAGTAGAATAACTGATGGAGGTAACAGGATCAGCACCTGTTGTATTGGGGGTCAATGTTATCGTTGCATTTATTGCCGACTTCGTTGTAGTCAGCTCCATCTTCTTGAGTTTGATGCTACGCAGGGCAGCATATTCCGGATCGACGGTAAAATGGAGATTGACAGCGGCGAAGAGGTGATCAAACAGCAGACACAGGTAGTTATTGGTGGTCTTACCCGCATAACCAAACCTACCTTGCAGCAAGTCACCGGCATCCCCTATCTTGCCATCCTTAACACCTGTAACAAAGCAGATATCATCGGCACTGACGGCAGGAATACCTGTCAGCGTCAACGTTGTATTTTCACCACTTTGCGAGATGCTCGACGTGATGGACTTGGGCATATAACCATAGATGGTATAATTATGGCTACCTTCAACCATTATCTGGGAATGCCAATCGCCATTGCTATAGCGCACCAACTGAGCATCTGTATATGCCGGCATGATGAACAGACCTATAGAAATGTCCTGATTGGGAGTATAGGGCGAATAACCCTCAGAAACCGCCCGACGCGACAATGCGTCGTTACTCTGGTAAGCGGCAATATAAGGCACTATCTGCAAAGGGCTACCTGTTGACCGCTGTTGTTCACCAGAACTATCCGACGAACAACCAGCTATCAGCATCAGGCCTATGACCATTAACCAATAACCCTTAACCCTTAACCATTCATCACCAGTTATATACTTCATGATCTTCCGTCTTTGTTGTCCAGTCTTTAATATATAAGGTATTCATCTGCAGGAAACCGCCTCCGGCATGGTAAGCATAGACTATCCATGTGCGGTTTCGCATAAAGTCACCTGCAACATCCATTTTAAATGTCCCCACTTGATTATCACCGTTGCCAATCGCATAGGTGATGGTTCCTTCCAATTGTTTGTCTGACTCACGCAGGTAATAAGGACCAACAGTGGTCAGATTGGCATTGTTAATCAATGTTTCATACGTCTGTGCATTCTGCCCGTCATAGATATAAATGGTGGGATTAGCCACTTGATTTACCGGATTAATCTGCGCTTTGATTTCATTCGGTAATAACGAAGCAGCAGCAGTGTTATAGGTCAATGTCTTGCCTTGTTGCGGTATGAGATATTCCTCGGTAGGCCTCATGCCGGCATTCAACGTGATATCATTGATGACCAGATTGTCGCCGCCAGTGGTGTTGGCAAAGACAAAACGCATTTTCGACACAGCACGTTCCAACCTCACATTGGCCATACTGGTCTGGGTACCAATACGCAGCACAGGGGCATCTCCGATAACGGGTTGGTTTCTCAGTACGCCAACCATAGGAATTCCCTCAGTGGGAATTCCTGTCATAAGAGGAGACAATCCGAAATGAGCTTCTGTTATCTTGGCATTATCTCTCAATGCATCACGCGTACTACTTTCATTGAATAAAGAAACACCACAGTTGCCTGGACCGACATTGGCCAATACATAGACATCCACATCGGGTTTATGCTGGGCGAAGTCGTCGTCAACAATCATCTGATATGTCGCCCCCTCACTCGTATTCAAGAGAGAGGTCTCATCCGTTTCTAAAAAACCGACCTTGCGCCCACTACTGCTCTCGAAAATCCATATCTGTATTTTATTGATTTCTGTTTCTGCTGCGGAAGCATCAACAGGACCTACGGATGAACGGATGAGCATCGGACGGGCCGGTGAGTACACATAGACTGTCAGAACGGTGGACTGCTTTCCTCCCGTTTCATCGGAAGAACTACAACCTACAGCTAATAGCCAACAGCTGATGGCCAACAGCAAACCGCTTATATGTATTCTCAATCTCATTCTCAATTCTCAATTTTCTTTTTTCATTTCTCACAGCTTCACTATCGTCGTAGTTGACTGGATCCACTGTGTCTGTACTTCCACTCCGACTTCCAGACGAGGCTGCAACAGGTCGGGCATACAGGAGTAAGCATTCTCCAACGAAGTGACCTTCATCGTCATCTTCGTGGTATAGTCTTGGGTAAACACGCGATTGGCGTAAACACCTTCGCCCTTACCTGCAGGATCTATTTGTGCTATCAGGTAGAATTTCGTACCAGGATAGACGATACCATCCTTGCCAGCGAACTGCTGTCCGGAATTGTTCTGGAACTCCAGGATGACAGGTACTTTCTCATTGTCGTATGACTGCAGTACCAGGGTGTTCACGGTGTAAACGCCGTCGGCATCAGCGCTTCCCACAATGGGATCGTAAATGAAACGGGCATCCACATCACTCGGTTCTCCAACAGGCTTGAAATCGAAGCCCACGGTATGCTGACCTCCGATAAGCACAGCTGTCAGGGGCAACTTCGAGGCATCACCATAATTAACCACAGCTCCCTTCGAGTCGTTCAAAGTTCCCGTAATAGGGCTCAAGGATACCTGTAAACGCCCTACTCCATATTGCAACGGATCGGCTATGGCAACCGACTT
>JAEEGK010008839.1_pt1 | contig 23699 bp, 5 predicted proteins | sample 8958771 | NCBI WGS metagenome assembly JAEEGK01 (sample SAMN16246547, study PRJNA631951) | gut metagenome | biome: gut microbiome; feature: rumen; material: SC-attached | host: Bos | place: Iran: Karaj | collected 2018-10
AGCAAGGAACCCTGCGCGCCTTCCGCGAGGACGGGGGCATCCGCATCCAGGTAGCGGTTGACGGTGAATTCGCTGTCGATGAACTTGAAGCGCTTCATACTTTCCACTGCCTGGAGCCACTTGGGCTCGTATTCAGTGATATCGAAGGGGAACTCGTACTGCGTCAGCAGGTCGAAATGCTTCTGTTTCAGGGCGTCGTATCGCTTGCGGAACTCTGGTGAAAGGATGTCTCCCACGCGAAGGCCGTTGCGGCCGGTCTTGTCCATGTAGGTAGGACCGATGCCTTTGAGTGTAGAGCCGATCTTGCCCTTACCCTTGGCTGACTCGCTCGCGGCGTCCAGTATCCGGTGTGTCGGGAGGATCAGATGAGCTTTCTTGGAAATCTGGAGCTTGTCGGTAATGTCCATACCTCTGGCCTCAATTTCCTTGATTTCATCCATCAGGATTACGGGGTCGATGACGACTCCATTGCCGATGATATTTACTGTACCCGGCCGGAAAATTCCTGATGGGACAGAGTGTAGGACAAAGCCACCTCCGTCAAAGACGAGAGAATGACCTGCATTCGGACCGCCTTGGAACCTGGCGATCACCTTGTAGTTTGGGGTTAGGACATCAACGACCTTTCCCTTGCCCTCGTCGCCCCACTGGAGCCCGAGGACCACATCTACTTTACTCATTTTTGTTTGTGTGTTGTGTGTGATTGTTGTGTATTTGTTTGTAAGTGTTTGGTTTTGTTATTACTAATTTAAGTATAAATAAAATATATTAAAAGTCAATCTGTATGTGTATGGTTGTTTTGATTTACGTTTTTTTGCGGTTATATAGTGTGTTTTTTCTTTGAGCGTTTCTTAGTATCTTTTGAGTATATTTAATGATTTTTAATTGTAAACATATTCCTATAATTTTTTTATAAAAAAGCAAATGAAATACGAGTATAAATCTGATTTTTCTTTGTATTTTAGAATGTAAAATTTATCATCATTAGGATGAAGTTTTTTTATAAATTTTATTATTCACTATGCAGTTGAAATTCAAGAAAATCTGTCTTTTAGGTACGATTATTGTTTATTGTGCTTCATTTTTACTTCAAAGCAATCTGGCTTTTTTCCAGGCATGGGCTAAAGATTCCAATACTTCCCGTGTAAATATAGTTGCTATTTTGGTGGATAATAGTATTTATGGGTCAATTTCCACTTTAGTGGAGCGATATGCATCGAATTATGTACAGCAGCAATTATCTGATACTAAGGCGTTAGTGATGCCTTTGAATCTCTCTAAAATATCAGCTTATGACATTCATCGTATGATGGAAAATATTTATTTTGATTGACTAGAAAATGTTAATTCTTCTTTGATTGGTTTAATTATGATTTGAGATATTCCATTGCCAGTGGTTAATCAAGATGGATATATTTTCCCTACGGTGTATCCTTATGTTGATTTTGAAAATCAGAAGTATGTTTGGGATGAAAATTCTCAGTATTTTGTATCTAATGATAATCCTGGGTGACAGGCTGAAATTTGGCATTGATTAATTAATTATTGAACTGATACGCAGGCTTATCTAGATTTTTTTGAGAAAATTCAAAAATATGTAAAAAATCCTGATGAGTTTATCTGAGATGCGATTTGGTATGAAGATTTTATTGCTTCTAAGGAATGATTTTTGAATGAAAATTTTCCATACTATAGAAATAAGATAATGTTTGGTGAAGATTTGTGATATCAGAGGTATTCAGTATTAATGAAAAAAATGTTTTTTTGAGAGTCTTCTGATAATGCTGTTGATATTGTTGAAGGTTTCTGATGAGCTGTTGAGAGTATTTGATGAAATTCTGAAGAAATATTTGATTCTATTGATCCGCAAACAATTGAAACTTTAAAGAATCAGTCATCTGAAGGTATGCATACGACAAAAATGATTCAGCAGGAAATTAAAGACAGTTTTTTGGCAGATTATGATGATTTATTTTCAAATGCATCACTTTCCACAATGAGGGAAAATGTACTTGCATGATGAAGATGGCTTAGAACTTATAAGAATGCTAGTGGTCAGGAGACTTTATTGGCTAATGTTGATAGTAGTTCATCGATGATTCAGTTAAAAGACACTATGTATCTTTGAAACGAGAATTTACAGTGATTGTTGGAAAATTTGAATGAACTAATGGAAAAGATGATAGATAAAAAAATAGAAGATGAAAAATATAGTATGGATATTGTAATTCCAATAGAATATAAGAGAGTTGAATGAAAAAGAATTTATTTCAGTTGTTATCCATTTGTAGATCGTTTTGAAAACTATTATTTTGGTAAAAATGCTCGTCTAATAAATAATGCTGAAGAGTTGAGTATCTATAGAGGTACTTATAGAAATCTTTTGAATCTTAATGATGTGACGTATGATTCATTATTGAGTGGTGATAATCCTGTTATAAGTAGTTTGGATGAAACAGATGTAAAATTGAAATCAATTTGATGATCGTATGATATATTTTCTAATCAAGCTGAATGAAATAGATGATATGATATGTATAGGGCAAGTGATGATGTGAATATATATGAAGATAATAAGAGTAGAAAAGAAGAAAAACCAAAATGGGTATCTGTCAAATGATTATTTAAGATTAGAAGAAAAACTTGGCCAGAATGATGTACTTGAACAAAGTTATTTTGACTTATCAAAGAAGAAAGAAAGTGTGAAACACTAACTTGATTTGCGTTAAGATGGTGGTGATGATCATCGACAATCAATCTTAATACGGGTAAAGTTATTGAATGAAGGTATGAGTTAGATTGATATGATGCTAGAAATTCATGGAAGACGATATATGATATGTGATGATTTCAGAGTTTGTTGTCTGGAGATGATGAATGAATGAATTGAAAATGATGGGTAGATGGATTGTGAAAGTGACCACAAACGGCAGCAACTAGTTTTAAGTCATATATAAAGTATGCTAGTCCTACGGAAGTTGAATGACGGGATAGAAACTCTATTTTGTTCGTTAATTTTTATAAAATATATACAAATCATAGTCCTACTACACATACAGGATTTACTAATATAAATTATTGGAATTTGAGTCCGACAGATATTTTATTAAATGCAAGATGGAAATTTAGTAGAGAATGAGAGAAAATGTTTAATATTGAATATGAAGGTCAGGCCAAAGATCCAAGATGTACACTTACTGAGAAATATAGTTATAAGACTTTGAGTTCTGTTGTTAAACATGATAGTACTGATACCTGAGAAATTAACTGAATTGATTATGATAAGTATTGAGATGAATGAGAGTTGTGAAAAAATTATTATGATATTAGAGTGGCATATGAAGATGTGGATGTGAATTTGAATAGAATTGTTGGAGAATTGGCATTATTAGAAAGTGGCGTAAAATCCAATAACATTAAAATATCTGATTATATTTTGCAACTTTCATGACTTACGGCTGATTTGAGAAAAAATAATGAAGAGTGAGACCGTCTTGATTCAGAGATTACTAGATTATCTGATGAAATTAGTAGTTTGCAGACAGATTTAGATTCGGTTGAATTGAAGATATCTAATATTGAAGCGAAGATTGATGAATATGAGAGCGCTGATGAGTCGTATATAGATGAGGATTGAAATACTGTTACAGTTTCTTATGATACTGAGATATCGTCGCTTGAATCTGAACTTATTAAGTTGAGAGATCAGGCTTCTAGTTTGAGGTCATCTATTGATAATAAGATGTCAGAAAAAAGTGAGGATGAAGTAAAAAGATCTGATATAGATAATAGGAATCTTCCAGCTCTAAATAAGGATGTTTGAAAAATTCTTTCAACAGTATCTGAAATTATAGATACAGAAAATACAGATCTTAGTGATATATATAGTGAAATTGTGTGACTTTTTGCCGATAATATTGTATGAACACTTGAATATATTATATATTTAGCATGATGAAATCCTGAAGATTATGAAGAATCTGTTGTGTCTGTAGATGTCCCTAGAGTTCCATTCTTACCAGAATGGATTCAAAACATTAATAATCTTTCAAATACGATTAAGAATAATGTTTATTCGTTGAGAATTCAGTATAGAAGTATATATGATCTTATTGTTTCTCAGCAGAATTTATGGAGTAAATTGAAAACTGAATTAAGAAACGAGAGTATTCACAGGTTAAAGGAATCTTGAGTCTCAGCTAAAATTGATTCTGTCGATGCTCAGATGAATAATATCTTTAAAATAAAAAGTAGAGATGATAATCAGGATCACCTTAAATGTTATACAGAAGATGAAAAAGAAAGAAGTTGTAGTGAAGCCGAACTAGAAGAATTAAAGCAAAATAATGAAAAACTCTTGCAGAAAAATACGGCTGATGAAAAAGTCAAAGAGTTTGTAGAAAATTTGGAGTTTGCAGATTCCGTATTTAAAAATATTACGAAAGTAGATACTGGTTGAGCTGCAATAATTCAGGCAGCACTTACGGATCCCGATTTTCAACAATGGACAATTAAGAAAAAAATTAATTTGAGTGCGATGTCTGGAGCCGCTATAATTAATCAATATGCCCGATGGGCACAGACGGATTGAGAAAATTCTACTTGAGCTAGAGTTAATCATGATTTGTTAGCATGAGCTACCATTCATATGTCTTGAATGAATGTACTTACAGCTGATAGGCCAATTGATTCTCCTCGTTATGTAAGTATGCAATCTATTGCATGAAATGAAATCAGATTTATTTACCCGGATTTGTTTAAAGTCGAGGTGTTTGTTTTAACATGACATGATAAAAATTGATATGATATACATGAATTATTGACTTGATGACAGATTAAGGAAAATTTGATTAAATACTTAAGTTGAAAAGTGGTTGAATATAATAAAATATTGGAATCAGAGTATAAAAATGCTGAGATATCAATGGGTAATAAGAGTATTTATTATAGAAAATTAAGTTCTTTGTGATTCCAATTGGCAACCCCAGAAAAGTCTGTTCGTCCTTATTCGTATTTTACATATGAGGACTTTGAAAATGCATTATGATGATCATGAGTTTTGGATGCAATTTCTGAAATGTTATATTATCAAAGTCTTACAAATAAGAAAAAATTAAGTACGTGAGCTGTAGCAGATGATATAGAATTGATTAAGAAAAGTTTTAGTCTAAATGATAGGAGAGAGTGGGTTCTTAACGATTATTTAACAGAATGAAATGAAAAGATTAAGAATCCTTTATTGGTCATACCAACGTATGAATTGTCGTGATATGAGGTTGCATATGTTAATTCGGACGGAAAGGATTATATTATTCCTACAGAGGCGGATATTACTGCTACAAACAGTAGTACTAATACTAAGGTCGATATATCTAAACTTAGGAGGCATCAACCTACTCAACAGGAAGAAGATTTAAATGATGAATGTGATATACCTGAAAATTGAAAATTGCCGATTTTTGCTGTAGAATGATGAAATCCAACTTCTCCGTGGTATGAATGATTAAAATGTCGATGGAAACATACTTTGGAAGAGCCATTTAAAATTGAATTAACATTTGATAAGAGTTTGTGAGAAATATTTATGGCAACATGACTTGCAGACTATATTAAGAATACTGATGTCTGACAGTCATTTACTGCATGGGGAGATCAAATGAGTAAATTTGCAGATGATCGAGAGAGTCTTTTAACGCCTTGAACTTGATATGACGCTGATAAAGATATTACTCGAATGCAGGTTGAAGCAGAAAGGCATAATGCTGAATTAAATGCTTGATGATCTGATGCATCTACAATTGCTAAAAATGTAAAAATAAGTAATTCAAATACATTGTTATCTGATAGTAGTCCATCTAGTTTATTGAGAATAGAGCCAATATCAGATATTGGTAATATAACAGTGGAATTCATGTGAACATGAGATTGATCAATTTCTGTGGATGGTGTTGCTTTGGGAAAATGAGGTACAATGAAGAAAACAATTAGTAAGAAAAAACCATTTTCTGGGCTTATCACTGCTGATTGTGTCGCATGAAAGGATGCTTTAGATATAAAAATCTATTGATGAGGATGATATTATGAAAAAGTTTTGAAATATACTGTTAGTCCTGGTGTCTTAGATAATTTTGAGATAAAAGTATATGATGATAAAACTGTAGCATGAATGACAACTCCTGTAGAAGTGATTTGATATGATAAATGTGGTAATCGTGTAGATCGGGGATTGGAAAAATATGATATTACAGCCTCACAATGAGAATTTTTGAAAGATTGAGCTTATAAGAAGGAAATAACTACAAATGATTTTAGAAAATTGAGATTTTACTATAGGGCTCCTGTAGAATTACAGGGAGATAAGGCTCTTATACAAATATCAAAGCATTGAAATGGTGGTTGAAAACCTGCTGATTTAAAACCTAAAAATCCGTTTGAGCAGCCGCTTGTTGATTGAGCACCTTTTGTGAAATTAAATTGAAAGCCAATTTTAAGATGAAAAACAAACCTTTTAGCTAATGAAACGTATCCTTTAACTGATGATGAAAGTATTTATAATGAATCATGAAGGTTGATAAAGTGAAAATTACAAAAACTTGATATAGAAATCGAAGATTTGAAATGATGAGGTGTGGTAGATGTGGACAATCAAGTTTTAGTAACTTCTCAAAACTGATTGGTTTATATATGACAAGTGCAAAAAGATGAAAATTGAAATGAAATTTTCTTCGAAACATCAAAGAATTATATATCAGGGGGTAGAGCTACCATTTATTATTATCCATCTACAGTCGCTTGAGAAGATGTTATAAATATTGATATTCCGTGATTGGAAACTCGTAAGATCAATCTTTCTGTTAAACCGGCTCCTCTGCATAATAGTCAATTAGTATTGTGAAAAGATGTATTGTATTTATGAGACATGATGAATATTGAATTATTCTTGTCTGATAAGTGGTGAAATCTTATAGATTCTGATGGTGATTATATGTTGTTTTATGATGATGATAAAATTCAGTTTATCAATCCTAATTCATGACATGATTGAGAGATAATGGTATCATATCATAGTTGATATGGTCTTTATCAAATATATTGAACGTGAGCTTGACTAGCATATTTGAGGGCATGAGATAATTTTTATTATTTTAATGTAGATAAACATATATTCCCTGAATCAGGTTTAAATATTATGTATCTGAATTATTTTGGTAATGACTGGTGAAATCAGTGGTGATATCTTTCTGATAATAATCATCATGTGGAAAATTTGATGTCTAAATCGAATAAAATTATAACAACGACTACTCAATTGGTATCGGAGGATAAGATTAAAAAGATGATATGGAAAATGGAGCCATGATTAAGAATTTGGAATCCTGATAGTATTGGTACGATATTAACTATAAATTGAGGTCATCTGAGCATGGTAATCGGGGATGTTTCTTCTATGAGTACAAATGTTTGATCTATAAAATGGATGCAAGTTACGCAGGATGCGATTAAATGAATTTTGAGTAATGATACTATAAATTCTGAAAATTATGCATTTTTCTTCCCAAGTGATGCTAAATATTCCATAGATAAGAATTGAGTATTGCTTAGTTCTGATAGTCGTATTGCTAATGTGGCAAATTGAGATGTTTGATTGCAACTCAGTTCGTCCTTTACAAGTGATGGTGATAATATTTGGAAGTTGGTTTATAAATGAGTTTATTATGGAAATATTGTTATACATTGTCCTTGATTTATTCCTGGAGTTTGAAATTTTGAAACTCCATGAGAGCGCTATTTGGTAAATTCAACGTTTACAAATTGATCTACTGATAAATTAACCAGTGTATGAATCTTTGATTTATTGAGTAATTTTCAGTTAAATAGTAATTATAAATCTATTCAAAATTCTGATGAATTAGATGCAAAAATAGGATTTCTGTGAGATTTTAAAAATATTACATTATTTGGGGAATGAGAAATTGTTTGAGAGGCTACAAGAAAATTTTGATCAGAGTTTGTAATAAATCTTGGAGATCCTGTTCTATCTAGGAAATGATTAAATGAAAATGTTTATGGTACAAATTATGATGGATGAGTTTGACAAGAAATTTATGCCGATCCGGAGAACAATATATTTGGAACATATGAAATTGATTTCGATGGTAATTGAAGTAAAGATTTGCTTGTTGTATATTTAGACTGAAGTATTAGATTGTCTAAAAATTATGTGAGTATGCCAAATCTTAGAAATATGCAGGAGTTAATGCGTATAGCTATTCCTATTAAAGAAGTTTTTGTATGAGATGCTGATGGACATGGTGGTGAGGATATAATTATTCTTACGAAAAATAATCAATTAAGGGCATATTTGAATGAAGGTGGAGAGTTTGAAGTAGATGGTAGAGTAGCGTGTTTAAATCTAAATGTTTTGGGATGAGAAATAACATCTACTCCAAGTAGCTTGGACTGAATATATCAGATTTTTGTTGAAGATATGAATGATGATAATAAAGTGGATATTATTACTTATGATAATAAATGATATATTAAAGTGTTCTATTGATGAAGAACAAAAAGTTGACCTAATTATTTAAGTAATGAAAGTTATGCGTGTGACGAATGATGGTATAATAGAGAAGCAAACAATATAACGGTTGTAGATGCTTTATGAATTTCAATAGATTGAAGTGATGTTTTTGATAATAGTATGTTGCATTGGAAATGAATGGTAAAACCAGAGATTGAAATATCAGAGGAAGATCTTTCTGAATATGGTATAAATATTGATGAAGATTCATTGTCCGATATGATTAAACCTAGAAATAAAGATTCTGATACTTCTTTAGGTGATGCGGTACATGAAATAATGGATAAAGATAAATTTGATGTTCAGAAAGCAAGCCAGAAGTTTATAAATGAATCTGCAAAATATGTGGATGTAACATTATATGAAAATACTTTAATATGAGAATGAAACTGAAATAATTATGTATTTGCTCCGAGTAGTTATTTAGATCCTACTTGTGCTGAAGATAAGTGAAGTGTCCGAAAAAATTATAGTGCGAAATCATCGGTTTTACAAGATTGAGACATAGTTACTGTTAGAGTAACTGTTAAGGCATGAAATTCAGAACCTTTCCAATGAGCATTTGGAGATATAATTCAGTGACCATGGAATTTGTATTATGATGAAAACAAGATTTTGAAATCAATTAGATTTATTAAGAATAAGTGAAATGCAGTGATAAAACAGAGAGACTGAAAATTTGCGTACATCGTTGATAATATTTCACTTTGAGCGTGAGATACCATGATATTTGAATACGATTTGGAATATAGAGGTATTCCGCTTAGAAAGATGGATATAACATATGAAACTTTTTATTCTCAGGATGAATTGCCAGATATAAAATTACAAAGTGTAGATTGATGTGTTAAAGATTTTGATGCTTATATTAATTTATGATGAAGATCTTTTGGAAAGGAACTGGTTGAATTGCAAAAAAAGATAGATGAGACATATGAAAAAGAAGATGAAAAAACAGTGGATTATGCACAAAATGCAATAGATGCATGATCTAATATTAATAAAATACCTGGTATTGTGTGAGATAAGATTGATCGTGTTAGTTTGCTTGATGGTGATACTATGGAAGTTAGTGATGACGAGGAAGGTAAACAGAATCTTACAAATAAAATTCAGAGTGCTATTCTTCAAAAAATTGAAGAATGATGATTAGAATGATTAAATATGAGTTTGAATGTCGATTTATCTATTTTTGAGGAACAGACGGATGCTATTGAAAACGTGATAGATGATATCACAAAGTGAATGTGTAATGGTTTTCAGTTTGGATGAACTAGTAATTGTCCATGATTACCAGTACCTTTCAACCAAGCATTTTTAGCTCCATGAAAATATCATTTGTTTGGATGTTGGAACTTGCCACTTTGAAAATTAGAAAAATGATTGCCTCTATTCTTCTTTCCATCGTCAATGCCTGTATATCCTACGGTTCCTATTCCTGATTGAATAAAAACAGCAGGGGATAAATTTATACGATTCTTGGGAGATACGTGAAATTATCCATCTTTTGTTAGAATCTATGTGGCTCCTACGTTAACAGCTCAAGTATGAATTGGTATATGTTTATGACCATATGCAGTATGAGAGGCATTGAAGTCTCCTTGGTCAGATCTTTGAGGTAACTGTATTGTGTTTGCAATTAAACCTCAGTGTAATAATTCAACTCCAACGAATTTGGAAAGTCCTTATGAATCATTTTCAGATTTTGTTGAAGAGGTTAGGGATAGTGGAGTTTGTTTACAATCTCAAAAATGACCTCAAAATACTGAAAATTGAAAAAATTCTTCGCCTACTAGCCTAGTTTCTTACAATTCATCTCGTGGAAATGTAGTTCATCGTTCAAATGATGTAGAGCTTAGTAGTAAGGAAGTTAATGATGTTTTGGATGATATTCAAAATCTCGTATGAGAAGACACAAATGTTAGAGAAATATGGGATAATGCGTTGAAAAATAATCCTATTACAAAAATATATTTATCGTTTTTAAATTCAGTATATTGAGAAGATACAGTGATGCAAACTGATCTTTATAAAAAATATCTTTGAGATGCTAAATTGACTGTTGCTGATAATTATTCTGTAGATTATTCTGTAAACGCTGACTTTTGAATTATAAATTTAGAAAGAGAAGCATATATAGCATCTGATGACTGAGAGGTTAAAAATTCAATTATGATATGAGATGTAGATATACTTTGATGAGAGTATGATGTAAATCAAATAAAATGATGAATTCAGCAGTGATTGAGAGAGATATTTATTGATAGATGGCTAGATCCTCAGATAAGGTATATTCTTAATCAATTGACAAAAATGCATGTTAATGTTATATTGCCGGATTTGTCTGATTTAATGGGAGGTGAATTGTCAACTCTTTCTGATGTTGCTTGAAGTGCTTATGATTTTACCATTCCTGGTGTTCCAGAAAAACGTTATAAGGGAAATGTTTGAAGTTTAAATGTAAGGGGATCGGATTATGCTAGTTTTGTTAGTAATGAACAGAAGGCATTTAATGATATTAAAAGTGGTTTGTGATGAGCTTTTAGTAAATATGGTAGTGAGGCTAAGACGTATAAATTAACTAAAGGTGAGGCTTGGTCTGGAAAAAGTTCTACATGGGATTGGATTTCAAATGAAAGCGTTTCTGAATTTAATAGTAAGATATGAAATCCATTTGAAGCTTTAGCAAGTTTGATGAATGAGAGTAATATAATTAATGTTTCTACGGAACCTCTTACTGTGAAAGTGCCTATGATTTTCAGTGAAGATATTAATGCATATCAGTTTTATTTACAACAATGGTTAGAAGAAAATGAAGCAATAATGCAAGAATGGGAGAGTATATTGAATGCGGCAAGGACGAATTGTTCTAAAAAACCTGCTGAAGAACAAGCAGCATGTAGGGCTAACGCAGATAAAAATTTGAGTGCATTCATTGAATTCAAACGTTGAAATTGGCCGAATATGGTTAATAAGATTTATACTAATTTAATGATACTTCAGGAATATAGAGATTTTCCATTTGAAATATATGAGCGGCTTCATGTAATTGATAGATATATGTCGGAAATCGCATCTTTGATTAATAATACTGTATGATATTTGTCTTATTGGGTTACTGCAAATGCTGAGAGATTTGTATGATATATTGATGCAATTACTCTTATGTTGGATATTATAAAAACTTATCAATTGATTATTGATTTCTCTGTTGATTGGTCTAAGAAATGTGGTAACTGTGCGAGAGATACATATGATCAATATTCTTGTAAGCTATCATTCTTGTGTAGTTCTATACAACTTCCAATTATTCAGATTCCGAACTTTAAGTTGCCTAATATCACAATAGATTTGTCTAGTGTGGATATTTGACTAGATATAATTTTACCAGAGTTTAATTTTCAACCTATTAAAATTAGCCTACCAGATATTCCTAATTTGCCAGAGCCTCCATCTATATGAATAGATATAAATTTATTTGATTTGCCAGATATCCCTATTTTACCAGAACCACCAACATTGCCAGAGTTACCTTCATTTATACCAGAAGTGGAGATTGAATTACCTATATTACCTCCAGCACCAGAGTTGCCAGAACTTCCAAATCAGATTGAGAGTGTTATAAAATTTGCATGATGGATTTGAAAAATCTATTGTACAATTAAAAAGTGATTTTGACTTGTTTGAGAGAGTTCTCTTAAAGCTAAGATTGAACAAATAACTCAGAGAACGTATGAAGTGAAATGGATTGATAATATCATGAATTTTACGAATGTTTCTGTGGCGCCACTTAAGAATTATGGTGTTGATTATGAGATTTCATCTCACGTTGATTTGCAATTCACGATGGATGATTTCTATGATTATATGGATGTGTTGACGAAATGAATTAATAATATAAATGAAACTGTTGTGAGAAAACCAGAGAGTTTGATTAATCAGCAGGCTGGTCAGTTTGCTGAAAGCTTGGATTGATTGAATTGAATGAATTTGGATATTCAGTTATGAATGTCATCATCACAAGGTTCTGATTTACCATGACTTACAAGTGATGATATTAAGTATGTGGATTATGATAAAGCTAAAAAAAGACTAAATGATGTTTTAGCTTATTTCAAGGATGAGGTTAATAGAACAACATTTGTAAGCAGCATTGGTTGAGATATCGTTGAAATTGAAAATCATGTAAATAAGCCTAGCGTTGTTGTTTGAAATGCGGAATGAATTGAGAATATGAAAAAAGAGATTATGGATTATTTGGATAGTGAAAAAATGTATTATGATGATTTGTCTACTCTAATAAACGAGGATTATGATGGTTTCCTTGCAATGGTAGATTCTAATGATAGTAGTATCAATAATTGAAATCAAGAGAAGTTACTTACATTTAATGTGCAGTTATTTAATTTGGATTCATCAACGAAGGAGACAGTTAAATCAATATCAAAGACAAATCCATATAGTACTTTACTTGAAAATAAACAAGAAATAATTGATTGATATTGGAATGCCATTAATAGTAATAGTTCTTCTAGTTTGTGACTTACGGAGTGAGAGTATTTAGTGTTGCGTAATAATATTTGATCTATGAAAAATCAAATTTCTACATTATATTCAGTTATGACTCCTAAATTTTCTACTCAGTTGGTTGCCAAAAATGGAGAGTTTACAAGTGATAAGAACTTGGTTGCAGCATGAGAATGAACAAGGATCTGAAGTAATATGGAGGTTGCTAAAGTTGTAGATCCTTCAGTATTTTCAAATTGAATATATGAAAAAATGACTGAATGAAAAGAAGTTTGAAAGTTAACAAAGGTGGTAAATTCTGACTCATTTGTGGATGAAATTGGAAGTAATTTCTATGATACTGAACGTTTTTGACCACATGACATTATTCTTTGGGACGAAAATGCTATATATAGGAAGTGTGAATGACAGATATGTAGTAGTGTAATACCTACGTCGGAATATTATATGGCCTATGTAGATAATGTGCCATATGAGGAGACTCGACTCAGCTTTGATAGAGAGACTAAATTAAAAATTTCAGATTGAGATGTAGAAGTAAAAAATTGGAAAGTAACATGACAGAGTTATGATTTATTATCTTTCTCATGGGATCTATCGGATGCTGATGCTTATTTAATTAAGCTGGTTGAAAGAATAGATTATAGTTATGAAAAAGTTGATTATAATGATAATAAACGTGTTAGTTATGTATTAGCGCTTCCTAATTGAGTTGAACTGTCAGATTTATTAGCGAATAAGATTAAACTTGAATTAATTAAAGATAGGAAAAAGAAGGACATTAACACGATTGAGAATCTGTATTGAAAAGACTTAGTTCAGGTTGTTTATTATGATTCTACTAAAGATAAGGCTGATATAATGATTTCAGATGTAGAAAGAAAATGGTATTATTGACGTATATCAACTCTTGATTTACAATGAGATATATATTATATTAATTCTCCATGGTCGAACCAAGTTGTTGCATGAAAACAAATTTTATGAGATGCTAAAGGTTGATGATCAGATGAGCCACCTACAGTAGAAGAAGAGTTATTTAGACCTAGTGTTAATAAAATTGTTAGTAAGTGAGATGAGCTAGAGGGATATGTATGAACCAAATATATATTGAATATGTATTGGAAAGATAATATTGCTTTGGCATATATAGATGTTTCTCAAGATGGAAATGTGCTTACTGGAAAATATACATCTGAAAAAGAGGATATGTTAAGTATACCTATTGATATGCATTTTTACAATGAACAGGAAATATTTGATCTATATTGAGTTGATCAATTCTGAAACGAAACGAAAAAAACAGTTACTATTACATTTTCTATACCTACTATAAGAATTACTGATGTTTCAAAGAATTTGGATTGAGAAACTGTTGATATTACTGCAGAGCTTTCTCAAGATATCGATGAATGAAATGTGTCATTCCAGAGAAAGAGAGGAAATGCATGGAAAACGATGAAGAGGAAAAATGTAAGTTATTCAGATTTCTTTATATGAGCGAATGATAAAGTAGTAACTTGAACTGGATATTCATTCTGAAACCAGATTGCGATGTATGATAAAGATGAGTCTGTAATTGCATTGCTTAATCCTGATACATCTGAAATAAAACTTCAGAGTGGTTATGAAGATAAATTTGACATTAATGTTAAGGTGGTTAATAGTGCTGTATTGTATGTTTACGATAAGCAGACTAAGGAGAATAAATTCTCAGTTTCTATTCCAACTGATAGCTGTGTAAAGATTGAAGCAGAAGGATATAATGTTGAAAATCTTCCAGAAGACTGAAATATGTGAATGTTTAATGGATGACAAGTGGTTCATAAAGATGGAAATAATATTCTAATGGCTTCTCCTACATGTCATTTATATAGTGAGTATGGATTAGAAGGGACTTATAGTTATGATAGTGAAAGAGATGCTGTGTTATTAGAGTTATTTGAGCCTTCAGATGTGAATAGAATCTCTCCTATTAAAGTATGGCTAAAAACTAAGTCATTCTTACCTAAGTAAGTCTACATATGTAGAATAATGTGAAAAAAATGTTAATAAAAATGTTAAAAACACAATTCAGAACTTGATTTTCTCTTGCAACGAATTGTGTTTTTATTATATTGGGTTAGTCTTTATTTGTTATCGATTTGAACATGGTAACAGAATATACATTGCCACCACACAATATTGAAGCAGAGAAATGAGTAATTTCCTGAGCTTTAATGGATAATGAAACCATTTGGATCTTTGAATGAGATAGAATAGTTCCTAGTGATTTTTATCAAAGGGAGCATGCGATGATTTATGAGGCAATCTCTCAGTTATGGAATTCGAAAAAAACTATAGATGTGGTGACGGTTTCAGATCAATTATCAATTAATGGAAATCTGGAAAGTATTTGATGAATCGATTATCTTTATGAATTATCAGCTTTTTTGATTTCTACTTCTCCTTGTGTAGAATATAGCAAGATAGTAAAAGAAAAATCTTTATTAAGACAAGTACTAAAAGTCTGTCAGCAAATTACATGAGATGCTTACGAGCAAAAGGATACTGTAGAAATTTTTGATAGTATAGAGAAAAGGATTTTTGAATTGACTCAAAATCAGGTTTGAGATGGTATTTTGAGTATTGAAGAAATATTAAAGTGAAGAGTGGAGGATTATATGGAAATTGTAGATCATCCAGAGAATTTTAATGCAAATAAGGTTAATTCATGATATACACAGATTGATGAAATGTTGACTGGATTTAAACCAGGGGAGTTGATTATTCTTGCAGCTAGACCATCAATGTGAAAAACAGCATTTGCTTTGAATGTACTTACAAATATTGCATTGGAACAGAAAAAATCTGTAGCAATGGTTTCGCTCGAAATGAGTAAAGAATCTATAGTTGATAGGATTATGTCTGAAGTGTCATGAGTGCCTATGTATAAAATTTCAAAAGGAAATTTGGATAATGCTGACTTTGCACAGATGGGGGAAGCAATGGAAAAATTATCGGCAGCTAATATATTCTTGGATGATAAAGCATGAATAACTATTCCTATGCTGAAATCTAAACTAAGAAAATTGAAAATTGAAAAGAAACAGTTGGATTTAGTGATTATAGACTATTTGCAGCTGATGCATGCGACTATGTTTGAATGAAATAGAGTTCAGGAGATTTCCGAAATATCTCGTTGATTGAAGGAGTTAGCAAAAGAATTGCAGGTGCCTATTTTGGCATTATCACAGTTGTCTCGTGCAGTAGAGCAGAGGGTTGATAAAAAGCCACAACTTTCAGATTTAAGAGAGTCTTGATCTATTGAGCAGGATGCGGATGCTGTATTGATGCTTCATAGAGAAGAATATTATGATCCTGATACTGATAGGAAATGAGCAACGGATGTTTGTATCAGAAAAAATAGGAATTGAGCCGTATGAGAAATTGAGTTACATTTTGAAAAAGAAATTATGAAATTTGTGGAGCCAAAGAAAAAGGAAAAGAAGTGAGATTGAACTTATTAATTCTATGGATTATAAATAACAAAAAGCTGACTCAAAATGAATCAGCTTTTTAATTTTGTAAAAAAAGTTGTTATAAATTTGACATATTTAATAATTTTGTGTATAATCAACATTGTAATGTATTTATTTAATTATGTTAATTGATATGGCAAACAAGTTTCTAACTGCAGCTGTTGCTGGTGCAATGCTGGTACCATCTGCAAAAGCACAAGAGAAAGTTAATGCATATGATATTGAAGATGTCACAAAGTCTGAGATTGTAGATGCTTTGAACAGAGAGGATTCTGAATCAGAAAAGGTAATATCTCTGGAAGATGCTAACTTGCAATTGAAAATGGATGATGTGCTTAAAAACTTACCATCTAAAGAAAGAAGGATAATAAAAAAGATAATAAAACATTATTGAGAGGAGAAATTTAAGTTGGGGTTAGCTAATATTGTTAAAGAAGTTGAGAATAATCCTGATGATTATTGAACATTCGATAGTAAATGATGATATTCTTTGAATGAAGATTCAATGAAAAACTTATTAAAGTCTGAATTTTTAGAATATTTTAAAGAAGAATCAAGTGATCAAGGTGGCTTAGTTTTAGGTGCATTGTTTGTGCTTCTTGCATTTATTTTTGGTGTTGTAGGTACGTGATATTGATTTATGTGTGGTAGGTTTAGGTATGATGAAAACGGTAATTTTATTATTGATAAGAGCAAAAAGTAGTAATTTTTTTTGTTACATTAATTAATTGGTCCCAATGCAGCCATAGATATTAGAGGATTACGATCTCTAATATAGTATTTTAATTCTTGAATAGTTTTGAAACTAGTTGGAGTTTTAAGTTCCTTATTGAGTTCATTTGAATAATAATTTCAGTCTCTTCATGTAATGAAATATACTTTACCATTTGGTGCTGTATATCTAGAATTATCATTTGATTTATCTGAATAGTTCGTAGAAATCCATCATACATTTGTAGGGCATCCAGATTGATATTTGTTTTTTGAATCAATGTATCTCTTGAAGTAATCTTTGTTTACAAAGTATTCACTGATATTTAGATTAGGAGATGTATATACATTTAATGAGTCTGAATATGTTATAGTGTATCTTTTACAACTTCTTGCTACGTAAACTTCTTCCTGAGTATCTTTTGTCTCAAATATTTCTGGTAAGTATTCTCTTATTATAGAATTAGCATTAGTGTTATTATTTGTTGTTGTAGGATTGTTTGTTGTTACAATTGTATTTGTATTATTATTTGTAGTAACTGTTTTTTTAGTACTTACGTATATTTCTACGTACTCATCATATCAATCTTTATCTTCTGCATATATTCTATAATATCAATTTTTTGAGAATTTTATGAATTGAGGAATATCAATTCTTCAATCATCACTAGATGTGAACTTTATATATCACAATTTAGCTTCATCTCAGTAATCAGATACATAATTTTTTGATGTTACTGGGATATCAATCCATTTTTCTGTATCTGGTGAATAGTATTGTAATTTAGGGAATGTTACCTTTCAAGTGTATTTGTTATCAATTTTTACAATTAAATCTATTCGTTCGTTGGTAGTAGGTGAGTCATTTCAGAGTGAAACTTTTAGATTATTATTGTAGTGAGTTTTTCATGATGATCCTCATCCTCAGGAAGATGATCACCCTCCACCTCATCATCCTCAAGTTGACGGATTTGTAGGAGTGCTAGGAACATTTACTGTAAAGTCAATGCTGTCTTGAGCAACAACAGTATTTCATGAGTATAGTTTTACAGTTAAGGTATAATTTCCATTTGTAAGGTTCGTTGTGAATGATGTTGATGTAGTAGATTCAGCTGGTTGTCCCGTTAATTTATATTCATATTTAGTAATTGTATCACTATATCATGCCCATGTGAATGTTGTATTTGATGTAGTTATTTTGGCTCAATTAGTAGGTGAAGTAATTTGTAGTGATGCTGGGATAGATACGTTAAAATCTAAGTATTTTCATGTAATTACATTACTGTTAGAATCCAACATTGTAACAGTAAATCTATATCTTCATGTTGAGAGGTCGTTTAGTGTAAAATTTCATGCAGTTGACCTTGATGTTCAAGTATAGGAATAATGCTGATTTTTAATTGTTGTTCATTCGACAGAGTATGAATAACTGTAAAAGTTTTCACTAGATCATCATCGGCTAAATATTCATGTTTTAGATCTAAGTGTAGTTACAGAATTTTGTCAGTCTGATATACTGATTGTTAATTCTTGTGAATCAGGTATCGTGAAAGTTACGCTTTTTGTGATAACTGGTTCATCGTATATATCAATCAAAGTTACAGAGAATGTATATGTACCGTTCAGTAAATTTGGCATTGTAAATGAAGTAGATGTGGTGAGATCATTGGATGTAATTAATGTTTCATTTCATGTATCATCTATTTTCTTCAAAAGATAGCTGTAATGTTCTCCAAATTCATCAAATCATGATCGGCTAAATGTTATATCTTTAGTAGCTGATAATCAAGGAAGAGGAGATTTTATCTGTAAATCTGAAGGTATTATTACAGTGAAATCACTATAGCTATTTGTAATTTCATGATCATCGCTATCTAACATTACAACCTCAAATCTGTAAGATCCACTAGGTAGATATTTAGTTCAAAGTGATAAAGTATCTGTTGAATTTTTTGTACCTGAGTCTCTGATTTCAGAAGTATCAGTTTTAGTTAATTTATATGTATATTTAGATATAAGAGATGATCATCATCATTCCCAAGAAAGAGATACAGGTACTTGTCTAATATAGTCTCAATTAAATGTTTCTCAATCATTTGGAGTTAAATTTAAATATACACCAGCACTTGAGTTGACTGTAAATGTTTTAGTATCACCTGTAGATCCACCACTGTGATTCATTATTACTTGAACGGAGTATGTTCCATCGCGTAAATTGTTTAGACTAAAAGATCTCTCATTTTCGTCAATTATTGTACCAGTTGAAATATTCTCAGTTCATCTTTTTACTGTATAAGTATAGTTGTTGAATGTATAGTAAAGGGAAGGTAGAAAACTATCCCACGTGAATTGAATTGGTTGAACGGAAACAGTTGAAGTTGGAGCTGTAATTGAAATTATTGCTGGAATTTCTACGCTGAAACTCTGATTTCTATCCTTTATTTTATTACCGTTTGAACCATACATGTCTATACAAAGTAAGTAATCTCACTTTTCAAGCAACTTGTTAAACATTATATGACGATTGCTTGATTCATTTCAGGTGATGATATTAGATGAAGAACATGAATTACCTGTGGTTACATAATAGTTGTAATGATCAAACATTGGACTAGATGTGTTCCATTCAAAATTTACATCTACATAGTTTGTCCTATATCAAAATTGTGTTGTTGTTGGAGAAGTTAGCGTTATTGTGTTATCTATTTCAATACTGAAAGTTGTTGTGATGGGTTCTACTCGGCTAATTGTATTTCAACTTGTATCTGTGAGATATACGGTAAATTCATAATATCAATTTGGATTGTTTTGTATTAAAGTCTTATCCAAATTATAAGTTGCTGTACCATCAGCTGCGCTTCCCGCGTGTATAATTGTAGAGTTCTTTGTGAGTTTATAATTATATCATGATACAAAATCAGCCGGATAATCTCAATCTCTTTTCCAAGAAAAAGAAATTCCATCCAATGATGATATTGTCGAACTATCATCAGGATTTCTAGATACCCAGGTTAGAGAATCATAATATCCTACATTAAAAGGAATATAATCTTCTGCATCTCCTAAGCTAACCTTAAATGTGTAGCTTCATGGTGCTAAAGAAGCATTTATTGATACATTTGATTGTGTAGTTTCTCAACCTGTGACTGTGTTATTTGAACTATCAAGAATACTGTAACTAAAATTTGGATTATCTTCGTTTAAATATGAGTATCAGAACCATTCAAAATTATAATTTGTAGAATTCCGGAATCGTTCTGAAAAATCAGATTTATTAACTCCATCAACTTTAGTTACCTGTACAAACTCAATATTATTATCTGAAAGATCTATTAAGTATGATTCAGAACCATTTGAAGGAAACTTTTTTGATGATGATAGCTTTATTGTATAATTGTCACGTTTTTTCCAAACATTTTCTGGTATGGTCGTTAATTGGTTGCTGTTTAGATATAATCTTCTAACATTATTAGGTATATTTCCTTCAAAGGACGATATATGATTATTCTCTAGGTGTATATTTTGAGCACCAAGGTTCTGGAAGAATATATTTGAGTTAAATGAAGTTAATGTTTCATTGTTTTCTATATAAATATTAGTGATGTCGTTTATCGTATTGAAGTCACTTATATTTGTTATGTTTGAATTATTCAAACTAAAGTTTTCAAAAGATTCTGATTTACCATTATATGTAACCGTGTGAGTTCATGAATCCCCGTAGTAATGTGAACATACTAAAGCGTTAAACCCAACGTCATATTGTTGTTCACACTTTGTTGATGTTCATGAAAATTGTCTTAATGTTTCTTCTTCACATTCTTCGCATCGTTTAATGGTAGTTCAATTTATTCATCTCGGTATTGCTATAGTTGTAGTATCTCATTCTACAGTATACGTCATGGCATTAGTATTTGATGGAAGTAGTAAACCTAATGCAATTAAACTTGTCACTAAAGAGATGGATAGTCTTTTCATGGTGATTTTAAATATTCTAAAAAATATAATGCAAAACACAGAATTTAAGTTATAAATTTTGTGAAAATTTTCCATATGAATTGATAATATTTAGTTGACAAAATTTCAAAAAATTAGATATAATCTCGAAATAAATTTACTCATTTAAATTTGTCATCAAATAGTGCTTTAAATGCTGAGATTTCTTTATTTGAACATGTGTGCAAATTGTGTTCATTCTTCTTTAAATTATTTATGAAAGAAAAATCAGAATCATTTTGATATTTTTTTATAAGTACATTATAATCTCATTCATTAAAAATGATAGGGGCAATAGTTATAGATGAGATTTTATCAATTGGTAGTTTGTTGATGACTTCATCTAAAAATTCTGAATATATTTCTAGAAAATTCTCTACTGGGAGTAGAGGAAGAAATCTCAGACCTACACGAAATCACTTTTCCAATAACTGATTAATTGCATTTAATTTTTGATCTAAAGTGGCTGTTCATAGTTCATATTGACTAGCTATATCTCTTGGGGAAAGAGAAAAGGCGATTTCCATTTTTTGAGTAGGCGATTGTCAAATTAATTTTTCTGCGTAATTGAGCAGGGTAGTTGTGTTTGCTGATTTTGTTCTGGTTTCTATTAGTATATTGTCAGGTAAGGTTTCGCAAAACGGGAGAAAATTTTCATGGAAATGTGAAATATCTTCGGTTGCTAAAAGATCAGTATAATTACTCGCATAGAATGTAATCTGACCATTGAATCAATTCTTTCTTTCTTTTTCAATCTGATTTAGTATTTCTTTTTGCATATCTTCATAGTTTAAGAAGAAAACAGGAAATTTGTTTCTAAAAGTTCATTGAAGATAGCAGTATTTACAATTAAAGAAGCAGTTCAATCATGGTTTGAAGAAAAATGATTTTCAGGGGAATCAATAGTTTTCAGGAGTAGGTAAGATTGCTATATGTTCTTGTTTGGCAAGAATTATTAGTGGTTCAGTTTTATAATTTCATATCTTGGTATCGAATAAATTTTTATAATGTTGTATTTCAATTTTTTCAGAATTTCAAAATTTATCAAAAATCTGTTTTGTAATGGGTAGATTCTTAACTTTGGTTTCATAGTAGATTAGCATATAGCCAGAGTAGTTTTTTAATGTTTTTTTTCAAGTTGTTGTAAAAACTTTTGGCTTAAAACACGATAGTATTAAGAACTCTTTTTTTTATTTTTGAAAAAAGTATTTTAAACGAGTATTTTTATTTTGTTATTCTTACGTATGGCTTATACAATTACGAAATTACATGCGAGAGAGGTCCTTGATTCTAGAGGAAATCCAACAGTGGAGGCTGAAATCACTTTGTCAGATGGTACATTTGCTCGTGCTATGGTTCCTTCAGGAGCTTCAACATGAGTTCATGAGGCTTTAGAATTACGTGATGGAGATAAATCTCGTTATATGGGAAAATGAACTTTAACTGCAGTAAATAATGTGAATACTACTATTAAATCTGCTATAGAAGGTCAGAGTTTTGAGAATTGGAGAGAATTAGATAAGAAATTATTAGAATTAGATGGAACTGCTAATAAATCTAAATTGTGAGCAAATGCTATTTTATCAGTTAGTATGGCTTTTGTTGTAGCTTGTGCTAAGGCTGAAAATAAACCACTTTATAAATTCATTAACGATGGTAAAGGACATGTTCTTCCTTATCCAATGATGAATATCTTAAATGGTGGAGCTCATGCTGACAATACAGTAGATATACAAGAATTTATGGTTGTACCTACAGGTGCTGCTAACTTCAGAGAAGGACTTAGAATGTGAGCTGAAGTATTTCATAACTTAAAAGCTATTCTTAAAGCTAGATGATTAGCTACTTCAGTTGGAGATGAATGAGGATTCGCTCCAAACTTAAAAAGTAATGAAGAAGCTTTGCAGGTAATTGTTGAAGCTATCGAAAAAGCTGGACATACTTGAAAAGTTCAATTAGCTCTTGATGTAGCTGCTTCAGAATTCTTTAAAGATTGAAAATATGATTTGGAAGGAGAAGGAAAAGTATTAGACCAAGATGGATTGGTTGCTTTATTCACAGATTGGTGTAACAAATATCCTATCATTTCTATCGAAGATGGAATGGCTGAAGATGATTTCGATGGATGGAAGAAATTAACTGATGCTTTAGGAGATAAAATTATGTTAGTAGGAGATGATTTGTTTGTAACTAATATTGAGAGACTTCAGATGTGAATCGATAGAGGAATTGCAAATTCAATTCTTATTAAATTAAATCAAATCTGATCAGTTTCAGAAACTATCGATGCTATCAATTTAGCTCATGAACATGGAATGAAAGCTATCGTTTCTCATAGATCTGGAGAAACTGAAGATACTTTCATC
>JAEEGK010008840.1_pt1 | contig 23695 bp, 16 predicted proteins | sample 8958771 | NCBI WGS metagenome assembly JAEEGK01 (sample SAMN16246547, study PRJNA631951) | gut metagenome | biome: gut microbiome; feature: rumen; material: SC-attached | host: Bos | place: Iran: Karaj | collected 2018-10
GGGAGACCTTATCCAGAACCAACTTGGAAGCTTCTGTATAAGCGTGTACTAGCCCTCCCGTGCCTAGCAATGTGCCTCCAAAGTATCTCACAACGATGCAGATGACATCTGACAGCTCAGAACCCTTTAGCATGAAAAGAATGGGTTTCCCTGCGGTACCTGATGGTTCTCCGTTGTCGCTCGATTTCTCCTTCCTCTCGGAACCGTTGAAGATAGCAGCATAGCAGTAATGAGTGGCGTTACGGTACTTCTCGGACACCTTCTCCAAACATACAGGAATGTCTTCCTCCTTTGGACAGGGCATGAGAATACCGATGAAACGGGAGCCTTTGAGCGTGATCTCATCCTCGTACGTTTCGAGGATCGTGTCGTAATCTGCTATGCGTTTCATAAGAAAGATGCCGTCCCGAAGGACGGCTGAAAGGTTTAGTGGGCTTCCTGCTCGAGGGCCTTAGCCTTCTCGAAGTCCTGGACAATCTCCTCAGGCGGCTCTGCAGTCACCAGAGAGACAATCACACCCGCGATCAGCGCGAATATGAATCCGGGGAGCAGTTCGTAGATTCCAGTGGAGCTGGCGAGGAAGGTATTCCAAAGGATGACGGTCGCGAAACCGACTGCCATGGATGCGACTGCACCCTGGAAATTCATCCTCTTCCAATACAGCGACAGTATGACCAACGGTCCGAAAGCCGCACCGAATCCCGCCCATGCATAGGACACAAGGCCCATGATGTTGCTTCCTCCGAAGAGCGCCAGGAGCAGTGCCGCGATAGCAATGACGATGACAATTCCTCTGGAGATCCACATGAGCTTGTTCTCTATGTTCTCCTGAGCCGCTGCCCATTTGGTCTTACCGAGAATGTCGTTCACGATAGATGAAGACGCAACGAGAAGCTGAGAATCTGCAGTGGACATGATAGCTGCCATGATGGCTGCATACAAGATACCTGCTATGAGCGCAGGGAACAGATCGCCGCTGAGGAACACAAAGATGTGCTCTGCGTTGAAATCATCGGGAATGCCGCCGTACTGGACGATAAGGTATCCTCTTCCGACGACTCCGACAAGGATGGCGAAGCTCAATGCGAGTACGATCCAAATTAGGGAAACGCGCCTTGCGACCTTGACTTCTTTGGCATCGCGGATGGCCATGTATCTGACGATGATGTGAGGCATTCCGAAGTAACCGAATGCCCACGCCATCAAAGAAAGGATTCCGATGAATGTCATCTGCTCTCCGCCGTCATACATGATGTTCATGAACTCGGTTCCGAGATCATCGAGACCAGCCGAGATGGCATCCCAGCCACCGTTGGTGTTTCCAATGGTAGCAAGGGGAACAACGACTATGGCGACAACCATCAGAATCGCCTGGAAGAAATCCGTCCAAGCGACTGCTTTGAATCCGCCCATGAATGTGTAAGCGACGATAATAATTCCACCAATGGCCATTGCGACCTCGAGCCCTATCTCGGGGAAGATCGTGGTGAAGATTACACCGCTTCCCTTGAAACCGGATGCGACATAGATGACGAAGAAGAACAGGATGATCACGGCGGCAACTATCCTCAGAACTCCTTTCTCATCCTTGAAACGGTTCGAAAAGAACTCAGGTACGGTAAGGGCGTTTCCGGAAACCTCGGAGTGGATCCTCAGTTTCTTCGCAACAAGCAGCCAAGAGAGATAGGAACCGATAGCGAGTCCGATACCGATCCATGCCTCTCCGATACCCAACAGCAGGACCGCTCCGGGCAGACCCATGAGCAGCCAGCTGCTCATATCAGAGGCCTGTGCGGACATAGCTGTGACGTAAGGGTTCATAGAACGTCCGCCGAGGAAGTAATCCTCCATGCTGTGGGATCTCTTATAGAAGTAATAACCGACACCCAACACTAATGCGAAGTATAGGATGAAGGCGATTAGAACCATGAAATCCAAATCAATACACCTGTCTGCCTTATCCTTATTATCAAATAAAAAATGAGTAGGTGTCTGTCAGATGTTTGGACAAGCGTTTAAAAGGTAAAGATGAGGGGTTAGAACCCCTCGGTTTCACTGCTTCTTCTCGAGCTTCACGCCAGGACCTTTCCAGTTCCAATCTCCGAGGAGATGCATGATGGCAGGAACGATGTAGGTACGCACGATCAACGCGTCTACGAGGATCGCGAAGCACAATGCGAATCCGAATTCCTGCAGCAGGGTCATTCCAGAGATCATCAGGGTACCGAAGGCACCACCCATGATCAGTCCGCAGATGGTGATGACCGAACCCGTGTGGGTGACCGCATGGCGGATAGCATCATCGTTGGACATACCGTGACCCCTGACGTTCTCCTTGATACGGGTAGTCAGAAGGATGTCGTAATCCATTCCCAATCCGAGGCAGATGACCAGAAGGATGATCGGGATCATCCAGAGGACCTCCTGTCCCATAATGTCCACGAACACCAGGTGCAGAACGGCTAGGGTCCATGCGATGGACATCATGATGGTCAGCACGGACCTCAGCGGGATCAGGTAGGACCTCATGACCACCAAGAGCATCAGGATGATCAGGATAATCACGAGGACCTCTATCATGGTGAACTGCTCCTTGACCTGCTCGGATACCTCGAACATGACCACAGCGGTTCCGGTGTCCCATTTCTGGACCACCACATCCGCATGATCGGCAACGTACTTCACCATGGTCTCTTCGATCAATTCGATGGAATCCATGGACCTAGGAGACATAGCAGGCTCGGTGGTGGCCGTCAGGATCGTGATGTATGTGACGCTTCCGGAGGTGGCTTCACCATCTACTACGTAGTCTCCTCCGACCGTGGACGGGAAGACGTTCATGATGTAATCGACCATGGGTGTGAAGGTATCGCCCACAAGGATTTCATCATCCAGGATATTCCTAATACCTCCGTTTATGGCCAACTCTATCATTACTTTCTGATCGGGATACTTAGCCTCCAGGTCATTTACTGCATAATCCACGATCTTTTTCGGATCCGTGAGACCTGCTTCTTCTGCCGCTTTAACCTCTGCATCCCAGTCGACTGTCAGTCCCATGCTGGCGAGGATGCCGTTCACCAGGGCGGCGGGGCCCTCAAAGATATAATCGGCCTTCATCCCCGGCGTGCTGGTCAACTGCTCCAGCATCATATTGAAAACGAGGCCGGTCTTTGCAGATACATTCTCTCTGATATATTGGATCTTGGCATCAGTATCTGTGATGCCTGCTTCCTCGATCTCCTCCAACATGTCATCCCAGAGGAACGCTCCATCCGCCGATGCTATGTTCTTATCAGTATCCTCAAGGTACTTGCACAAAGCGTCCAAATCCGGTTGTATATTACGCCAATTGTCTGTCCAGTACAATGTTCCAAACTGTTTGCCTTCGGAGACATTGACGGTAGCTATGGGATCCTTGTACTCTATAATCGAGAAGTTGGGCATGACCATACCCTGGTCAGCATACTCTGCGATGTATTCCATTCCGTCCCCAGACTCTCCGCTCAGCATGGCGGTGATCATGTCGTAGGAATCCTCATTGTTCACCACGACGTATGCTGCCGGTGCAGAAACAAGAATCGCCACGATGGCGATGGCCTTAGCATGCTTGATGGAGAACTCCGCGGATGCGTGGAAGTACCTGTCGCCGAGATGTCCGAACCAGGCATACCATCCTTTGGTTGCCTTTCCGCCCTCTTTGTACTCCTTCATCGGAGTGGGCCAGAATATCCTGTCGCCTACTATCTGCAGGATCGATGGGATAAGGGTGAGTGCCGCCAAGAGCGCCATCAGGATACCCAATGCGAGACAGATTCCCATAGTGGATATCATCGAATAGCTGCAAACGGACAATGCTCCGAACCCGATCATGACCGATACTCCGGAGATAGTGATCGACTCTCCTGCCCATACGATCGCACTGTGGAGTGCATCGTGATGCGACTTTCCTGAACGCATCTCCTCCCTGTAACGGGCGATGATGAAGATACAATAGTCGCACCCTGCACCCATCATGGATACCAGGATCATCATGTTGGTGATGAAGAAGATGTTCAGGAAGTGCCCTATGAAGAAAATCAGGGCCATGGTGGCGACGAATGCCACACCGATCGTGAGAGGCGGTGTCGCAGAAGTTATGAACGACCTGAAGAACAAACCGACCAAAACAAGGATCATGAGAATGGTGAACGGATCGATCTTGGAGACGTCCTCGAGAGCATCATGCTCCATATCGTAACCTATGGCCGGAGAACCGGTCAGATAGGTGCTGCCTGTGAATCCTGTAGTTTCCTTGACCGTTGCTATGAAGGAACGGATATCAGGAGTCATATCGACGACTTCTGTATTAATCTCGCTGTCGACCATCACATAGGCCATTAGAATTCCGTCGCCGTCCGGACCGAACATCGGGTCCATCGGAACGACACCATTGATTTTTTCCTGGGTAGGGGCGGCATCGTTCAATGCTTGTATGAATTGCAACGATGCGACCAACTCATCCTCATCCTCCAGATAAATCACGAGGATGGGCGTAAGGGTCTCGTTCACAGAAGATGACGGGAAATATTGGGTCATCACCTGAATTCCTTTGATGGATTCAGAATCCGTAGGGGCCATTTCGTTCATGTCATAGCTCATGACCTCTCCGGACTGGATAGCGAAATATCCGGCGAAACAGAGGATGATTGCCCAGACGATGACGATGACCTTAGCATGATTCTGAATACCATCAGCTAAGCGGTCAAATATCATGCGGCATGTGACTACCCTATAATATAAGAAAATTTTTCGACGTACGTCGGTTAATCTGTAGGATTTTTCCTATTTCATCGTCATTTTAATCTATCGATATTCGCTGATTGACGAATAACTGGTGAGACCATCCCTTTTTATCGTGGATTACAATCACACGCACGATAACAATGGTTGACGAGAAAGCAATCCAAGCGGCACAGGAGAAGTTCGGCGTCCTGCTCAGGAAACAGCTCGAGAGGGTGGAGGTTCTAAAGAACGAACCTGACTGGACAGACTATTCCAAGCTTGACAAGCTCATCATCGGAGTTTGCGGAGGAGACGGTATCGGACCGTACATCTGCGCATCCGCCCAGAAGGTCATGGAAGTCCTGCTCGCAGACAAGATCAAAGCAGGAAAAGTGGAGATCAGACAGATCGACGGGCTGACAATCGAGAGGCGTGTCGAGGTCATGAAGGCCATCCCCGACGACACACTGGCAGCACTGAAAGAATGCCACGTGATCCTCAAAGGACCTACCACAACGCCCAAGAAGGGAGACCCCTGGCCGAACATCGAGAGCGCCAACGTCGCCATGAGGAAGGAACTGGACCTGTTCGCTAACGTCAGACCGGTATCCGTTCCCGAACTCGGAATCAACTGGGTTTTCTACAGGGAGAACACCGAGGGAAGCTACGCACTGGGAAGCGACGGAGTCAACGTCACGGACGACCTCGCCATGGACTTCTGTGTAGCAACCACACAGGGTACCGAGAGGATCATCCGTGCCGGTTTCGAGCACGCAAAGAAAACCGGTGTGAACTACGTATCCCTTGTCACCAAGGCCAACATCATCAAGACGACCGACGGAAAGTTCCTCAGCATCGCCGAGAGGGTCGCAAAGGATTACCCCGAGGTCCAGTGGGATGATTGGTTCATAGACATCACAACTGCAAAGCTCATCGACCCCGCAAGGAGGAGCAACTTCAAGGTCTTCGTCCTGCCCAACCTGTACGGCGACATCATCACCGACGAGGCCGCCCAGATCCAGGGAGGAGTCGGAACCGCCGGTTCTGCCAACATCGGTAAGAGATACGCCATGTTCGAGGCCATCCACGGATCCGCTCCCAGGATGGTCACCGAGGGACGCGCACAGTACGCCGATCCCTGCAGTATGATCAAAGCAGTAGCAATGATGATGGAGCACATCGGAGAGGTGGAGAAGGCCAAGAAGCTCAACATGGCGTTGGACATCACCACTCAGTTCGAGAAGAAGCTCGTCATGACCGGAAGGGACACCGGAGCCACTGGAGACGAATTCGCTCAATACGTGCTCGACACGATGGCCAGACCCGACATCGAGAAGGTTTGGCAGAGCTACATCGACGAGTCCATCGCCAAGGCGAAGAACTGATCAATTCATTTACTCCCCGAAAGGGGAGACTATTTTCTCTCAAAATACCAATCTGGACGTAAGGGCCAATCACCCAGCCACCCATTAATCATTTTAACATCATATCCCATTCCGATTCTATTAAACCCGCTTTAGGTTGAGATAAATTGACTGTTAGGAACAAGCTATTCATCGTGACCCTCGCCGTCGCATTGGCTGTCTTCCTTGGTCTGGCAGCCGTCTCGCAGGAAGACGATGCCGCGGATCAGAAGTACACAATACAGGTGGTCACGAATCCCGATTTCGCGCCCTACGAATACATGGTCTCGGACCATTATGAAGGAATCGATATGGATATCTGGAAGGCGATATCGAAGGCACTAGGCTGCGATGTCAACTTCAATGTCATGGACTTTGATTCCATAATAAACGCCATCGAGGCCGGAAAGTACGATGTGGGTGCTTCCGGTTCACCGTCACAGACGAAAGGAAACAACAGGTGAACTTCTCAGACACATATTCGACCGCCCATCAGGTCGCAATGGTTCTCAAGGACGGCCCCCTGGCCAACGCCAAGGATTATACCGAACTCCTCGGCCATAAGGTAGGAGTCGAATCCGGTACCACAGGATATTACCTGGCCGTAGACGTCTTCGACGAGAAGAACGTGACCCCGTACAACACGTACACGGATGTCATAGAGGGTCTGAAGAGGGACTACGTATCGGTCGTAGTGATCGATGATCTCGTAGCGGAATCCTTCGCCGAGAAAGATTCGAACCTGAAGATCCTGGATGTCGAGATCCCGGGAGACGAGATAGAGGAATATGCTTTCGTCATCAACAAGACGAACTACCAGATGCTCCAGTATACCAACAGGGCTATGGATTACCTCATGGGAATGGGCGTCATAGACGACATCTTCGCTTACTACGGCAGCATCGGATACGATCCGGAGGAGTACGGTTACTTCACCGCCCATCCGGAGAAACTGGACGAAATCGATGTGGTCATACACTATCAGCCTACTACCAAGTACACGATAGAGGTAGCGACGAATCCCGATTTCCCTCCGTATGATTACACCGTCTCCGGCGATTACGAGGGAATCGACATGGACATCTGGAAGGCCATCGCCTACGTCCTCGATTGCAACGTCAACTTCAACTTCATGGAGTTCGACTCCATCATAAACGCTATTCAGAGCGAGAGATATGAGGTCGGAGCCTCCGGTTTCACCGTAACGGACGAAAGGAAGGAGATGATCAATTTCTCGAACACCTATGCCGTAGCGCATCAGAATGTCCTTCTCCGTACGGACAGCCCTCTGGCCGATGCCAAATCATGGGAGGATCTGAAAGGCGTCACGATATCAGTCGAATCGGGTACCACCGGCTATTATCTGGCCGCGGATGTTTACGGCGATTCCTACGTTGCTCCGTACAACACATACACCGACGTTGTCCAGAGTGTTCTTACAAAGCAGTCGGCATTTGCGGTGATCGACGATCTGGTCGCGGTATCGTATGTCGAGGCCCACCCTGACGAGCTGAAGATTCTCGATGTTGAGCTTCCGGGTGCAGAGGCCGAGGAATATGCGTTCGTATTCAACAAGAAGAACACTGAACTCCTCGGATACACCAACAAGGCCATGTCTTATCTGGAGGAGAAGGGAATCATCGACGATATCTACGCATATTACGGCGAGATAAGCTACGATCCTGCTACCGTAGGATACTTCTCAGCACATCCCGAAGCGCTATCGAAACTGGATGTCCTGGTGCATTACGTCCCCGGGGAGATGAGGACCACAGTCCAAGTGGCCACGAATCCGGATTTCCCTCCGTATGACTACATGGTCTCCAAGAGCTACGAGGGAATCGACATGGACATCTGGAAGGCCATCGGACACACCATGGACTTCGATGTCAACTTCAACTTCATGGAGTTCGACTCCATCATAAACGCCATCGCCTCCAAACAGTACGATGTCGGTGCTTCCGGTTTCACCGTGACCGATGAGAGGAAGCAGACCGTGAACTTCTCGTCCACCTATGCAGTAGCATATCAGAAGGTCCTGATCCTGAAGAACAGCCCCTTGGCCAACGCCAAGACCTGGGAGGACCTCAAGAACCTGGACCTGGCAGTCGAATCGGGTACGACAGGATACTACCTGTCAGTGGATGACTTCGGAGATTCGTACGTACATCCGTTCAACACATACACCGAAGTTGTTCAGAGCGTCAAGACAGGGCAGATGAAATTCGCTGTCCTGGATGACCTTGTAGCCATTTCCTTCGTGGAGGCGAACTCTGACCTGATGCTCTTGGATGTCGAACTTCCGGGTGCAGAGGCCGAGGAATACGCATTCGTATTCAACAAGGACAGCACCAAACTGCTGGACTATACCAACAGAGCGATGGCCTACCTCGAGGAAACGGGGGTCATCGACGATATCTTCGCATATTACGGTTCGATTGGATACGACCCCGAGATCGAAGGATACTTCTCCGCACACCCGGAGGCCCTTGCGGCGATCCAGGTCATCGACCATTACACTCCTGACAACGGAGGCGGATCCGATGGCGACCAGAATTGGTTCGAGTGGCTGTGGTCCGAGATCATCAAGAACTTCGTTGAGAAGGACCGTTACGAACTTATCCTGATGGGTCTTCAGAATACCGTTTACATCACCATCATCGGTCTTGCGCTCGGTCTGCTCATCGGTATAATCTGTGCGATCATCAGATCATTCCATGATCTGCGCGGCAACCTCAAGATACCCAACGCCATCGCTAGAGTGTACATCACCATAATCCGCGGTACCCCTATCCTAGTCCAGCTGCTGATCATCTATTTCATAGTGTTCGCATCATCTGGATTGAATTCCATCATCATCGCGGGAATCGCATTCGGTATCAATTCAGGTGCCTACGTTGCCGAGATAGTCCGTGCAGGAATCAATGCAGTGCCGAAAGGACAGCTTGAAGCGGCAGAGAGTCTCGGAATGTCCTTCAATATGGCCATGGGAACGGTCATCCTGCCTCAGGCCATCAGGAACATCCTTCCTGCGCTCTGTAACGAGGGAATATCGCTGCTGAAAGAGACTTCGATCGCAGGTTACATCGGTATCGTCGATGTCACCAAGGCTGCCATGCTCATCAGGTCGCAGACCTACAGCGCATTCGTTCCACTGATCGGTGTCGCGCTGATCTATCTTGTGATAGTCCTGGTGCTTCAATATCTGGTTGGAAAACTCGAAAGGAGGCTGAACAATGCATACAGATGAGATATTGCTTGAGGTCAAGGACCTCCACAAGTATTTCGGTGACCTTGAGGTACTGAAAGGGATCTCGACAGAGGTCAGAAAGGGAGAGGTAGTCGCAGTCGTTGGTATGTCCGGATGCGGTAAATCCACATTCCTCAGATGTATCAACCAGCTTGAGACACCAACATCGGGGGAGATCATCTTCGAGGGCATCAACACCCTCGACGGTTCGATAGAGGTCAACAAGCTCAGGGAGAGGATAGGTATGGTGTTCCAATCATTCAACCTCTTCCCGAACATGACTGTGAAGAAGAACATCATGCTCGCTCCAGTGAAACTGAAAGTGATGTCCGAAGAGGAAGCTTCCTCCAAAGCTGACGATTTGCTCGCAAGGGTAGGCCTCCTGGACAAGGCGGACGAATATCCCCTGAAGCTCTCTGGAGGACAGCAGCAGCGTGTCGCCATAGCACGTGCATTGGCCATGAATCCGGACATCATGCTCTTCGATGAACCCACATCAGCCCTGGACCCGATGATGGTCGGAGAGGTGCTGAACATCATCAAGGAATTGGCAGAATCCGGTATGACCATGATCGTCGTCACGCACGAGATGGGATTCGCCAGAGAGGTTGCTGACCGTGTCATGCTGTTCCAAGACGGCGTAGTGGTCGAAGACTGTTCTCCGGCGAAATTCTTCGGACAGAACAACAACCCCAATGTGAAGGACTTCCTGTCGCATCTGATCTAAACCTCTTATTCCGGCCTAACGGCCGGATTATTCACATCGATACCATGGAACTAGAAGTCATAGAAACGGAACTGGCCATCTGCAAACTGAAAAACCTCGAAAACATCGATACAAATGGGGAATTCTACTTCCTGAGCAAAACGGATGAGGAGATCTCCCTTGTCTGTCCCGCTTCATCCACCCCCACAAATGCTATAGAAAAGAGCGTTGGCTGGAGGGCCTTCAGGATCTGCGGCACCTTGGATTTCTCATTGGTAGGGGTCCTGTCTAAGATAACCGGAATCCTCGCAACCGAAGGCATAGGCATATTCGCAGTATCGACGTTCAATACGGATTACGTATTGGTGAAAGAACAGCATCTGAAGAGAGCGATAGAATCCCTTTCTGACAACGGATATCGCTTCGTTTGACAAAGCCTCAGCTGTTCCGATAATGAATGAAGAAAATGGTGCGATGGCCGGGAATCGAACCCGAGTACCTACCTTGGCAAGGTAGGAGTCTAACCGCTAGCTCACCATCGCAGCATGCCACTGATTGTCTAATTCCATTTAAACCTTATTGGTAGGTTATTCGACGTATTATAAAAACAGAACATCTGCTTCAGCCAGAAGACCTATCAATCCCAATAATGGCCGTTGAATGGTTTGATGTTGGTATCGTATGCGAATCTGAGCCCGCCCGGGATGACTTTGACATTGACCTCCTTCAGACAAGGCAGCTCCCCGTCCAGATTGAGGCAATCGTTATCCTTGGAGATGATTGTACACTCCTTGAGCTTTATTACCTCCAGATTCGGCTGATACTTCAACCTGCCCCTGGCAAGCGCCAGAAGGTTCATCCATCTTCTGATCCTGGTTTTGTTGTGAAGAATAAGTATCTCCATCTCGCCGTCCGCCATATGGGAATCCGGATAGATCCTCATTCCGCCTCCGGCCATTCCAGTATTCAATATTGAGATGAATTCAGTGCTGTACACCTTCTCTGTCCCGTTGACTTTCAGGGTATATTCCTTGATATCACGGTACGCCATTATTCTGGGTGCTTCCTTGAGATACGAGCCCCCATCCTCTTTGAACGCCTTTACCAGGGTCGCACCGAAACCGTATGTTGCGATGAGCATGAATGAATAGGTATCGTTGATCCTTCCGCAGTCCACCCTGATATCCGAACCGCTCAAAATGTGGTCTAGAACTACCGAATCCGGGCATTTCTTCCCGTAAATGGACATGGCGGCATCATTCCCTGAACCGTACGGCAGAAGGGCGAGCCTAACATCCTTCCCATAAAGTGAAGTGATGGCCTCGTTCATGGTACCGTCGCCTCCGGCAGCGATAATCGTAGAACAGGTCTCTGCGAGTTCCTGACAGATGATCTGCGTGTGTCCTGCGTACTCCGTCTCGCGGTACTCATATTCGACGTTTTTAGAATCCATCAATTCGAGGAACGCTTTCATCCTGTCTTTGCACTTACCGCTCCCTGCAACGGGATTGTAGACAATACCGATCATCTGAATTCGCAATAATGTTGGCACTATAATAAAGAACCTTATAAAAACGGTATCAACACCTTTATAAGAGACGCCTATTTGTTCGCTCAACGGACGTGCATCGACAATGACCGGATTCACAGACCTGGGCATCAACAAGAAACTCCTCAAGGCCGTCGAGGAGACGGGATGGTCTAAACCTACCCCCATACAACAACAATCCATACCTGTAGGTCTAGAGGGAAAGGATCTGTTCGGCGAGGCACAGACAGGTACCGGAAAGACCGGGGCCTATTCGCTAATCGTACTCGGAAGGACTAAATCCGGCATGGAGAAACCCTCAACGGTCGTTCTCGCACCCACAAGGGAACTTGCGGACCAGGTTTCGAAAGAGATGAGGAATCTCGCAAAATACACCAAGCATGTGATCACCGCAATCTATGGCGGAGCATCATACGGAAAACAGATCGATGTCCTGGAGAACGGATGCGACGTCGTTGTCGGTACTCCCGGAAGGATCCTAGACCTCCATGGAAAAGGTATCCTTGACCTCAGTCAGATAAAGGAACTGGTGCTCGACGAGGCGGACAGGATGCTGGACATGGGTTTCATCGAGGATATCGAGAACATCATCTCGCTCACCCCGAAGACCAGGCAGACCCTCATGTTCTCTGCCACGCTCAATGATGAGATATACTCTATCGCAGGAAAATCCATGAAGGAACCTGTGGAAATCTCCGTATCCCACGATGCTATCGTGACCGATCTGGTGAAGCAGTATTACATCGAGACGCCAAGGAACAAGAAGGTCGACATCCTCAGGGAGATAATGGCCAACGGGAATCCGAAGATGCTTGTATTCTGTTCAACGAAGATCATGGTAGATGACCTCTACGACGGTTTCAGCAAGGAAGGCATGAAGATCGGTGCCATCCACGGGGACATGCCCCAGCTGAGAAGGGAGAAGACCATCAAAGGGTTCAAGAACAACAGGATGAAGATACTCGTTGCCACCGATGTCGCTGCCAGAGGCCTTGACATCGACGATATCGAGTGCGTAGTGAACTACGACGCACCCATAGATCCGGAGACATATACACATCGCATAGGCCGTGCTGGACGCGCGGGAAGGACAGGGGTATCCATAACCTTCATCTCCAACAGGGAGGACCGCAGGATCCCTGCTTATGAGGAATTCATGGACAGAAGGGTAGAGAGGGTCACCAGGAAGCAGATCCCCCATCTGAGGATAGACAACCCCGAGCTTAAGGCACTGCACGCTGACGAAATCGTCAAAGAACAGCCTGCAGTCTCCCACAAGAAGAAGATTGATGCGACCATCAGGAAGGATGTCACCATCAAGGCAGACATGGTCGTCCTGTCGCTTGACATCGGAAAAAACGAGGGACTGAACCGTACAGACATTGTTTCCTACATTTCAGGCTCTGCCGGGATCAAAGAGGATGAGATAGGCCGCATCGGATTGTCAACGAAAACATCCTTTGTCGAAGTCCCTTCAGAAAAGGCCGATGTTGTTATCAGAGCAGTCAACGGAACAAGGTTCAACGGCAAGAAGGTAAGGGCATCCTATGCACCCCAAAAGGAGAGGTGCAAGGACAAACTAGCCAAGAAGAACTGAACCATATGGCCTGAGTTGGCCTCCTTATATATTATATATAAAAAGGAAATTCCCAGACCTAGAAAAGAAATGGGTTGTCTGTGTCAGTCGCAGGCAGTTGTTTCAGATCAGTGATTGAAATGATCTCAGATTTCACAGAAATAGGCATACCGGAAGATATCGCAAAAGCAATGATCGACATGGGATGGTCCGAGCCGACCCCCATCCAGGTCAGCGCAATTCCAATGGGTCTCGAGGGCTTCGACATGTTCGCCCAGGCACAGACCGGAACCGGAAAGACCGGAGCCTACGGATCCATCGTATTGGGTACAATACCCGCTCAGAAGAAAGTCCCCTCCGCAATTGTCCTCGTTCCCACAAGGGAGCTGGCGAACCAGGTCGCAGGAGAACTCACAAAGTTGTCGAAGTACACCGGACACGTCATAATCCCCATCTACGGAGGAGCGAGCATCGAAGGACAGATCAAGAAGCTCCAGCAGGGATGCGATGTTGTAGCTGGAACCCCCGGACGTGTAAGAGACATGGTCAACAGGGGAATCCTGAACCTCTCCGAGATCACCACCATGGTCCTGGATGAGGCCGACAGGATGCTGGACATGGGATTCATAGAGGATATCGAGTACATCCTCAAGGCCATGCCCTCCAAGAGGCACACGCTTCTGTTCTCCGCCACCATGCAGGAGAACGTCAAGCAGCTCGCATACGACTACATGACCATGCCCAAGGAGATCTCCGTCTCACAGGACGAGGTCGTTCTGGACAACATCAAACAGTACTACATCTCCGTCGGAAGGAGGAACAAGTCATGGGCGTTGTGCAGGATTCTGGACATCGATAAGCCCAAGGCACTGATCTTCTGTCAGACCAAGAAGATGGTCGATGTCCTTGAAGAGAGGCTCAAGGAGCTGGACTACAAGATCGAGGCCATCCACGGGGACATGCCCCAGTTCAAGAGGGAGAAGGTCCTGAAGGACTTCAAGGGAGAGGGCGTGGACGTCCTCATCGCCACAGATGTCGCCGCAAGAGGACTGGACATCGATGACATCACCTACGTTATCAACTACGACATGCCTGATGACATCGACACCTACATCCACCGTATCGGAAGGACCGGAAGGGCTGGTAAAGAGGGAACCGCAGTATCCTTCGTCACATCCGAGGAGAAGCACCTTGTAAGGGAATTCGAGATGCGTACCGGAATGGACATCCAGAAGAGGGACGTTCCTGAGGCAGAGGAAGGCACCAAGGACACCATCAAGAAGGTCGTGGACTACGACCAGATCTCCGATGTCTTCGGAATGTGCAAGTTCGAGGTCAACCTCGGAAAGAAGGACGGATTCAAGAAGGTCAGCCTGGCGGACTTCATCATCCGCAACGCAAGGCTCAGGGACGTCGCCATCGGAAAGATCGAGATCGGAGACGATTCCTCTATCGTTGAAGTCCACAAGGACTTCGGGAACAGGATGACCATGGACCTGACGAAGGCCAAGTTCAAGTCCAAAAGGATTACCGTCCGCGTCATCCAGGATTGAATATCATTACCGGTGCCTCGGCACCGGAACTTCTAACCATGGACCCCCAATTGGCCTGCTTGGCCATAGACAGAATTCTCGACCATTTCGAGATGAGTGACTTCAAAGGGATAGGTTACGACGGCTCCACTCCGTACCAGATACTGATATCGACCATATTGTCGCAGCAGACCACTGAGAGGAACTGCAGGATAGCTTCCCAGAAGCTGTTCTCGGAATGCCCCGGCCCCATTGATGTTTACAACACCCCTTCAGAGAGGATCGAGGAGCTAGTGTTCTCCTCGGGATACTACAGACAGAAGACCAGGTGCATCAAGAACGTAACAGCCATGATTATCGAGGAATTCTCAGGAGAGGTCCCCGACAATGCGGACGACCTCATGAAGCTACCCGGTGTTGGGAAGAAGACCGCCGCATGCGTGATGAGATATGGTTTCGGCAGACCAGCAGTCATAGTGGATACGCATATCAACCGTGTATCACAACGTATCGGGATATCCTGTTCAAAGAAACCGGAGGACACTCAGAAAGCGATAATGTGCACCGTCCCGGAGGACAGATGGGATGATCTCGATATCGCTTTCATAACCCTCGGAAGGACCTTCTGCCGTCCCAAGAACCCTGACTGTGAAGGTTGCCCGGTCGCTGACCTATGCCATCACAACAACGGCTGCGGGATCTGAATCCGTTCTTTCAGAAATCGTCGAGCCTGATGACTTTAGGGCTCTTCTTCAGATAGGATTCCTGATTACCCTGCTGTACCGTATCGCCTTCTTTGAGATGTCCAAGAAGCAACGGCGAGTTGACATCGTGCAGAGAGTGATTGTCGAACGCCTTCATCGGATTGGTGTTAGCATAACAATACCTGCATCCGTTCAAGCATGTATCGTACCATCCTATGTCCCTGCTCTCGATGCAATGGCATCCCTTCCTCATGCCTCTGTGCTTCAGATCCCTGAATACTACTCCGTTGGCCTTTCCCAGCGCTCCCAGGGTCATACAGCCTGACTTCCTTACTCCGAATTCGGAATAATCCGTGTCTGTGCCGCAGGACTGTATAATCAGCCCATTCTCCGAAGCTATCCTGCCAAGTCCTTCGGCGATCCTCCTCTTATCGCCGTCCGTGATGGGAATGAGCTCGGGCATGTTGAATTGCAGCTTGTCATACATCTCGACGAAACTGAATACACACCTGTCCACATAGGGTGCTATCTCCTTGGCCATGTAGGAGAATGTCGACAAATGGGAATCCACGGTATATCTGTCGGTGAGAAGTACCGGGTCGTATCTCCACACCAGCCTATCCTTCCCTACCATTGACGAGAGTCTCTTCAGCGTGGCAATACTATCATCGATCGAGGGCACACCGGGCTCTACATCCTTTCCATAGGCCGTGATGGTGTAGAAGAAGTATGTGTTGAAGCGATCGGTTATCTTATGCAGATCGTCCAGGATAGGTTCGTAGTTCTTCGAGCAGAATACGACGCAATCCACCTTGTCCGGAGTCAGTTCGTAACGGGTCACCTTATCGGGGAACATGGGGTTGCGTGAGAGGACATACCCCTCCTCGAACCTTCTCAGAAGCCATGGCGTGAAGTATTGGACAGTGTCTGTTCTTCCGCCTGTGTTGATTATCATGATAGATGCCGGGGTCTCCCCCGGCTGAATTGTTTCACTGCTCGATCAGTACGAGCACGTCGCCGATCTGTATGGTCTCTACGGATTTACCTTCGAGCATGAGGGCCTTCTCGAGCTGGAAGAACTCGGCGGGGACGGTCAAGGTCTCTCCGTCCGCCTCAATCTCCAATGCTCCCGATGCAAGCCTGGAAGCCGCATCCTTGACATCCATCGCCGCAACAGCAGACACGATGGCCTTGGCCTGTCCCTTGTATGCAGGTCCGAGCTTGGCGTGCACGGGCTTGACGCCTATGACCTCTTCTGTCAGCTTTGCCTCGGCCTCCACCTTGACCTCCTTGGCCTTGGTGGTGTCCTTGAGGTCCTGCACCGAGGACTCCAGGAACTTCAGGTCCTTTCCGACGAACTCGATCATGCTGAGCTCCTGATTGAGAGGGATCTTCTTCTCTCCCTTCCATGCGCGGATCTGTGCGATGACCTCTGCCAGCTTCTCTCCTTCCATCTCAGCCTGCTCATCGATGAAGATGGGTTTGGGCCAGCAGGTGAGGTGGATTGACTTTCCGCCGTCGATCTGCTTCAGATGGGACTGGTAGACCTCCTCCGAGATATGCGGCATCATGGGGGCCAGGAGCTTCATGCTTCCCAGCAGGACGTTGTAGATGGTGTACCTGACGGCATCGTCATCCCTTCCCTTGACCATCTCGATGTAGTTGTCCGCGAGCTCGTGCCAAATGAAGTCCTCGAGGACCCTCATTGCCTTGTCGAACTCGTAGACCTCCATGGAGTCGGTGACCTCCTTCACGGTCTTGGAGTACTTGCTGATGATCCATCTGTCGGAGAGCCTGAGCGTGTCACACTTCTCCGGCACGTCGTGGATGAACTTGGATGCGAACTGACCGATGTTGTAGACCTTGTTGCAGATCTTGCTTCCGCGGATGACATCCTTCTCTCTGAACGCGGTATCCATTCCAAGCGAGCATGTGGTGACGTAGTACCTTAGCGCGTCCGCACCATACTTCTGCAGGATCGGGATGGGATCGATGACATTACCAATCGATGAGTGCATCGGGGTTCCGTCAGGGGCCATGATGAATCCGTGGATCATGATGTTCTCCCAGGGGATGGAATCCTTGATCTGGTCCGCCCTGAGGATCGAATAGAATGCCCATGTCCTGATGATATCGTGGGACTGGGGCCTGAGTGACATGGGGAACAGCTTCTTGTGGAGCTCCTCGTCCCTTCCCCAGAACGTGTTGTACAAGGATGATCCGGATGAATCCATCCATGTGTCGAACACATCGGTGCATCCGATCATCTTTCCGCCACACTTGGGGCACTTGTCAACGGGTGCCGCATCCAGCGTGGGGTCGCAGTAGCACATCTCCTCTGTTGCACATACGGCATGTCCGCACTTCTCGCACTCCCAAACAGGGATGGGTGTAGCGAAGATACGCTGTCTGCTGAGGACCCAATCCCAGCTGAGGGAGTTGGTCCAGTCCTGGAGCCTGACCTTCATGAATTCGGGGAACCAGTTGATCTCTTCCGCCCTCTTGAGGATCTGCTCCTTGAAATCGGTGGTCTTGAGGAACCACTGGGGTACCTGAAGGAACTCGATGGGTGTGTGGCATCTCCAACAGATGGAGACCTGCTGGGGGTTGTCCTCCTGCTTGACCATGAATCCCTGGTCCTTGAGGTCTTGGATGGCGGCCTCCCTTGCCTCAAGTACGGGCATTCCGCAGTACTTTCCAGCAAGCTCGGTCATCTTACCCTGTTCGTCGATTCCCTTCTCCATCTCGAACTTGTACTTCATAGTCCACTCGAGATCATCCTTGTCACCGATAGTACAGATCATGACGTTTCCGGTACCGTAATCCATCTTGACCTTGGGGTCGGAGATGATCTTGACCTTCCTTCCGAAGAGGGGTGTGACCAGTTCCTTTCCTACCAGCTTCGCTTTCTCCTTGTCGTCGGGGTGGACGGCCACGGCCTTACAGGTACAGAGCAGCTCAGGCCTGGTTGTGGCGATGAGCATGTACTCGTCCTTGTTGTCGGCGAAGTAGAACTTGATGTAATTCAGCTTGTTAACGTTGTCCCTGTACTCGACCTCAGCATCCGCCAGAGCGGTCATACAGCTGGGGCACCAGTTGACAGGGAAGTTAGCCTTGTAGACCAGTCCCCTCTTGAACAGGTTGATGAACGACAGCTGCGTTATCCTCCTGTAGTAGGGGGCGTCGGTCTGGTAGTAGATGCTGGGATCCATGGATTCTCCGAGCATCTCGTAATCGTGCGTCATCTGCTCGATGAAGCCATTGGCGAACTCCTCGCACAACCTTCTGTACTCCTGCCTGGGAGTGTCGAGCTTGTTTATTCCGTGCTTCTTCTCCACCTTGACCTCGATAGGCGTTCCGTTGACGTCGAAACAGAGAGGGAAGAAAACGTTGAATCCGTTCATCCTCTTGTAACGGGCGGCGAAATCGATCATGGAGTATCCGGTGGCGTGTCCGAGATGGAGCGGTCCGGATGTGTATCTGGGTGGGCAGTCAATACTGAAGACAGGCTTATCTGATTTGGGATCGAAGCGGTAGTGCTTGTCGTCCCTCCACATCTCCTGCCAGCGTTTCTCGATAGAAGCTGAATCGTATGCCATGGCTAACAGGCGTGAGTAAAGCCCGCTCTTATATAATATGCGCGCGGGCATGAGCATTAGGTGAAATCAGGAATTTGCCCTCTTCCAATCCTTCTTGGACAGTATGGATACCATCGTGATGACCTCTCCCAAAAATGGGTTGGAGAACACCCCCCTGTGATGAAATCTGAACCCGCATTTCTCCTGAACACGTGCTGACTGGGGATTCCGTTCGGCTGTTTGACACCAGATGTTCTGCACGCCTTCCACCTCAAATGCATAGCGTATGGCTTCCATAGAGGCCTCGGTCGCGAATCCCTGATTCCAATACCTCTGTCCGACCCAATAGCCTAACTCGACATCGTTGGGACCGCTCCTCAGTATCTGCGGCTTCCTGCTGAGCTCCACACAGCCTACGGGCCTGTTGGATGCCCTTGACACGATGCAAAATACAAGCGGTTTTGAGAATACCGTATCGATGATAGCTGCGCTCTCATCCACTGATTCGTGAGGCTTCCATCCCGCCGACAGCCCTATAGCAGGATCACTGGCAAGGCTGAATAGGTCAGAGGCATCGGACTGTGTCCAAGGCCTCAGAAGCAGACGCGGGGTCGACAGTTCCATAAGACAATTAACGAACAGCAGTCGAAAATAAAGGGGTTTCCCCTCCGGCTGGGGAGGGGTATGATAGTTTCAGGCTTTTCTCCTGTTGCGGAAAGAGACCTTGGATTCCTTCATGTCAACAACGGCCGCTTCCAGCTTCTTGATGAGATCGGACATGGTCTTGGTCAGGTCGTACCCGACTTCTTTCATCATCAGACCAGTACCGTTGATGTACAGCCTCGCGGTGATGCTGTACTTGGGGTTGCCTCCGACCTCGTTGTACCTCGAGACATGGATGTTGAGGGATTCCGGCTTGTATATCTTGGATACCTTCGAAATCATGTTCTCGATGTCTTCATAGATGGCGTCGGTGTACTCCTTCTCGTTGTCATCCAATCCGCTTATCTGGACGAACACCATGTCCCTCTCTCTGCATGCGGAGATCAGTTCGAGCACATCGTACTCGGTGATGACACCGACCAGGTTGTTGCTCTCGATAACAGGAAGGGTCGAGAATCCATTCTCCACCATGATGGAGACGGCTTCTGCCACGTCAGCATCCCATTCCACGGTCTTCGCGGAAGTGGTCGCAATGGACTCGACGGTGATCTGGGATCTCGAGCTCTTCGCAAGGTCCCCGATGGTCTTGTTGTCCTTCTTCCAGTTGTTATCGATGATCTCCCTCATTCCCACGACTCCGACCACACGGTCGGTCTCGTCGACTACAGGAAGGGTCCTAATGTCCTCCCTGATCATCAGGTCGAGCGCATCGTCCATCAGATCGTGAACCTTGACTGCCTCGACAGGGTTGGTCATGATCTCCCAGACCTTGATCTCCTTCAGGGCTTTGATGTCCCTTACGATATCGATGATCTTGTTCCTCATGACCACTCCGACGATCTTCTTGCCGTTCAGTATAGGGATCTGCCTGCAGTTGTTCGATATGAACATCTCGGCGATCTTGGTGATCTCCAGATCCAAAGTCGCGGTCTGGATGCTACGAATAAGGTTCTTGACCTTTGCATCCAAAGTGACGCTCTTCTTCCTGAGGATCGCCGAATATGTCACAACTCCTACGTATGATCCGTTCTCAAGCACCGGGAGGTCCTGGTACTTTGACTCTTTCATGACCGCCAAGGCGTTGGCGATGGTAGAGTCGGAATCGATGGTCGGAAAATCTGTGGACATAATCTTCTCGACGGAAATGCCGTCGATCTGTGATCTCAGCATGGATAGCTTCTTCAGATCTTCTAGGTCCTTTACACCCATTTTTACACCTCGTATAATGAATCTGATTATACCAGATATAAAACCCACTTGTTAGTAGGTCACAAAAACCGTTTTTACTGGACAACTCATGATAAATGTTGTTAAGAACAAGACCGGGACCTCTCGATCCCGGTAAATGTTTTATATCAGAGCTCTGCGAAGGGCTTTCCGGCCAGGAGAGCGTCGATAATCGCCGGCGCTTCGGATGCTGGAATGCGCTTCTGCTCGGTGGTGTCCCTGTCCCTGATGGTCACGGTGCCGTCTTGGAGCGAGTCATAATCCACGGTTATGCACCAAGGTGTTCCGACCTCGTCCATACGAGCATACCTCTTACCGATGGTACCGGAACCGTCATAGTATGCCTCGACCCTGCTGGTGTGGACCTTGTCATAGATCTCCTTCGCCATGGTGTCCAGACCGTCCTTCTCCATCAGAGGGAAGACTCCGACCTTGATGGGGGCCACTGCTGGAGCGAGCTTCAGGACGACGTAGTCCTTTTCCTTGTCGTAGGAGTAGGCATGCTCCAACACGGAGTAGAAGATCCTGTCAAGACCGTGGGAAGGTTCGATGACATGGGGTATGACCCTTTCTCCCGATACCTTCTCCTTCCTCTTGACGACCTCGAAGAACTCGCTTCCCAGCTCGATCTCCTCTCCGTCCACTGTGACCTTGAGCTTTCCGTCCACGATAGCGGAGGGCGGAAGGGCGCTGATCGCATCGGATATTGCCTTGGCCTTACCCTTGTATGTCGGACCCAATGCCTTGCTGTTGGGGTTGATCCTCTCCACCTCGGTCTCCCTCGGCTCATCGTACTTCTTGAAGTGCGTGAGGTCCTGACCTGAGAACTGTGCGTGCCTGGAGAGATCCCAGTTTCCTCTGTCGGCGATACCGACTATCTCGGTCCATCCGTAGGACAGAAGGACCTCTGCATCCCAGCAATCGGCGGCATAGTGGGCCATCTCATCCTTCTCGTGCTCCCTGAACCTGAGCCTCTTCTCATCGATTCCCAGCGACAGGAGGAGCTGCTTGGTGGTGTAAACGAAGTATGCGAGTACGCGGTTCGCGATGACACCTTTCTCCACCGCTTCCTTGACGGTCATCGTCGTGAGCTCGAGGGTGGTGTTGGGGATGAGGTCGAGCATACCGTTCTCGATTTCGGGGAACCTCACCCAATCCTTGTCGTCGGGATCCACGAAGAGCTCGACCTCCATCTGGTTGAACTCCCTCATACGGATCATACCCTGCCTGGGAGCGATCTCGTTCCTGTAGCTCCTTCCGGTCTGGATGACTCCCATTGGGAGCTTGTCCCTGTTGTAACGGTACAGATTCGCATAGTTCACGAAGATACCCTGAGCGGTCTCGGGCCTCATGTATCCCACACGGGCGTTACCAGGACCGATGTTGGTCCTGAACATGAGGTTGAACTCCTCGACGGGACCGAGGTCGCCGCCGCAGTCAGGACACTTGATCTTGTGCTCGACAAATGCCTCCTCCAACTGTTTAGGGGTGAGGACGTCGGGGTTGTCATAGAACTCCTTGACAAGATGGTCCGCCCTGAACGGAGCTTGGCATTTGCTGCAATATGTTATGAGATCTGCGAAGTTGTCCAGATGTCCGGAGGCTTTGAAAACCTCTCTGGGGTTGACCGTCTCGGAATCGATCTCTACGAATCCCTCGCGGCCCTTGTAAATGGATCTCCACATCTCGACTATGTTGTTCTTGAGAGCGCATCCAAGAGGCCCGTAGTCGTACATACCGGCTACCCCTCCGTACATCTCGAAGGAGGGCCAGATGAAGCCTCTGCGCTTGATCACGGATGCAAGATCGTTGCTGCTGTTATCTGCCACGAGATCACTTCAGGAGCACTTTGAGCACATCGACATCGTAGATCATTCCGACGAGCTCATCCTTCGTGCCGTGCACGGGAATCTGTCCGAAATCGTGGTTGAGCATGATCTTGGCGACCTCTGAGAGCGGAGTCTTCTTGAAGATCGTGAGAGGCTCTGTGACCATGAAGTCCTTGACCTTCCTGTCATCCTCGAGGTACCTGTCCGTCGCCGCATAGAACAGCGGAAGGACGTTCCTGTACCCTGCAAGGTTTCCATCGTCGGTGATTCCCAGGGCCTTCATGGCATCCGCGTCCTTGACCTGATCGTCGAAGAGGTCACGGTCCGTTATGATTCCTACGAGTTCTCCGTGGTCGTCCAAAACGGGCAAGGCCGTAACGTCGCTGATTCTCATGGCCGGAATCGTATAGGTCAGAGGCTCGTCCTCATAGGCTGTGACGCATGTTGTGTTGATGGCATCCTCGGCCGTGAGTGTTGTCTTGATGTCCCTGACGATCTTGAGGAGATCGGTAGGTGTGATGATACCTACGAGTTTTCCATCCTCCACAACTGGAAGTCTGTGGATCCTCTTCTTGTAGAAGATCTCCGCCGCTTCCTCGATGGTGACATCGGGAGAGATGGTCATTATCTCCTTCTTCATGATCAACGAGAGCTGATCCTCCTCGAATTTACGGAAGATGTCCCTCCTGGACACAATTCCCACAAGCTGTCCGTCGGATGAACGGACAACCGGGAGTCCGGTCAGTTTGTTCCTGACCATCATGTTGATTGCATCATTACGTGTTCCGGGGACCTCGCACACGATGGGTGCGGGGACCATGATATCTGCTACGGTCTTACTCATTCAGTTTGCCTCCGGGCTTCTGACGACCATGACTGGGCAGCTGGCTGCTCTAACGACCCTTTCTGCGACG
>JAEEGK010008841.1_pt1 | contig 23693 bp, 20 predicted proteins | sample 8958771 | NCBI WGS metagenome assembly JAEEGK01 (sample SAMN16246547, study PRJNA631951) | gut metagenome | biome: gut microbiome; feature: rumen; material: SC-attached | host: Bos | place: Iran: Karaj | collected 2018-10
TTTTTGTTAATCTGGCTTTTACTGTTTTGTTTAGGTATTTGTTCTCTGAAATCTCGGAGATCAGGCTGCCTAAGAGCCTTTTCTCTGGAATCTTTCAGGGTTGCATTGTTGTTTACTTATCAAGGTTCAATTGCCATCGCGTTCATAGCGACAGCTTTGTTATAATAACACTTGTGCAATCCATTGTCAACAGGTTTTTTAAAATTTTACAACAGATTTGGAAGGAATTTTACCTTTTGGCTGATTGCCTGCAGAAAAACGGCCAGATAATTGTTCTCAAAGAACCAAGTCAGCACGACGTTTCCCCTCGTCCACTCCAAAAGCTGTTCGCTGATGCCGCCCATGTCCATGATCATCACAAAGAAATCCAGCGTCCACAGCAGAAGCACCGTTTCGATCACGCCCACGAGAATGCCCAGTGCCTTGTCTGCCCAATCAACAATGGGAAGCTTGACCACCAATTTTGCGGAAAAGAAAATTGGCTTTAACAAAAACTGGATCGCGCCAAGGGCTACCAACATTAGGAGCATCAACACGGCATTGAAAACCTGCCCTTGCTGATAACTCTTTAGACCGTTCGTGATCAGCGCCGCCATTACGCAGGTTACGATCAGGGAAAACAGCATGATTGCTTCCTTGACCATTCCTCTTTTATAACCGCTGCGCATCTTAATCACCAAAACAACAAGCACGGCGATCACCAATAAATTCATAAGCGTTCTCCTTTCGTATTCTTCTTATTTCAACTGTATCACGTCGATGGAATTATCCGTCACGATGCGATATCTGTAGGGTGTTTCCGTCGGAACCATCAACGACACGCTCTTATCAAACTTTCCTTCATATTTACAGCCGCCTGCCATGGTATAGATGACGCAGTCCGTACTGTTATAGATGGTATAGGTACCGTTCTCGAAAAAGATGCCCAGGTAATCCATGTCAAAATAACGTTCCGCCACTTTTTCCCCGGAAGTGTTGAAGATCCGGAGTACGTATTTCGCCTCTGCCTTGTCAGAGGTAAAGACCAGCCCGACGTAATTCTGGTCGTAATAAACGGCCTTCACTTCCCGGTCAAGGATGTGCTCCGTTTTCGTCTTCGGGCTCTGCGAACCGGAATAAAACATCAGACGGTTGTCCGCCACCGCAAATGCCGCGGAATTCGTCATAAAGTGAATCTCAGGAATGATCATGTCACCGTAGGTAAAGGTGCTTACAAGCTGGTCACTCTGGTTGTCACCAACAGGCCCGTAATTAAAGAATGCCACGTTGCTTACAATGTTTCCTTCCTCTACGAAGATAAAGCTTGCTGCCAGAAGATCGCCGTTGGGCGAAAGTGAGATCGCGCAGGGATATCCACTCTGGCTCATGTGGAACTGGCCTTCGTACAACAGCTGCCCGTTCGGCTCATAGGTATTCATCCACATGACGTTGGTATCTTCCATGATCGCAGTAACGCGCCCGGTTGCCGCAACCGCAATGTTCTTTAAGGGCAGGTTCGTCTCAAAGCTGCCGAGCTGCCCCTCTGAATTCTGCACGTAGATCTCATGACCGTTATAACCGCAAATTGCAGACGCGTTTTGGCAGATCGCCAGGCGGATGTCCTGGATCTCGAAGCTCTGGTTCCAAGTCGTCACGCCCTTAACGTCAACGCTGTGCGCGCCGTCCTGGCTATACGTCAGTACGGAATTGCCAAGCTTCACGTCCTTCGCTCCGTCAACCTTCACTCGCTCAGTGGAACTGATCACGTCATAGCCCACGTACACCTTTCCCTGATACCTGACGTAAAGCCATGCCCCGATCGCGATCACGATCGTAAGGAGCAGCAATATGCGAATCAACCGGAATTTCTTGCGTCTCTCATATTCCCTGTCAGACTGGGATTGGGATTCCTTGGTCCTGCTAGCCCTCTTTCTGTTTTCTTCCTCGAAATACTTTATCTTCGCCATCGGTTATCCTCTTCGTTCATTGTAGATACGAATAATATTTTATCACGTATTCCTCAATTAGGGTAATAAAATTTTTTGTCCAACCTTAATTTCGTCAGGATTCTTGATGGAATTCAGTTTACAGATCTGTCCTATGTATTTTTCACTGCCATAGGTCCGGATGCTGATCCCCGTCAGGGTATCGCCGGACTGCACCACGTAGGTTGACTGTTTCTTCTTGTCATCCTCCTTCTCTGAGATTTCCCCGGCAGTTTCGGCGGCCTGCGCGTCCTGTGCGTTCTCGCCCGCATCCTGCGCATTCTTGTCCGCGTCCTGTGCGTTCTTGTCCGCATCCTGTGCGTTCTTGTCCGCATCCTGCACGTTCTTGCCCGCATCCTGCACGTTCTTGTCCGCATCCTGCACGTTCTTGCCCGCTCCCTGTGCCTCGCTTGTTCCGGTCACCTCCGGCGTTGTTTCTTCCACCGTACTGGTCTCCGGCGCCTTCAGCGCTTCTTCCGCCGACTGACTTTCATCAGTGGTCTTTTCTCCTGACGCCACCAGAATTTCCTCGTTTGCCACTCTCCCGGAGGCTGCCAGGATCTCTTCATCCCATGTCTCATCCAAGGCTTGTCCAGATGCCTCACTCAAGGCTTGTCCTGACGTCCCTTCCGTCACTGCGCCGGCACTGGCGAGCTCCGTCCCTTCCGGCAGCTTTCTCTCCAAGAATTCCTCCTTCAGCCTGTCCCAGGAAAATCCATTTTCTTCCAGCGCGGAAGAATTCATGGCAAGTCCCAAGGCGCAAAGCAATACAAGCAGCGCCGCCACGGCCACCTGCATTCCGCCCTTTCTTGCCTTCAAGGACGTATCTTCTCCGCCCTTCTCCTCGCCGTGCTTTACGTATTTTGCCCTTCTCTTTTCCTGACGCCCGCGCGCCACCTCATATTTTTCATAATTCACGGCTTCCGGCGTCGCCTCTGCCTGTCTGGATTCCAGCATGTACGAGAGCATGGCTTCATTCTTTTCATAAAACTGGGCGTAACCCGATACGTATCTGCAAACGTCCTGCTCACGAACGTGAAATCCATCCACCATCTCACCGTCCAAAATGCGGTACCCCAAGAATTCATAGTCCTGGAAGTACTGTCGCCGTATTCTCTCGATCTCCTGCAACTGGGCCTGGGAGAGATGCTTCGTCTCCTTTTGGATAAAATCAAGTTTTCCCGCGCCGTACACAAACAAATAGTTCTTGTTCTCTTCCGTCTTTCTCCTGCCGTACAGTGCGGCCGCCATGGTCTTGTCCCTTGCCAGTGGATTGAGTTGCTTCAGATAAGAGACAACGTAATCCTCCACGTAGATCTTGCACGAAGCGTCCGCTTCACCAATCTGAGTAATGTTTTTTGGTAAATCCATAAAAAAATACCTCCCATGCCTTTTTGCTACATCATAGCATCGGCAAGGGAGGTTTTTTATCATTCTTTGTCGCGTCTGCCTTAAAACAATTCGACAGATTCCGCTTCAGAATCATTCTTAACCCTATTCAAAACGATAAACCGTCACGGAATCATATTCCTTATCTCCCCCAAAAATGCAGGTAGGGAAGTCAGGCTGATGAACGGTGTCGGGATAATACTGCGTCTCAAGGCAAAGACCATTTCTGCGTCCGTACGTTACGCCATCCTTGCCCTGCATGGGCGCAATGAAGTTACCTGCGTAAAACTGCACGCCGGGAAGCGTCGTGTATGCCTTCATCACGCGTCCGCTCTTCGGTCCCTTTACGGTTGCGAACTGACGAAGATTTCCGTCTGCGCCGTCAATGATCCAGTTATGATCATAACCGCTTGTCAAAAGAAGCTGTTCCACGGGCTCGCCGATCTCTTTTCCGATCACCTTGGGCTGAGTAAAATCCATGACCGTTCCTGCAACGGGAGCCTGCTCGCCGGTAGGAATGGCACCGCGCACCACGGGCGTGTACTTGCTGCAATTCAAGGTAAGCTCATGTCCTTCAATGCTGCCGGAATTATGTCCATCCAGATTAAAATACGTGTGATTCGTCAGATTCAGAACCGTCTTCTTGTCGCTGCTTGCATGATAATGCAGCTCCAAACCGTTATTCTCATCCAGCGTGTAAGTGATCTGAACTTTCTTGTTTCCGGGGAAGCCCATGTTGCCGTCCGTATCCTCAAGTGAGAAACAAACGCTGTTCTCACCTACCTGCGCATCCCAAATGGCCTTGTGATAGCCTTTTTCGTAATCGCTGTGAAGATTGTTGGGGCCATCGTTTACGGCAAGCTGATACTTCACGCCGTCGATCTCGAAGCTCGCGCCGCCGATGCGGTTTGCATTCGGTCCGATCACTGCTCCAAAGAAGCATCCGTTGTTATAATAGTCCTCACCCTTGTCAAATCCAAGAACAAGATCATCCAAGGTTCCTTTTGCGTCGGGAACAAGGAGCTTCACCAGAATGGCACCGATGTTGGTCACTGCCGCCTGCATGCCCTTCTTATTCTTGATCGTATACAGCAGAATCTCACGGCCATCCTTCGCCGTCCCAAAATTTGTTACTTCTACCGCCATCTTATTTTACCTTCCTTCCGTTTATGCTCCAACTCCACCCTGCCGTCCAATGCCCTGGTCAGTGCAACTTCATCAATGTACTCCAGGTCGCCGCCCACCGGAACGCCCGTGGCGATCCTCGTCACCTTGATCCCCGTGGGTTTGATCAGCTTGCTCACGTACATGGCCGTGGATTCTCCCTCCAGGTTCGAGTTCGTGGCAATGATCACTTCCTCCACGTCACCCTTCAGCCGCTCCAAAAGCTCCTTTAACCGGATCTCCTGCGGTCCAATGCCCAACATGGGCGAGATCGCGCCATGCAACACGTGATAAACGCCCTCGAACTTTCCCGTCTTCTCATAGGCCGCCATGTCGCGTGGATCTTCCACCACCATGATCAACTTGTGATTGCGCCTTTCGTTGGCGCAGACCGGGCAGATTTCCTTGTCCGTCAGCGTGCAGCATTCCTTGCAATAACAAACCTTCGCCCGCGTCTCCATCATCACGTTCGCAAGACGGTTGACCTTGTCCTGCGGCATGTTGATGAGATGGAACGCCAGATTCTGCGCCGATTTGTTGCCAATTCCCGGCAGGGATGCCAGTTCATCGATCAATTTGTTAATGTGTCCGCTATAAAGATTCATTAGAAGGGCAATCCTCCCAAGCCCCCAAAGCCGCCAGTCATCTTGCCCATCAGCTCCTCGTTAGCCGCTTCCGCCTGCTTAATGGCCTCATTCACGGCTGCGATGATGGAATCCTGCAGCGTTTCAACATCCTCAGGATCAACGATCTCCTCCTGAAGCTTTAAGGAAACCAGTTCCTTCTTTCCATTTACTACGGCCGTTACCGCGCCGCCGCCAGTCGTAGCCGTAAACTCCTTCGTCTCCAGCTCCTTCTGTCCGTCTTCGATCTGACGCTGCATGCGCTGCGCCTGCTTCAACAGATTGTTCATGCTTCCGGGCATCATTCCTCCGGGATATCCGCCACCATTTCTTGCCATTTCTTATTCCTCCTCTTCTTCTATCTCCATCTGGATCACCTTGGAAAGATCCACGAAATGGTTATCAAAATCATTTGCGTCCTTATAGGACTTCAAGATCACCTTCACGGATTTACCGCAAAAGTCCTCGATCAGGCGCTCCAACTGCGCAACTGTCTCCGGGTCCCGATCAAAATAATCATATTTCAAGCCATCCTCCACGGCCACGATCAGCTGATTGTCCTGGCCCAGGCTGAGCTTTGCGCCTTTTAGATAAAGCTTCATGGGCACCTCGGCATTTCCGACGATCCCCATCCATCCGCGCACCACGCCCTGAATCTCCTCCGGCACGGCCTTCTCCAGCTTTGGCCTCTCCGTCATCACGCCAGTCTGCGCGTTTCCGGCCGTGGCGCCGTCGTTGCCGGCCGCCACTCTGACGTAACCGCCCTGCTGCACCTCGTCCACCTTCTCCTCCACCTGCCGGATCCGGTCCAGCATGGCTTCGTTCGACGTTTCCATCTCAGGCTTGCAAAGCTTGATCAATGCGATCTCCACAAGAATGCGCTTCTGGGAAGCATATCGGATCTGGCCTGCAAGTTCTGAAAAGATGCGCACGTAACGGCTGATCTGGTCGAAATCGACCATTTTTGCTTCTTCCTTCAGCCGCGCCAAATGCTCGGAAGACACGTCGATCACGTCCTCCAGCTGATCAGACGCGCTTACCAAGAGCAGATTCCTCAGATACCAAGTGAAGTCCGTCACAAACTGCGTGAGCTCCCTGCCCTGCATCACGATGTCTTCCAAAAGCTTTACGCATCCAAGTACGTCGCGGTCCAGAACGTAACGCAAAAGGTCACTGAACACGGCATTGTCCACGGCACCAAGCACGTCGAGCGCCATGTCATAGGTCAGTTCATTTCCCAAATGGAATGCGATGCACTGATCCAGCAGGCTCAAGGCGTCACGCATGGAACCGTCCGCCATCTTCGCGATATAACGAAGGGCCTTGTCCTCCACCTGCACGCTCTCCTTGTCCACCAGCTCCTTCATGCGGTCCGCGATGGTTTCGATGGAAATCCGCTTAAAGTCATAGCGCTGGCAGCGAGAAAGGATCGTGATTGGAAGCTTGTGCACCTCCGTGGTCGCCAAAATAAAGATCACGTACGAGGGCGGCTCTTCCAGCGTCTTTAACAGTGCGTTGAACGCGCCGATGGAGAGCATGTGCACCTCGTCGATGATATAAACCTTATATTTTCCTTCTGCCGGGGAGTAAGACACCTCATCCACGATCTCGCGGATGTTGTCCACGCCATTGTTGGAAGCCGCGTCGATCTCGATCACGTTCATGCTGGCTCCCGCCGCAATGGCCTTACAGATCCGGCATTCCCCACAGGGGCCATCCTCCGTCGGGTTCTCGCAGTTAACCGTCTTGGCGAAAATCTTCGCCACGGAGGTCTTTCCCGTCCCCCTGGTCCCCGTAAAAAGATACGCATGACCGATTCTTCCCGCCTTGATCTGGTTTCTCAGGGTCGTCACGATATGGTCCTGTCCCTTCACCTCCGCAAAGGACGCGGGACGGAATTTTCGGTATAGCGCCGTATACGACATGTTACAAACACCTCATTTATTTAGATTTCCCGGAATTCAGCCCGCTCCCTAATCTCCGAAAGAGATTCCCATGAGCTTTGCTTCCTTCACGATCGTGGAATTCGGATCCACCATCTTCAGCTTTCCGGCCACTTCCTCCAGCGGAACCTTTACGATCTCACGGTTCTTGTAGCCCACCATGAAACCATACTCGCCCTTCAGGATCATCTCGCCTGCTTCCGCGCCAAGACGGCTTGCAAACACGCGGTCATAAGGACAAGGACTTCCGCCTCGCTGGGTATGGCCGGGAACCGTCACGCGGATCTCCCTTCCGGTCTTCTCCTGGATCTGCGCCGCGATCTCATAGGATACGGAAGGATAAGGATTATTCAACAGCTTTTTCTTATATTCCTTTTTCGTCAGCTTCGCGTCCGCCTTGGAAATGGCGCCCTCCGCCACCGCAATGATGGTAAAGCGGCTGCCATTCTTCTCGCGGTCCTCAATCTTATTGATCACTTTATTGATGTCATAAGGGATCTCAGGGATCAGGATGATGTCCGCGCCGCCTGCCATGCCGGCATTCAGCGTAAGGAATCCAACCTTATGTCCCATAACCTCCACGATAAACACGCGTCCGTGGGAAGCTGCCGTGGTGTGGATGCAGTCGATGGCTTCCGTTGCTACGTTCACCGCGCTCTGGAAACCAAACGTCATGTCCGTTCCCCAAAGGTCATTGTCAATGGTTTTCGGCAACGTTACGACGTTCAAGCCCTTCTCGCGAAGAAGGTTTGCCGTCTTGTGCGTGCCGTTGCCGCCGAGGATCACCAGACAATCCAGCTTTAACTTCTGGTAATTCTTGATCATGGCCGCAACCTTGTCCAAACCGTTCTCATCAGGATCCTGGATTGTCTTAAATGGCGTTCTGGAGCTTCCAAGGATCGTTCCGCCCTTGGTCAGGATGCCGGAGAAATCATTTCCCGTCAGCATGCGGTAATTTCCATAGATCAATCCCCTGTATCCATCCAGAAAACCATAAATCTCAACCTTCTGCCTGCTATTCACAAGAGTCTTTACCACGCCGCGCATCGCCGCATTCAGTGCCTGACAATCTCCGCCGCTGGTCAACATGCCGATTCTCTTCATTTTCTCCTCCGTTCCGCGCCCAATCCCAATTCCCGATGGTGCATTTTCTATTTAGGGGTGTCCCTCGTAATAGTATAACCCATTTTCTCCCAACACACAACTTCAATCTTTAAAAACTGTCACGGGGACGTGTCTGCCGTCACGTTGATCAAATCAACTTGAAAACAGACGCGTCCCCGCGATATGTTTCAATTCGCTTACGCTTATTATGCTTCCGTGCTAAGCTCCAGATAAAGCTCCGCATCCGTTGCGTACACGTAAGGATTTACCCAAAAGATCCCGGCGATGCCGCCCGTGATGCCGGAAAGAAGATGCCATCCGATGAAGGAAAGATCCAGCACGAAGGCATTCATTTTCTGACCGTTCATCATCTCGCTGCTCATGTTAAGCACTTCGCGATAGTTCAACTCCGGATGCTCCGCAAGGATATAGGGCACCATGCGGTATTCATATGCCTTAATGATTCCGGGAATGACCAAGAGCAACGACCAAAGAAAAATCTTTACGTCTCTCACCAACATGGAAACCACCACGTTGCCGTAATATCCATTTTGGAATCCGTCCAGCATGGTTCCGATGCCCTCTTTTTTCTCACAGGCGTTTTCCATAAAGAACTTACGTCCGCCAACCTCCAGCGGATTAAAAAGCAATGCCCGTAAAATGAGTGCGACCACCACGATCGCCAGCACAACCACAAGCAAAATCAGTCCAACCAGACCGCCGATGATCCCGCCGACAATATTTACGGCCGTATATGCTCCGCCGCCGACCTTGCTTACCACGTACTCCTGCACGTCCTCTCTGTCGATGTCCGAGACATCAAAAGAAAAGAAAGGTCTTGAAAATCCCTTACCCTCATTATCATCTTTATCCCTTCCGCTGCTTCCGCTGCCCCTGCCGATCACCAGCATCAGGATCAATCCGGCAAGCACGCACCACCAATAACTCCTCTTGAACGCAGCCTTTGCCCGTTCCTTTAACGCGGCTCTCTCCCATACCTTTCCGTTCATTCCGTATCCTCCTTATCGTTCTTAAAAGAACAACTAACTTATTTTCCTTAGATAATTCTTATTCTAACGTCCCCACTTTGAATCATCAAATCCTCAATCTTGCACGTTACGCCCTTAAAAACGTCAAAATTTGCACGATAAAGGACTTGCAAAATCATAAGTTTTCCGATAGAATAGAGTACGCTATGGAGATGTACCCAAGTGGTTGAAGGGTCCGCACTCGAAATGCGGTAGGTCGCGCAAGTGGCGCCGGGGTTCAAATCCCCGCATCTCCGCTCATAAACAAAAGGAGTTATGGATAATCCCATAACTCCTTTTTTCCATCAAATCTTTCCAGTTTTAATCATCCAGGCGGCGGTTGGAGAATCTGCCAACAGGCCTGTCGTCCACGGGCTCCTCGTGCAAGTAAGGCGGTTTCTTGGGTTCCTCCTGTGTAGTCTCCTTTGCATCTTCTGCAGAAGAGTGCTCCTTCGGAGCTTCCTCTCCCGCATCCGCTGAAGGCTGGTCAAAAATGCTCTGGTTGGCACCTGCCAGGGGCTGGCTCAAAATGCTTTGCTTCGGAGTTCCCTCCGCTTTCTGTGCGGGCTTTTCCTCCGGCTCAGGCAATCCCTTCTCCCTGCGGAAGATCTCCATAAATTCCTTGCCGGTAATGGTTTCCTTCTCGATCAGGAATGCGGCAAGTTTATCCATCAAGTCACGGTTTGCGCGAAGCAAGGACAAAGCCTTTTCATAGCTGTCCTTCAGCAACGCCACGATCTCCGCGTCAATCTCCGCCGCCGTTGCGTCAGAACAGTTCAGGGCCATTCTGCCCTCAAGATACTGGCTTTCCACGGTAGCAAGGCCCATCAGGCCAAATTTCTTGCTCATGCCGAAGCGCGTGATCATGTTTCTTGCGATCTCCGTCGCGCGTTCGATGTCATTTGCGGCACCGGTCGTCACGGAATCAAAAACGATCTCCTCAGCCGCACGTCCGCCAAGCAGTCCCACCAGCATGTCACGAAGCTCAGCCTCGGAATTCAGGTATTTCTCCTCCTCAGGCACGTGCATTACGTAGCCCAGCGCCCCCATGGTACGGGGTACGATCGTGATCTTCTGCACGGGCTCGGAATTCTTTTGCAGGGCACTGACAAGCGCGTGGCCCACCTCATGATAGGAAACGATCTTTCGCTCCTCCTTACTCATGATGCGGTCCTTCTTTTCCTTACCAACCAGCACCACTTCCACTGCACCAAACAGATCCTTCTGGCTTACGTACTCTCTGCCTTCCTTTACGGCATTGATGGCCGCCTCATTGATCATGTTTGCGAGGTCGGAACCCACGGCACCGCTGGTCGCAAGCGCGATCGCGTCAAGATCCACGGTCTCATCCATCTTTACGTCCTTCGCGTGAACCTTCAGGATTTCAACGCGGCCCTTCAGATCAGGCTTATCCACGATGATCCTGCGGTCAAAACGACCGGGACGCAAAAGCGCCTTATCCAAGATCTCGGGACGGTTCGTCGCACCGATCATCAAGATACCCTTCGAACTGTCAAATCCATCCATCTCGGAGAGAAGCTGGTTCAGGGTCTGCTCACGCTCCTCGTTTCCGCCGCCGTACTTGGAGTCACGGCTTCGACCGATGGCATCGATCTCATCGATAAAGATAATGCAGGGAGCATTTTTATTTGCTTCCTTAAACAAGTCACGCACGCGGCTTGCGCCCATGCCGACGTACAATTCCACGAAATCCGAACCCGTCAGGGAAAAGAACGGGACGTGCGCCTCGCCGGCAACGGCTCTTGCCAGAAGCGTCTTACCAGTTCCGGGAGGTCCCACGAGCAGGGCACCCTTCGGAAGCTTTGCACCAATCTTAGAATACTTTTGCGGATTGTGCAGGAAATCAACCACCTCGACGAGGGATTCCTTCGCCTCGTCCTCGCCGGCCACGTCCTTAAACGTAACACCGGTCTCCTTCTGTACGTAAACCTTGGCATTGGATTTCCCCATGCCCATGGGGCCCGCGCCTCCGCTCATTTTCCGGAACAGGAACGAGAGCAGGATCCACACCAGCGCAACGGGAAGCACCACCGTCAAAAGCAGTTCCAAAATGTAATTCCCGTTACCGCTTGAGACAAGCTCTCCTTCAACGCCTAATTCCTCCAGCCGTCCCATCAGGGTGTCCATGTCCTCTGCCAGCATGGTCTCATAGGTGTTGCTTATTTCCTTCATCTGGTTTAGGAACTTACCATAGTAAGGATACTGTGTTTCCGTCTGGGTTGCATCCTTATCGTCACCCTTTAGCGTGACGGACATGAGGCGGTTATCGGCGATCTTAACGCTCTTTACCTTTCCTTCCTTCAGATCCTCCAGGAACTGCGTGTATTTCACGCGCTCCTGCTGACCTCCGCTAAAAAATGCGGTGTAAAACACAAACGCAAGCAAGATCGATCCCAAGATCAGCGCGATGAGCAGCGGGACGTTCGGTTGCTTTTGCGGCTGGTTTCCTCCGTTATTATTTTGATTATCCATTTTTACGCATTTCCATCCTTGTCAGTTTTTTGCCTGTTTCATAACGATAGTATGAACAAATTTCTTGATTTTCCCTCATCTTATTATAGGGAGATGCCTGCCATAAATCAATAGATGAAATGTGAAAAATACGTGAAGACTCCCTTAAGGAAGCATGAACCATTACGAAATTTCACGTTTTTTTGATTTAATCATTGATTTTTTTTGACGTTTTATGTATGATTTTTTTGTATGATTTTCGAGGAGCGTTCAAGGGGCGCTCTTTTTGGATTTTATGGGAGGTCACGTACCATGGGAAAACAAGGTTTTGACAATGAAAAATACCTGCAGATGCAGTCGGAAAGGATCAAGGAGCGCATCGCCGCTTTTGGCGGAAAGCTCTATCTTGAGTTCGGCGGAAAGCTTTTCGACGACTATCACGCTTCGAGGGTACTCCCCGGATTTAAGCCTGACAGCAAGATCAACATGCTCGTGCAGTTAAAGGACGAGGCTGAGATCGTCATTGTTATCAATGCTTCCGACATAGAAAAGAACAAAATGCGTTCGGATCTGGGCATCACCTATGACCTGGACGTGCTCCGTCTCATCGACGCCTTCCGCGGCTACGGCCTCTACGTAGGCAGCGTTTGCCTGACCCGTTTCGCTGGACAGCCCAGCGCCATTGCATATCAGAAAAAACTGGAATCCTTAGGCCTGAAGGTCTACAGACACTACTCCATCCCCGGATATCCTTCCAACATTCCCCTGATCGTGAGCGACGAGGGCTATGGAAAAAATGAATACATTGAGACCTCCAGATCCCTAGTTGTCATCACCGCACCCGGTCCCGGCAGCGGCAAAATGGCCACCTGCCTCTCCCAGCTCTACCATGAATACAAGCGCGGCATCAAAGCCGGTTACGCAAAATACGAGACCTTCCCTATCTGGAACATTCCGCTCAAGCACCCCGTGAACCTCGCATACGAGGCAGCCACGGCTGACTTGAACGACGTCAACATGATCGACCCCTTCCACCTGGAAGCATACGGTGAAACCACAATCAATTACAACCGCGACGTGGAGGTATTCCCCGTACTTCGCGCCATGTTCGAAAAGATCATGGGCGAATGCCCTTACAAGTCCCCGACGGACATGGGCGTTAACATGGCAGGCTACGGCATCGTGGATGACGAGGCCGTACGAGACGCAGCCAAGCAGGAAATCATCCGCCGTTACTACAACACCATGTGCTTAAAGCGTCAGGGCATGGCTGACGACGAGCAGATCCTAAAACTTGAGCTCCTCATGAATCAAGCCGGCGTGACTCCCGCGGATCGCCCCGTGATCAGCGCGGCCACGACAAAGGCAGAACTCACCGGAGAACCTGCGGCAGCGATCCAGCTCCCTGACGGACGCATCATCACGGGCAAGACCAGCGAACTTCTCGGCGCCTCCTCCGCGATGCTGCTCAACACGTTAAAGGTTCTGGCAGGGATTGAGGACAACATATTACTCCTCTCCCCCACCATTATCGAGCCAATCCAAGAGCTGAAGGTCAATCACCTTCGCAACAAAAATCCCAGACTCCACACGGATGAGGTTTTGATTGCGCTTTCCATCTGCGCCGCCACCGATCCCGTTGCAAAGATGGCACTTGAACAGCTCAAGAACCTCAAAGGTTCCGAGGTCCATTCCAGCGTCATCCTCTCCCACGTCGACATGAACGTGTTCCGCAAGCTTGGCGTAAACCTCACCTGCGAACCCAATTACCAGAACCAGAAATTATTCCATCAATAAAAAGCCACGAAAAAACCTCCGCATGCCAATCAGGCACGCAGAGGTTTTCTTTTTTTCAAAAATTCCAGCCCGTAATACAAAACCGCAGAAAAAATGGTGGTCATGATCACGGCCAACACCGGTCTGAACCACGCGTAAATCTCTTCACTTACGCTTACGTGAAGGAAGTTACAAATCTTCAAAATAATGTTTCCGCCTATGATCAAGTGAAAAACGTAAATATACAAGGAAAGCTTGTCACCGATAAACTCCAACGGCCGGCAGATCCCCTTTTCCGGCTCCTGCAGCGCCAATGCAAACAGCCCCAGCACACATGGGATCAGTCCGGCGTCACCAAATTTAATCGGCAGTCCAAAGGTCGTGGGCGTCACAATAATGGTAAATCCAAAAACAGTCAGCAAGATCAATTGATACCGTTTCAAATGCAGTAATTTTTGCGCCTCTTCCGTTCTCAAGTAATAACCCAGCAGGAAAAATGACAGTCCGCGAACAAAAAACAAATTACAATAATACCAAGGCATGTCCGCCGTCTCGATAAAAACAGCCACGCCCACGTACGTTACAAGCAGAAGTGGAAGCAATCTCAACACAAGCCTTTCCTTCTCCGCCCGTACGACAAAATACCAAAACGCGTAGACTTCGACCATAATGATGAGGTACCAAAGAGGACTCGCGAAACTAACGTAACCCCAAAGAATGTAGTCAAACGGCGATTTCCAAGTAAACTTCTCAGCCAACCACGTCAAAAGGTCATGCTTTATCAGATGCTTTGTTACGCCGAAGATAAAATGTGACGCGTATGCCCATAGAAAAACAAACGCGATTTGCTTTAACCTTCGCTTAATCGTATCAGTTTTTTTCCCAAAGGAAAAATAGCCGGCGATCATCAAAAAAATGGGAACGGAGTATGCCGTCGCCTTCCAAATAATATCACCAAAGAGTCCAGGAAATCTAATGTGGGCTATCACGACCATAAAACAGGCAATCGCCTTAAGAAAATTAAGTTTTTTATTCATATCGTCTCTCTATCTAATAATTATGTATTTGCAGATCGGGTTCCCCATTGCGGAAAACTTTTCCTCGTACTCCGTCATCACGTTTCCCTCCATGAGCACGGGATCCGCATGCAGGTCATAGGTCAAAACCTTTGCCTTCCATCCCGCCGGTTCCAACTCCTCCACCGCAAAATCAAAAAGTGCGCGATTGTCCGTCTTAAACTCGATCCGGCCGTCTGCCGCCAAAATCCTGTCATATCTCGCAAGAAATTCCCTTGAAGGAAGCCTTCGCTTTGCATGCCTGTCCTTTGGCCAGGGATCTGAGAAATTCAGATAGATCCTTGCCACCTCACCTGCCCCAAAGACCTCCGCAATCTCTTCCGCGTCCATTCTGATAAACTTAAGGTTTGGCAGCTCATCCTGCTCCATTTTCTGCACGGCGCGCAATAATACCGTAGAGTACTTTTCTATCCCCACGTAATTGATGCCGGGATGATCCTTCGCCATCGCATGAAGAAACTGTCCCTTCCCCATCCCGATCTCTATATGGATCGGATGCTGATTCCCAAATAATCCCTGCCATTTCCCGGGCATTTCCTTCAGCGTCTCCTCCGGCACCACAAAACGGCTCTCCGCGATCACTTCCCTGGAGCCGGTCACGTTTCTAAGTCTCATGTTTCGATCCTCACCTATGTTTATGATGAAATCATAATAACGCCGAAACACTGATTGTGCAAGGAGAAACGATGAGCTTTCCAGCTTTTCCAAAAACTTTTTTCAGTTTATACTTTGGTTTTTTCCGAAAACGTAGTAAGATAGTGAGGAGAGTGTTCCCGCTTATGAAAAAGCGGCACTTGTCATTATCTTGTAAGGAGATTTATGAAATGCTAATAAAACGCCCCCGGCTTCTAGCCGGCATCACGGCAGCATGCCTGATCCTGTCCACGCCCTTAAGCGCGCGCGCTGACAAGGCCACGGAGAAGGAAGATCGCATCGCGGCGCACCAGGCAATGGCCATTCAATCCAATGAGAGAGCCGGCTGGCCAACCGGCCCCGTGGTTTCCGCCGAATCTGCCATTCTGATCGAAGTTGAGACCGGCACCATACTCTATGAAAAAAACATTCACAAACAACAATATCCGGCCAGCACGACGAAGATCCTGACCGCGCTTCTCGCTTACGAGAACAGTTCCCTGGATGAAATCGTCACCTTTTCCCGCGATGACATTTTTAGCATTCCCAAGGGCAGCAACCACATCTCCATGAACCCGGGCTACACGCTCTCCATGGAAGATTGCTTAAGGGCATTGCTCATCCGTTCCGCCAATGAAGTGGCCTATGCCATTGCGGCGCACGTGGGTGGCAGCTGGGACGCCTTCGCGGACATGATGAATGAACGCGCAAAAGAGCTCGGCGCCGTGGATTCCCACTTTGCGAATCCCAACGGCCTTCCCAATGAAGAACACGTGACCAGCGCTTACGACCTCGCCATGATCGGCCGTGCCTTCTTCGCCATCGACTACCTTGACAAGATCACGCTGGAGCCAAAGCTCGTAGTGGAAAAGCCCAACGGCGTACTGACGGACTGGAACCAGATGCCCCTGATCCCCAGCGGAAAATATGCCTACGAATATCTGGTAGGCTGTAAGACCGGTTATACGGACAGCGCCCACAACACCATGGTTGCTTGCGCTGAAAAGAATGGCCTTCGCCTGATCTGCGTTGTCTTAAATGATGACAACCCCATGTACAGCGAAGACACCATCGCCCTTTTTGAATATGGCTTCAACAACTTCAACAAGGTCAACGTCTCCCAGACGGAAACCAAGTATGACATCGACAACATCGGCTTCTTTTACGATAACACCGACATTTTCGGCGAGGCGCAGCCCATTCTTTCCCTCAACAAGGACGATTGCGTGATTCTTCCGAAGACGGCGGATTTTAAGGACCTGACCTCCACCATTTCCTACGACGTGGACGTACCCGGGCAGGCCGCCCTGATCACCTACTCCTACCAAGGCGTTCAGGTGGGCACGGTATCCCTGGATCTGGCCAAGGGTACTAAGAGCCATTATTCCTTTGATGCAGAGGAATTTCCTACGGAAACCGAAACGCCTGCCGAAACCAAGCCAGAAGAAAAAGCACCCGAGAAGACTACGCCAAAAGACCAAAAAGAGAAAAAAGACCACGCATCAGCCATTAATCCCACGGTAGTTAAGGTGATCGTGATCATACTCATCGTCGGCGGCATCTTGTTTGGCATTTTCTTCTTCCTGCAAAAGAACTACCAATTCTTCTCTCTCAGTTTCGGGATCAGAAAATCCAGGAACCATGAATATGCCCGTCAGAGTCTAAAGCTCTCCAAGGACGTGCAAAAAGGAAGAAAAGCCCAGATCCGGGCAGCAAAAAGAAGATATAAAGACAGACTAAAGCGCAGGTAACCACCTGCGCTTTAGTCTTGTGCGTCCCCATTCTCCAAAGGATCCGGGACAACGTATTCTTCATCTTTGTTCTTTGAATTCTGTAGCCGCTCCCATTTCTTTTCCACTTCTGCGGCCGTTGCTTCATCCACCAGCCTGGTGGTCTTTACCGCGAACACCTCACCCTCCGGCGTTTTATTCACGCGGATCTTTCCCTTGAGATACCCGTGAAGCTCACAGTAAGCCAGACTGACGTAATTCCGGTTGTTTGTCGTGAACCACCGCACCTTTTTCTTCAAGTTTCTGCGGCAGAGATAACATTTGCTGGAGCTGACCTCATTGTCGGCCAAAAGCTCCTTCTTCCCGGGAAACGTTCTCGAAATATACTTGAAATATGTGTCAAACTGATGTCTTACCTCCGTCTCCCTGCTGGTTGGCGGATAAAAAACGTCATAGGACACCCTCGAAAGTATCCTCGGGTTCACCTGCATCAGAACCTGCAGAACCTTCGCCGTGTAGTACGCGTCAGAAAAGGCCCTGTGAAAGGGAACGTGCTTCTCGATGTGCAGATAATCTATGGCATCCTGAAGCGATCTTCTCTTTCTTGGGTCCTCCGCGTCATACGTCAGCGCGAATAGTTTTTGTACGTCCAGATACGGCAGCGGCTTTTCCGTCAAAGGCATCATATAAAAGAATTTCCGGTTTCGCTGAAGCTCCATCACGTCCAGCGTTCCCCAGGTGCAAAACAGAAACGGGCTTTCCCCGCACCACATTTCAAACCTTGTGGCCACCTCCGGGAAGGATCTGCTGTGTTTTAGCTCTTCCATCGTCAGATGTACGATCTTTCCCGTGATTCGGTGCATCTCTTTGTATACCTGAGGGCGGATCAGTTCATTGAACTCGCTTTCCAACGTTCCGTCACCGGAAAGCCTCACCGCCCCAATCTCAATGATCTCGAAGGGTAAACCTTCGACCTTTGAACTACCCCCTGCATTGCTCTGGTTCCATTCCAGATCAAATACAATATAGTTCATGCTTTAATATGCCCTTCCCCAATAAACCATCTTCGTTGCAGGCTTTCCACAGCATACGCAGGTACTTGCCAGGTTCTCCTGTTCAAACGGCATGCAACGGCTCGTCACGCTGAGCTTCTCCTTGATGAGATCCTCGCAGGCGCGGTCGCCGCACCACATTGCCTTTACAAATCCAGACTTCTCCGTAAAGAGCTTTTCGAACTCCTCCATGTTGGTTGCCACGTAGGTGTGCGCGTCGCGATGAGCCCTTGCGCGCTCAAGCATCTCCTTCTGGATCGTCTCCATCAGTTCGCCTACCTTTGCCTCAAGCTCAGGTAATGCAACCTCAATCTTCTCCCTTGTGTCACGGCGGCAGATCACGCACTTGCCAGCCTCAATGTCCTTAGGGCCAATCTCCACGCGGATGGGATAACCGCGCATCTCAGCCTCAGCAAACTTAAAGCCGGGAGTCTTGTCCGTGTCATCCAGCTTTACGCGGAATTTCTTGGAGAGCTGCTCCTTAATCTCCGTAGCCTTCTCCAGCACGCCTTCCTTCTTCTGGGCGATGGGAATCACGCAAACCTGGATGGGTGCCACCTTAGGAGGAAGCACAAGGCCCTCATTGTCGCCGTGCACCATGATCAGTGCGCCGATCAGTCTTGTCGTCATGCCCCAGGAGGTCTGATTTACGTACTTTAAGGTATTGTCCTTGTCCGTAAACTGAATGCCAAACGCCTTCGCAAATCCATCGCCAAAGTTATGGCTGGTACCGGACTGCAGGGCCTTGCCGTCATGCATCAGTGCCTCGATGGTGTAGGTTGCCTCCGCGCCGGCGAACTTCTCCTTCTCCGTCTTCTGGCCCTTGATCACGGGGATCGCAAGCACTTCTTCACAGAACTGCGCGTACAGGTTCAACATCTGAATGGTGCGGGCTTGTGCGTCTTCGAAGGATGCGTGTGCCGTGTGGCCTTCCTGCCAGAGGAACTCACGGGAGCGAAGGAACGGTCTCGTCTCCTTCTCCCAGCGAACCACGCTGCACCACTGATTGTATACCTTAGGCAGATCACGATAGGACTGAATGTCATTCTTGTAAAAATCACAGAACAGCGTCTCAGAAGTAGGACGTACGCACATTCTCTCCTGCAGGGGCTGCAGTCCGCCATGCGTTACCCACGCAACCTCGGGCGCAAAGCCCTCCACGTGATCCTTCTCCTTCTGGAGCAGGGATTCCGGAATGAACAAGGGAAGATATACGTTCTCCACGCCTGTTGCCTTAAATCTCTCGTCGAGCTGTCTCTGGATCAGCTCCCAGATCGCATAGCCCGCGGGCTTGATCACCATACAGCCCTTAACGCTCGTATAATCGATCAGTTCCGCCTTCTTTACGACGTCCGTATACCACTGTGCGAAATCCTCTTCCATGGAAGTGATCGCTTCCACCATCTTCTTGTTGTCTGCCATCTTCTTACACTCCTTTTGTCTTAAATATATATATCGACGTAAATCACGAAAATTGTTAGGGGCAGAAGTACTTTCGCATCCCATTAAAATCAGAACGCCGGTCTCCATCCCCCAAAAGGGACCGGAAACCGGCGGTACCACCCTAATTAGCGCTCTATGCGCTCACCTCGATCATTGTTAACGCCAATGACACGTCGCACTTCCCCGATTCCATGACGCCCGTACGTTCCGGCTTCGCGTCATTTTTTCGTCTCGCGCGAGACTCCAAGGCAGGTTCAAAGCCTTCCACACAAGAACCTTCCAGCCACGCCTCCGAACAATACCAACTTTTCGGCCGCGTCACGTTCTCTCTCTGGGGAGCTTCCATGCTTTTACTAACCCTCTTCATCGTCTTTATGATACGTGAAATACATTTTAGTACGTAAACCCGATGTTTGTCAACACGTTTCCTCTTCTAAAAAACATGTCGTATCCATCAGTTCTTCCATCCTCAATAATCTTTCCACTGGAAATACGTAAGGCTGTCCAGCCAGGTCTTTCCGTTTTTCCTCAGCAAATCCAAGCCCGACACAAATATGCCATATGCCTCCTTAACGTTCCCGGACCCGTCATCCGGAGCGATAAACGTGGAACATGAACTGATCACGTAAGGCTTCTCTTCCACCATTCCGAGATAGATCATGAGGTGACCTTCCATGTATAACAGCGTGCCCGTCGGCAGTTTCTTTATCATTTCCAGCTTTTTCTTCTTTGTGGCCCTGGAGAAATCCGTTCCCCCAAGATCATATAATTCAGAAATGGAACTGCTGTTTCTGGGAAGATCAAATCCAAAGCAGGCATATACCTGCCGGACCATTCCGGAACAATCATTGGAAGAAAAGGATCCGCCCCAGCCATAAATCTTTCCCTGGAATTTAAAAGCCTGTTCGATCACGGCATCTGACGTCATGGGAAGGTATCCAACGGTCACGTCCTTCGCAACGGGAATCCATACCTTTTCCAGTCCCACCATGCCGTCCTCATCCCGATAAGGGATCTCAGTTAAATAACATCCATATCCTTCGCGCCCTGCTATCAGCCCTGTTTCTTTCGAAAGCAGCTTGATCTTAGTTCCCATGGGAAGGACCATGCCCGCCGTATGATTGGGCGTGGCGCTTTCATCCAAAAGCACCTCGCACCCCGTCACCACCAAGAACTCCTGAGGCCGCGAGATGGCCAGCCACTCTTCCTTGTCTTTACACATGGCCAGATTCTCTTTTTTGATCCAGCCGCAATAAGAGCCATTCATGACGTAAACCCACGTCTTATCCAGACTTTCATGCAAAACGGCCACGCCGGAAAGTGGCATGATCTCCGCACTGACAAAATCATTACAAAAGAGCTCAGAAGGATCACTGGAAGCGAAATCCTCCGTTGGATAGATCATTGCCACGGTTCTATTTATGCAAATGCCATACTTGGGAACCACTTTCTCAGGGATTGAATCCATGGCGCAATTTTTTCTCAAGGCTTCCCAATACCCTTTTCCCTGAAGGCTTCCGTTTACGTAAAGCTTCGTCGCATTTTCTTCAGCATCTTCGGGATCCATATGATTTATTAGGGAATCCAACGATCTCCCATCGATTTCGTCTGGCAGATCATCCATAAAAAGGTGGAGGCTCCTGCCCGCGACCTCATCAAAATACAGAACGGATATCGGGTAATTCTTTTGATAATGCTCTATTTCCTCCGTCGTAAAAAGCAGCTCATCACTGGTTTCCGTTTTCCAAAAGTCAGGATCTAACATTTCTGCCGTCGTTCCCGGCATCAGCTTCACGTACTCCCCGATTGCTTTTTGATTACCCTCCTTCACGTTGGCGGCATCGACTCGAACGGCAGAAGAGCGTTTTGCTTCCTGCCTCCATTGTTCCACGACCATGCCCATCCCAAACGCCAGCGCGATCAATGTGATCCCTGCTATAAAAATACTTATCGCCTTAGTTTTTTTCACGATACTCATCCCTCATGCAATATCCACAACAAATAAATAAGAACAACGGAATAGCTATAACGACTTTGAAAAAGAACGGACCCATTTCCGTCACGCCCGTAAGCAATGCGCCTGCTCCTCCTGCCGCAAGAAAGACCAGCCATTTTTCCTTCTTTACGTCAAAATATATGGAAAGAGCCCTTTTCCCCCACAGACATAATAACGTGAGCCAAAAGCACAAACCAATCAGTCCCAGTCTCCGGATAATTTCCAAAAGAGAATTGTGTGCAAACGTTGCCGGGATGTCATACCGTCCCTCATATGCGTCGTTTACTTTTTCCGTACTGTGTACGGAAATCCCAAGCAATGCTCTTCGGGGATTCTTAAAAATCAATTCCAGGCTTCGGTTCCAAACCTGTTTCCTGTCCAATAACGTGTCTATGTCCGTGACGTTGCGTTCATATACCAGCGAAAGGTTGTCCAACACTCTTTGGTTTTGAGTCATCTTTGCCACGCAGGTGACGCCGCCCCGATAGATAAGCGTGGGAAGCATAAAGGAACCTGCCATCAGGAAAAACGTGACAATAAATGAAAGGATTCCGGCGCTCCAGACCAACGCAGCCTTTTTCCCCTTTTCCGTCAAGCCTTTACGCACCAACGCCATGGCAAACAATGCAATGGCAAACGTGAGGGAATAGATCGTGGTGCGACAGTTTGCCATTCCCATAAGGAACCATTGGAAAAAGAGAACCATGCCGTAAAAAATCCTGGCCTTCCTTTTCCCCTTCATCCATCCCACAATGGAAAACAAACTGACCGTCATGCAATGGAATGACATGGTATTTGCATTTGACATGCCGCATAATCTTCCAACCCTAAAACATCCCCACATTCTGTCACTGCCCGGAATTTCCTCCGTCAGAGTGCACGTAGCGTGAATCAGGATCACAATTTCCTGAAGTAAAATCGCCAGCACGTACGTCAGCGAAAACGGGCGCAGCACGTCATCCGGTTTTTCTTCCGCGCGAACCGCGAAAAACAGGCACAATACGTTGATCCAATGAAAATAAAACTTGGAATAAAGCAAATGGTAAGAAAAACCATTATAAAGAACCGTCACTCCAAAAATATACAAGAAAAAAGAAATGCAAATCCAAAAATCATTTTTCCTCAGCAGATGACCTTTCCATACGGCCCGCAGGATCACGCATCCGGAAATCCCACCTACCAGAACGTGCATGATCTTTTCCATCGAGTCGCTGAGCAAATCCTTTGTCAGCAATACCTCCACTGCATAAATAAGCGCAATCACGCAGACGTGCACCGTGATGATCTTTGGGGTACCATCTTTTAATTCAACCCGCGTCTTTTGCGATTTTCGCCATCTCATGAATCCATCCCCCGCCACTGCGTTCTTACTGCATCTCTCTGATCTAGTCGTACATTATCCATTTTTTCCCGTTATTCCTGTCGTCTCGCTTCCGCCAATTATTCAGTTTCGTACACGCATATAATATTGCGTACGACGTTACGGTATTGTATCTCAACATAAAAAATACAAATCTCACGCTCGGCGAATAATGCGCCGCCTTGATCTCAGCGTAATGCTCCCGGAAGAACTCCGCAATCTCCTCAAATGCTTCAAGAAAGCTTTTTTTCAGTTCTTTGGGCGCCTCTGCCCCATTATTCCATAATTCGTGTGCATCAATGCACAAAATATATAAAAACTTCTTCCGTACGTCTTTGGGCATTTCCTTTTCGAAATAATCAAATCCAGCCTTCCTGCTCCGCCATAAATCCATCAATCCCTTCGGTTCCGGGGTATGGATGATACTTCCCTTCCTTTGGCGGTAATGATAGAATGGCTTCTTCACGCAAACCATTTTGTTCAGCTTTTGGTATACGGCGAAAAGAAGATCGATGTCTTCAAATTTCTTTCCAACGACGAAGCGTATTCCCGAATCAAAGAAAGACTTTGGATATAATTTGTCCCACACCTCGTTTCCAAAATCAACGTTATGGCTGCGCATCATGTTATCCCGCCCATCCAGAACCATAATCTCTCCGGAATCGTTTTTATACCATTTCCGGTTCGTCCACTCGTTGACCCTGCCGCAGGTTGCGATTTCCGCATCCGTTTCGGTTAAGGCGCGCATCATTTCTTCATAGGTTTCGGGAGAAACCCAATCATCGCTGTCCACAAAGGCGATCCACTCTCCTTTGGCAATGTCCAGCCCGGCATTTCTCGCCGAAGACAGACCTCCGTTTTCCTTATGGATCACTACGATCCGCCCATCTTTCCTTTCATACTCGTCGCATATGGCAGCACTCGAATCCTTGGAGCCGTC
>JAEEGK010008842.1_pt1 | contig 23692 bp, 8 predicted proteins | sample 8958771 | NCBI WGS metagenome assembly JAEEGK01 (sample SAMN16246547, study PRJNA631951) | gut metagenome | biome: gut microbiome; feature: rumen; material: SC-attached | host: Bos | place: Iran: Karaj | collected 2018-10
TTTTTTTCTTCTTTATTTTCTTTTTTTTTTTCTTTTGTTTCTTTTTTTTTTTCTTATTTTCTTCTTTTTTATTATCAATAATAATAGATTTTTCTTCTTTTAAATTAGATAATTCAAAATCAATAAAATTTTTTTTATCAAAAACTTCAGAATCTAAATTATTTGAATCAATACTAATTTTTCTAATTTTATTATTATTATAATTAATATTAGAAATATTATTAGAAATAATATTTGAAATATTATCAAAATCATTTTTTTTATTATTAAATTTAATTTCTTCTCTTTCTCTTTTATTTCCTACAATTTTATCAAAATCTTCAATTTGATGATTATTAGTATTAATAGAAAAATTTAAAAATTTTAAAAAGAAAGAAGCATTTTTTTTAAATTCTTTATATTTGGATTTATACATAATATATTTCTCTTTATATTTTTGACATTCATTATCTAAAAATTCTTTTTCTTTAAATAATTCATTTATTTTTAAATTATTATCTTTTTCATATTCATTATTATTATTATTTAAATTTTGGAAATTTCCATTTTCATTAATTATTAAATTAGTTTTATCTTTTAATTGAGAAATAATTAATTTTTGATAATTAATTAGTTTTTCTTTTTCACTTAATTCTCTTTTTAATTTATTTTCATTTGTTTTATTTCCTTCAGAAGAATTCTTTTGAAATTGTTCTAATAATGAATTTGCTTGATTATATATAATTTCAAGTTCTTTATATTTTTTTTGTAATTTTAAATGTTTTTCTTTTAAAATTTGAAATTGATAATTATCTCCAATTTCTTCATTTTTTTCTTTTAATTCTTTATTTTCTTCAATTAATTTTTCATTTTCTGTTTTTAATTGAATATAATATGAAATCAAATTACTTGTTTCAAATAATTGAGATTTTAATAATAATATATTTTTTTTTAAAGTTTCATTTTCTTTTGTTTTTTCTTCTAATTCATTCTTTATTTTATTACATTTTACGCAATTATTTTTGGGAGATATCATCTAATTTATAAATTTAATTTTCATCTGTTTTGCAATAAATATTTTTTATCTTTGAGAAAAAATTAATTTTTAAGTTTTTTTCTTGATTGATATTCCATTCAGAAAATATTTTAATGGTTGAATTATATTATTTAAATAATTATCAATTTAATAATTAAATAATTAAATGTAATTTAATTTTAGAAAATGACTTTTAAAAGAAGTTTAATATTATTTTTTCAAATGTTAGAATAAGAAGTTATTTAAATAAAAATAAATCATAAAAAAAATTTCATTTTTTGAATTTAAATAAAAAAAATATTTAATTTTTTTCTAAATTAATTGTTAATATTGTAGAAGGAAAAATTTCAAAATTTAAATCATTATCTTTTATATTTTCCAAATTTTCCTTTGAGGTAAATAAAAATTTTAAACTATTTAATTCTTTAAATTTCTGAATATTATCATTATTAATATCACAATTAAAACAAATAAAATCAGGATTAAATTGTTTAATTAAATCAAAATTATTATTTAAATAATCTTCATCAGAAATTTTAATTAAATTAACTTTATTAACATTTTCTAAAAAATTAAATAAGACTTCATTTTCAGTTTTAAATTCAAAAAAATTTAATTTTTTTAATTCATTCATTTGTTCAAATTCTTCATTAGAAACAATCATATTAATAGTATAAATAGAATTAATAATATTGTCTTCATTATTATCATAAGCATATTTAATTAAAGAAGGAGTAAAAAATTGATCACAATATAAATCAAATTTAATAAATTTTCTTCCTTCAACTTGATGATTTAAATAATTTTTAATTATTTTAATGATACAATCTAAATTATTATTATCTGAATAAATTGATTTACTTATTTCTGAAGAATAACAATTATATATATTAATATATTCATCATATCTTCCGCTTGAATCTGAATTTTCAAAAAATTGTCTTATTTTTGGAAATATATTCAATAATTGAAATAAACCGTTTTTATGAACTGAAAGTCTATTATACCATAATGTAAAACTTTCTATATTTAAATTATTTATTCTTTTTAAAAAATCAAATAATAATTTTGGATTATCTTCTTCACCAAATTGAAGGTTGTTTAATTTTTTTAAATTTTTACAATCTTTTAATTTTTTTGATATTTCTTCACTTTCTTCTTCATCATTTATTATAAATCCACCAATATTTTCTATTAAATTTAAATTTAAATTTCCGAAATTTTCATTAAATGATTCACTAGAAAAATTAAATTTAATCTTTTTTAATTTTAAATTTGGATATTCTAATAAATTAGTATGTTCAGAACTATCATACTTATATATACTATCATAATTATTTTCTATTAATTCAATATTTTTTTTATCTGAAATACTAAATAAGTGATTTGGATATTTTTTAAAATATGAAATTGCTTTTTTCATATTTGAATTATTTATTTTATAATGATAAGCTTCTATTTCTTTTGTTAAAATATAATCTTGGATTTTTGCATAAGTATTATTTGAAATATGTTTTTCATCATCTAAAAAATAAACATTTGGAATTTCCTTAAATAAATTTATTGTTTCTTCAATATTTAATTCTTTAAATAATCTTAAATGATATTTTAAATTTTTATAATTATCCAAAGATAAAATAATTTCTTGATTTAAATAATAATCTTCCATTGATTGAATATCTAAGAAAAAATGTTTATTATTTGTTAATTCACACCTATAATTTAAAAAGTATATTAAAGCTTTTATTTTCCCTTGATTGATTTTTCCAAATTTAAACCTTGCAAAATTTATTACATTTATATCTAAAAACACATTTAGATAAGGAGCATAATTTTCAGCTTTGTCTTCAATATTAAAAAGGAAAAATATATATTTAAAAAAACTTTTTGTTTCATTTTCTGAAACACCTAATAATGTTAATAAAGAATTTCTAAACAATTGATTTATTTGAGTAAAAAGTATTTGATCTTTTAAATTAAAAAAGGAATAGATTTGAATTAATCCTCCTTTTTTTATATTAAAATGATATTTGTTTTTTGAAGGGTGTTTTTTCTTTTTTGATGAATTTCTAACATTTAATTTAAAGTTTGGACTTCTTTTCATTTTAACTAAAAATTTAAATAATTTTAAATTTTAATTTGAAATATTTAATTTAAATAAAAAAAAATTTAACAATTATTATAACTATTATTTAACGCAGAAATAAAAGAATTATCATTTTTGTTTTGAAGAGAATTTTGAGTAGAAATAATTTTAAATAAACTATCATATTTTTTAGTAAAAAATTCTTCAATTTCACTTAAATTATTTAAAACTTGATTTTTTAAAATATCACAATTGTTTTCTAAATGATCACATTTACTTTTAATTTCATTAATTTTATCATCATTATAAGAAAATAATTTTTTAAAAGTTTCATTTTCATGATTTATTTTATCTTGAATAAATTGATTAAATTTATCTTCTTCATTTAAAATATGTTTTTCAAAATTATTTATTTCATTACATTGATTAACATTAAATTCTTGAATTATATCATTTAATTCAATTAATTTATTAGTAATTTTATTATCTTGTACTGTAATATGACTAATTAAATCTTCTTTAATTGAAGTATATTTTTTATTTTGTTCAATAATATCATTTTCAAATTTTCTTAATTTTTCTTCATATTCATTTATCATTAAAGTTATTTTATTTGTAAAATTTGTTATTATTTCTTCTTGTTTTAATATATCTCCTTTTATCATTCTAAAATTATTATTTGAATTTTCTTTAAAAGATTTAAATCCTCTTATTTCATTTTTAATATCTAATATTTCTTTATTTATTATTTTTATTTCTTCTTTTATATTATTTACATTATCTGTTAATTTCTTTTCAAAATAATCTATTTTTGTTATATTTGAATTTAATTCATCTTTATAATTTTTAAAAGAATTTTTAAAATCATTATTCAAATTAAATATCTTTAAATTAAGTTCTTCATAATTTTTTTGAAGAATATTATTATCATTATAATTCACATCTAAATTATCGTTATTAACATATTTAATTTTATTATCAATATAATTTTGTAAATTTAAATTTAATTCATTTAAATCTTTTTTATTTTTAATTTTAATATCTTCAATTGAATCATTAACTAAATTTCCTAAATCTTTTATAGCTTCTTTTAATGTTTGAATTTGAGCTTCATTTCCTGTTTGATTTGTTAATGTATTATCTTCGAAATTTATTCTTTTATTTGATTCATCTCTTATTTTCATTGATAATGATGCTGTTAAATTTTCTAATTCATTTATTCTTTCTTCTAATTTTTTTAAACCTAAATTTTGAAACGCGACTTTTTTTACTATTTGATTCATATATTTATTTTAATTAATTTTATTCTAAAAAACTAAAAAAACAATAAAATATAAAATTTAATTTTATTTTTTTAAAATAAATTACAATAAGCAAGTATAACTTAAATAAAAACTTTTTTCTTATTAAATCAAAAGAAAAAAAAAGAAAAAGACAAAAAAACTTAAAAAAACAAATTATTTATTTTTCCCACAACAATTTTTTTTTGTAATTTTATTTTGATTTTCATTATTATTATTGTCTAACTTAACTTTTCCAATTTCTTGAATTTCTTGTTGAATTTGTTGTCCACCAGGTCTAAACTTAATAATAATTTGTTCGAAGATTTTATTATAAAACAATTCAGGAAAATTTTCTCCAGTTTTAGCAGAAACTTCTTGAAAAATAAAATTATTATCTTTAGCGAATTTTTCTCCTTCTTCAAATGAAATTTCCCTTTTATCATTTAAATCAATTTTATTACCAACTAAAGCAAAAATAATATTATCAAAATTAACATTAGTTAATTCATTAATCCAATTAGGAATATGTGTAAAAGATTCTTTTCTTGAAATATCATAAACTAATATTATTATATTTGCTTCTCTTGTATACATTGGAATTAAAGAACGAAATTTTTCTTGTCCTGCTGTGTCATATAATAATAAATGAATATCTTGATTATCTATTTGAATATTTTTACTCTGAAAATCTAATCCTATTGTTGCTTGATATGTTTCATCAAATTTATCATCCACAAAACGGTTTAATATTGATGATTTACCTGTTCCTTGATCACCTAAAAATATTAATTTGTATTTTGGAATGTCTGAACTTGATGTTATTGATGGAATCATTTTTTTAAAAAAGGTTTTTTTTATTGGAATATTAATTAATTTTTGAAATTAAAATTATTTTATTTATTTATATTATTATTTTTTGTTTTCTTGTTATATTTTTGGAAATGTTATTTCATTTGTTAGTTTATCGTTGTTTATGTGTAAGGTTAGTTTTTTTATTTGGTTTTTCATTTTCTTATAATGAGATTTGAAATTTGAAATTATATTTATGTAATTATTTTTCTTTTTTTTTTCTTTTTTTATTTTTTTTTTCATTTTATATATTTGATATTGAATACTATTTTTTTCATTATCAGAATCATCTTCATCAAATCCTTCAGTAACAACTCTAATTTTATTAAATTCAATTTGTTTTAAATTTAATTTAGGAATTTCTTTATAATCACTAGTAAATAATCTTTCATTTAAAGGAATTTGAATTTTATTTAAATTATAAAGATTACTTTTATTTTGAGTTCTATTATTTGGAATTTGATTAATGTCTAAATCTAAATCATAATTAATATAACTTTCATCTTCTGAAAAACTTAAACTATCATTTGAATAATTTGATTCTATTTCAAATTCATTAAAAAGTAAATCATCATTTATTTCTTCTTCTTCTTCATTTAAATTATTATCATAATAAAATTGTTCTGTGTTTAGTCTTTTTGTTATTGTGTTTGAATTTAATATTTTTTTCAATTTTTTTATTTCTGATTGATTATTCTTATTTTTATTTGTTAATTTATTTAAATCTTTTGAATAATCATTTAGTAATTTTTGAATTTTTTCTGATTCAGATTCTAACAAAAAATTTATTTTTTTACTATTTTTATTAATATATCTTTCTCTTATTTCTTCTTGAATATCATTTACATAAAATTGCCTTATTTTTATTATATTTCCTCTATAAATTTTTAAATAAATGTCTTTTGACATAATTTGATTTTCTAATATAAATTTATCTTCTTTTTCTTTGTCTAATGTATTAATTAATGGTTGTAAATAATTGTTTTTTTCTTCTAATTTCTTATAATATTGATTATTTATTTGTTCTTTGGTTTTTTTTAAATTATTGTTTGTTTCTTGAAATTTATTTATACTGTCATTTACTAATTTCTTAATATTTTCTTTTAATATTTCATCTTTATTATCATTATTAAAAGTAGGAAAAAATTCTTTTAGTAATTTAATATAATTATTATATTCCTGAATCAACTCCTTTAACATAGAATTATTAATAACTAATTCATTTGTAAAATTAGCATAACTTACTAAATCATTTTCACAAAATTTTGAGAAAGACATATATATATAAAATAAGTCAAAATAAAAAAAGAATAAAAATTAAAAATATAAATTTAAAGATTTTGCTACATTATAAATTAAATATATTTATTAATTTTAATTGTGAACATATATTTTTTTCTTATTCTATATCAAATCAAAAAAAGAAGATAAATAAATTTAAGTGAAAACAATGAAAGTTCTTTAATTAAAATTAAAATATTAATAAATTAGATTTATATGAATTTTAATTAATTATGTATATTTATTGTTAATACCGATAATTTAATCATTATTTATAGTTTTATAAGGAAATCCTATATTATACTTATTTATATTATTTTATTTTTTCGGAAATACCTAAATGTTTAATTAAATGTGGATTTACAGTTGTATTTAATTTTGTGTCTTTTCCTTTAAAATTAATAATGTGAATGTAATTATTATTTTTATTTATAAAAGGAAAATCTTTATTATTATTAGATTCATCATTTGTTTTCCCATAAATTTTGAATATTGAATTATAATCTAATTTTTTAATTGGAATTTGTTTTTGACAAGTTAAACAAGTAAATAAAGTATATAAAAACTGTGCTTTTAAAATAAAAGAATAAATATAATTTTTATAAGTGATGTATAAAGGTTGAGAATAAGATAAAATAATTTTATTATTTCTTCCAATATTAACTAAGGTTCCAGAATCATAGCTTTTATTATTAATATAAAATTCTTCTTCATATAAAAAAATATGACAATGATAAGAAGAAATTAAATGATCTTTTAAAATTAAATCAACATTTTCGCTTCCGATAGAAATATTTTCACTTTTATTAAAATTTAAAATATAAAAAGCAATTTCATAATTTTTATTTACAGGTGAATTTTCCATAAAAATATAATTATTTAAAGGTAAATTAAAATCAAAGATTTTATAATTGATTTTTTTATCTTTTAAATAAATAGAATAAGGGAAAAGAAAGCCACATAATTCACAAGAAAAAGAAGAAAAATAATAAATTCTTATTAAATCATTAATATTAATAATATTTATTAATTTACTTTGAATTAATTTTTGTAAACAATTTAAATGAACATATTTCATTGCTTTTTTACATAAACAAGGAGAAATAAAAGGATTTTCTTTTTCATATGAAGTTCCTAAACATAATCTACATATATATTGAAATTCTATATATGTATTTAAAGGAAATTTTTTTTTGTTATTTATTTGATTTAATTTTAGAAAAGATGATGAATTTAAACTTAATTTTTCATTCAAACTTGAATTATTCATATTATATTCACTATCATTTATTAAATTATTATTTGAATTCTTTGTTAAAAATGATATTTTATGGATTGCAATCAAATTGTTATTTTTTTTATTGTCATTTGTTATTTGAGAGAAATTTTTTTTTATTAATTTCATTGTTTTTTTTTCTAAAACATGAAATATTAATGTTCCAATTTTTATATAATCTCCTTCATAAATTTTATATTTTAAGATTTGATTTTCATATGTTTTTCCAATATCAATCCAATAATTATTTGATATATTCGTTTTATTATTTCTAAATGAAACTTCATAATTTTTTCCTAAATTTTTAATTGAACATATATTTCTATGTTTAAATGCATTTATTCCTTGTTCTTTTTTAATTTCTAAATTTTTACTATTTGAATATAAATTTACTTTTTCAGATTGTTTAAGTGAAAAAGATATTTTTTTTACTTTCTTTTTGTTTAATGTATCTAACAATAAATTACCTTTTATATTAGGATAAATTTCTTCGGTAATGAATAATTTATAATTTTCTGAATTGATTTTCTTCATTTTAATATTTAATAAAAATTTTAAAATATATTATAATAATATAAGTATAATTTCCTAAATTCATTATAATAAAAAAACTAGATAAATTATTATTTTCCTTTTTCAACATAATAATATTATTAATATCTTATTCTAATCTAATAAAAATTTCTTTATTAAATTATTTATTTTTAAATTAAAAAGTTATAAAAATCAATTAATGTATTTATAGTTTGAAAAGTAAAAATATATGAATTTGTTTATTAATAGTTTTTTTAATGTTTTTTTTTTAGAAGATTTATAATTGTTTTTTAATTTTATTTAAATCCGTCAATTTATAATTTATTTAAAGAATTAATTGAATTAAAATTTTAAATTTTAAAAATAATGGAAAATAAAGAAGTTAAAAGCGAATTAAATAGTGCAATTTTTGAAGAAGATTTTCAAGCAATTAATGAAGAGATTTTAAAAGAAGAAAAGCAATTTAAAAATAATTATGATTCTATTATGTTTCTTTTAATAAAAAAAGAATTAAATAAATTAAATGAAATGTTTTTAAATTCAAGTGAAAAATTAAAAGAAAAAATGAAAGAATGTTTATTATATGAATCATTAACAAAATTATATTTTTTAGAAGGAAATTCTAAAATAACATTTTTTCTAATTCATAAAAATAAAATAAAATCATTAGATTTAAAAAATCAAAATCCAATTTTATTTTGGAAATCACTTTTACAATTTTATGAAAATAAAAATAAAAAGTAATTTCAAAAAAAATAATTTTAAATTTATTAAAATATAAATTATTTTAATGAATAAATAATACTTACAATAAATTATTTATTGATTCAAAAAAAATTTTACTTAATTTATTCCTTTCAAAATAAATTAAATTTCCATTTATCATTTTTGGTTCAAAAAAAAATAGCTCATATAATTTTTTAAATTTAATATTTCTATTACTATAATTATTTTAAGTTTATTTAAATTATTTTTATTTAAATTTGATTGTTACTTTTAAATAATTTTTTAGTAAAAATTCTCATATTTTCTTTTTTAATTTTTTCTTCATTTGATATTTTAATTATCGGTTTATTTAAATTTATATTACTTCTTGAAGATAAATCACAGAATCAGAATTATTATTACAAAGAGACTTAATGATACTATCAATTGAATTAATTGCATTTTTCATAAAATATAACATTTAAAGAAGAAGATTTATTTGAATCATTATTTTTAGTTTCTTGTATTTGATCAATCATTTTTTTTTCTTTTATATTGTTATACAAATATTTTGATTCTCGAATTACAGTATAATTTGCATAAATTTTAGAATATTTATTATAGAAAATTAAAAGTTTTTGAAGTCTTTTAGATATTTCTATTTTAAAGTAATATTTGATTAAAAATTCATTTACATATTACATAAATTAAATATTCTTTAAATGCTTCTACAAATGAGTTTTATCATTATATATTATATCATCTATTACTTTTATATCATGGAAATTTATTGGATAATCGTTTTTTTTCAACTTTTAATTTATTTATTTTAATTTGACAATTTTTTTTTCTTTCATAATTAACTTTTAATTATTTTATAGAAAATTAAACTTTAATTTCTGAAAATTTAAATATTAATATATATGTTAATCAAAAATTATTTTAATGATAATAATTAAATTAAATTATTATTAATAATTTAATAATTTAAACTTTTCATTAATTTCATCTATTCTTTTTTGTAACCTTAGATTTTGATTTTCAACATTATTACATTGTTTTTGAAGTTCTTCAACATCTTCTTCCAAAGATTTAGAATCATTATCTTCAAAATTTAACATAAAAGAAGGATTTTTAGTATAAACTAAACCTAAAATATTATCACCAAGAGTTTGACCAAATACATCAGTACTCATTAATTCATATTCTCTTTTTTGTTGTTGTAAATAAGAAATTTTTTGCAAACTCATTTTATATTTTCCTCTATATCTAATAATCCTAATGAATATATATGTTGAAAATGAAATTAATATTATTACTATTAAAATTATTAATGATATTTGAATTATATATTTAAATATAAAATTCTCTGAATTTTGATTTGGTGATATATTTCTATATGGATATAATATTATTGCATATATTCCTATTGAATTGAATGAAAATGTATTTTGTTCATTTGTTTTTTTTCTCTCTTCGCATTTCCATTTTCCATTTTCAAAATCTCCTTCTAATTTAGCTAAACAATAAAAATCACTATTTAATTCATTATTAATATAATAATTATGTTCAATTTTTATTAGTCCTGGTATTTTAAAATCATCTTTAATATTATTTGATGATATATTAAATACAGGAGATAAAATTGAATTTTCATAAGATAAAACACCATCAGAACCAGGAATTGTAGAAGAAATATTAAAAATGAAAGAATTATTATTAGGATAAATATTATGATTCCTTAATAAATTCCCAGGAACACCTTCAATTTTAATTTTCCCATATAAATTATTATTATTTTTTAAATTAAAAGCATTTCCAGGAATAGAAAGACTTCCTTTTAAAATTCCATTTTCATCAAATCCAAAATCAAATTCTACTTTATCATAAGAAGAGAAAGTATATTCAAATTCCATAATATTATTTAATCTTTCAATTATAGGACATTCATTATAATCACTGACACATTTCCCATTTATACATCTGAAAGGTTGTTCATAATTATCACACATACTCAAACCAATACATTCCAATTCATTTTTTACACATAACCCATTTGAACATTGATATTCACTTGATTTACATCCATTATATTTTACTTTACTACAATTTCTTCTACATAAACCATCAACACACTTTTCCAAATTCGAATCACATATTATTTCACTGTCATTTATGCAATTTTCTAATTTTTCATTACAACCTCCATTGGGACATCGATATTGACCTATTTGGCAAGAAGGTAATATTGGACATTCCTCATATGAGGAAACACAAGTTCCATCATAACATGATACTTTATTTTCAGGACATCCATTTTCAAAATATGTTTCTTTTTCTTCTGTTAAAAGACTTCTTACTTTTTTTTTACCTCCTGTTACTCTAGTAAGTCCTATACAATCTCTTTGAGATTTTACACATTTTGATTGGGCAACACAATAGAATTCTGTATTGTTTTCACATTGCTTAATTGGAACTACCTCTTTACATTGTTTTATTGATGATGAACATCCTCCATCAGGACACTTTATTGGAGTAGAACGAGGGCAGAATGACGCATAAGTATCACATTCTGAAATGAACTTCACACAGAAACCACTTTGGTAACATTGATGGAGGTTGTCACCACATGGAGGGAGGAGAAGACAGTTTTCTTCGTTAATGTTTACGCAGGAACCATCAGCACAGAGGTAATTCTTATCAGTCGTACAATATTTGTGAACAGGACATTCATTTTTGTTTGAAACACATTTACCATTAGAACAACGGAATGGTGTTTGTATTTCACAATTTATTTCATTTAGACATTTTGTATATAAATCTTCCTCAGGAACACATAAACCATTATTTGGACAATTTACTTTTCCTTCTTCACATTTTTCATAATCATTTTGACAGTTATCACTGCATTTCCCATTATTACATAAATAAGGTTTTTCAATCGTACAAGCAGGATTGATATTACAATTATTTGAGCAACTTCCATCTGAGCATCTAATCATTTGGTCAGGGCAACCATTATAAATTTGAATATCAGTACAATTTGTCGTATTAACAATACAAATACCATCTTCATTACATTTTTGATATCCAACAGGACAAGTTAAATCACAAGAATCAGAATCAATAGCACATTGTCCTTCACCACAATAGAAAGGACGAGAAGAAGGACAATTATTTCCTTTTGGACACAAACTTTGTTCTTGTCTACAAGTACCATCACTACATTTATAATAACCATTTTCACATTGTTTAATAGGATAACAATAATCAATTGACGGAACACAAATACCATTATAACACATAATATTATCATTTCCGCAATCATTTCTATCAAAATATGAAGGTTCTGAAAAACATAAACTTAATTTTGAAACACATCTCCCATTAGGACATTTAAATGGTAAGTTAATTGGGCAAAATGGAATAGAACAAGATTCTTTATTTAAATTAACACAAGTTCCATCTAAACATTTATTAGGTTTATCACTTGAGCAACCATTTAATGTAGGACATTCATTTCCTTTATCAACACAAGAACCATCAATACATTTAATTTTTCCTTCATCACAAATTAATGTTTCATTTTTACAATCATCTTCATTAGAAACACATTTTCCATTCTCACATCTTATGGGTTTATCATAAGTACATCCATTTATTTGATTTAAGCATAATTTCTGATCATGCACGCAAATACCTTCAGGACAATAGAAAGGTTTATTACTTGGGCAAGAAAAGGATTCACATAAAGTATCAGAAATTTTACATTCACCATTACTACATTGAATATAACCAATAGGACAAGAATCACTAATTTCAGTGTTACAATCACTTAATTTTTGAGAACAAGTATTATCAGAACATCTTATGGAAGTGACTCCAGTACATGGTTGGAAGAAATCACAATTTTGTCTATTTGACATGCATTCTCCATTAGGACATAAAATTTTATCTCCACATTGAGGATAAATAGGACAATCATTTAATCTTTCTTTGCAACTATTATCAAAGCATTTAAATCTATTATTATTACAAGTGATTAAAGTATTACAGAATTCATAAGAAGAAGCACAAGTACCATCAGGACAACTGACTTTATTACCACAAGAATGATATTTAGGACAAGCAAGAATATTACTTCTACATGAATTATCAAAGCATTTTACAGGAGTTGATATAGGACAAACACTAATAGTGGAACAGCTTTTAAAATCAGGTCTACATGTTCCATCAGGACATCTCATTGAATTATCATTTGAACATTGGGTTAATGGTGTTTCTAAACATTCACTTATATCATTCACACATGCTCCATTCCAACATTTTATTATTCCTTCACCACATGAAGTATGTGTTGGACATTCAAGAAGAGAATATCTTTCTTCACCATTGTAACATCGATATAAATTAGATGTTGATGATTCTTCTTTTATTTTCTTATCTATACAATAATAATTTGCTTTCTGACATGTTCCATCAGAACATAAAACAGGATATTTTACAGGACATGATATTTGAGTCGGACAATCTTTTAAATTTTTCCTACATTCATTATTCCAACATTTATATGGAATATGAGGAGGACAAATTGGAAATTTAATATTATTACATCCTGTACTTTCACTTACACAAGAATAATCAGGACATAATATTGGTTTATTTACTGGACATGTTATTAAATTATTTCCTTCATTATATTTACATTCTTTCTGATTTTTTGCACATGAATTATTTTCACATCTTATATATCCTTGAGGACAATACATTATACTTGAACATTTTTCACTATTTTCAGCACAAAAACCATTTGAACATAAATATTTATTTAAAGGACATTTTCTTTCTGAACATTCATATTCACATTTACCATTATCACATAAATGTTTCCCAATTTCACATATTGGATTCTTTTTACAAAATTTACTATCTGTTACCCAAGTCATATCATCACATTGGAAAATTTCTCCTTCTTCTTTTTCTCTTTGAATTGGTTGATAACATTTTGACTCTTCATCAACACAAGAATTATCAGGACATACATATTGATTATCATTTCTACATGTTATTCTATTTGGACATTTATCAAGAGAATCTACACAACTTCCATCCCAACATTTAAATTGATTTAAACAAGAAGATGAATCGATTGAACATGAAGAACCTAATAAAATACATTTATTCATACATTTAATATAACCAATTGGACATGTAATATTATTTGGACATTTATTATCAATTGAACATGAACCATCATTACATTCTTTAATATTTGTATAATTGGGAAATTTACCTAATAGTAATGTTTTACAATTTGATTTTATTGGATTTTCACAATAATTTAATGAAGGAGGAACACACATTCCATTGCATTTTTGATATTGATTTGGACAGTCACATTCTTTTGTGTCATTTACACACTGTGGTTCTCCATTTACATTACATTTAAATGGTTTATTTGCATTATCACAATAATTTATTCCTAAAATATTTTTCATAAATGTTTGATCACAATAGGATATTGATTTTACACATTTTTTATCCATACACATTATTTCATTAGGATCACATTCCGATTTATTTAATGTTATTTCTGTTTCTTTATCGTAGTTATTTCCATTTAGTAATACTGATATTTTATATTTTCCTTCTTCAGCAATTTTAAATTTAGAATAATAGATTTGATTACTAAATTCAACATTATTTGGTATTTCAGAATCATTATTTTTTATTTTAATTATAAATGATTCTGAACCTCTTTGAGTTATATCATTACCTAAGTAATCTTTACAATGAATTTCCACATTTATTGTTTCTCCTAAATAATATTCATAATTTGTTCTATTATCTTTTTTTAATATATTATATGAAGGATAATTGATTGAACAATCACCTGCAGTGACAATAATTTTTTCAACTCCATCATAACCTGTAAAATCAAATTCATTGATTTTAATATTAATATTATAAGTAGAAGCTTTATAAATAATAAGTATAATAGATAATTGATTATTTTCAGAATTAGCTTTTATTTTCTTATAATAAGTATTTTCATCAATAATTTCATCTCCGATTAAAATATTAAAATTAATTTTATTAGCTAAATCATAGAAATCAATATCATTACCATATTCATCATTTCCAGTTAAAATTAATTCTATTTCTTCACCTGCTTTAATAGAAGCTGTTTGAGTTCCTTGACCTACAACTTTTAAAGTTGAAGATTTTGGATAAATATTATTATTATCAATATAAACATCTTTACTACCTATTTGAGTTAATTGTTCTAATATATAAAGTTGTAATATACCTTTTTTAATAACTACTTTTTCATCACATGAAATTTTATAAATATTACAAGTTTCATTAAATTTAACTTTTTCTGTATTATTACATATATAATTTATTAATGAATTATCTGTTATTTTCATTGAATAATTATTGATATTTAATTCATCATTAAAACAATAACCTGAAATATCAGTATCTTTAAAAGCGAAATATGCTGAAAAAATTTCTCCTGCTTTATATCCTAAAGGAATTTGGATTTGAGTATCATAAGTAGATTTTTTTGGTTTTACTATAATTTCCTTATTTAAACCTTTGATTAATATTTTTTCGTTGTCTCCATAAATAAAATAAATTATTATGTTCTTTTTTATATATTGATTTGAATAATGAGAAGAATCTAATTCTAAAGAAAAGTAATCCTCGTTTATTAATGAAAAGGATTCTTTTATATTTTCTATTAATTTTTTATTTATAAATATTTTGAAATTTAAAGGATTCACATGTTTGAAAGATTTTAATTTTTCATTATCAATTTTGAATTCGCTTTTAATCTTTTCTCCAAATGATATTTCATCTGAAAAAGGAGTTTTTATTGTAAAATTTAAATACGTAAAAGAAGGTAAAAGTCTTACAAAAAGTTGATTTGATTCTAAAAATGTCTTATTATATAGGAAATTTACTGTATATTTATCATCTGTATATTGACATTTCCAATAAATATTAACACATCCTCTTAATTCAATATCAAATGAAAAATCACATTGTTCTTGATTTTGAAATATTATTTCAATTAAATCCAATTTTAAATATTCATTTATTATAAGATTATTATTCATTAAACATATAATTGATTTAGTAAATTGATTCTCTATTGAATATAAAAATGTATCAGCTCCAAATACTGAAATTTTAAAAGAAGATGGAAAAGCTTCATTTGGTAGTTCATAATCATTAATATTTTGAACTTCATTTCTTTGAAATAATCCATTTTCTAATATTTTTATAGTAAATTTTAAATTATCACTATTAATTTCAATTCGATAATCACCTTTTGGTAAATGTAAATAAAAATTTATATCATTTGTTTTTAACTTAATAGAAAATGAAAAATCATCTTTTCTTTTAACTAATAACTTTATTAAATTTTTATTTTCTTTCACTAAATTACATTCTATATTAATATCATCATTAATTTTTAAAATTTCATCATTTTCATTAAGAATATTAACAAGAAATTCAAAAGGATAATTTAATTGAATGGATTCTGAATTATCATAAATGTTTTCCCAAACATTATTTTCTAATTTTTTAACACCAAATTTAAATGCTTTATTATTATAATTATTAATTTTAAGAATTTGAGGTTTCATTTGGAGATTACCTAAAATAGGAATAAATAAATAAATTCCTTTATTAACTTCAATTTGCTCAAAATGAAATTGATAATTTTTTGTTCTAATTCCATAAACTGATTGAATAAATTGAAATTTTGAATCACTTAAATATTTATATATATGTAGATTAACATTTACAATTGCATATTCTGAATCTAAAAATGTATTTTCATTATCTTTTAAATTTAAAATAAAATTAAATGAATCTGTTCTATCTTTTATTATATTTGTACTTAAGAAAATTTCACTATAAAATGGATTTAAAGTATTATTTTTTAAAGGAATATTTTCTATATCAATTGAAAATAAATTTCCTGTTAAAGAAGATATTTTAATTTTTCCTATAAATGATATTATAAAATAACAAGTTGAATTTTTATTTATTAAATAACTTTTAATGACTTGATTTTTAACAGATTCAGTTAAATAAATATTTAATTTATTATCACAAACTGGAATTCCATTTTCATCAATTGCAACAATAGAATATTTAATTAATTTATTATTATCAATAATTTCTTTATCAGAAAAATCAATTTGAGTTGGAAAAGAAGGATTAGTATTAAAATAAATATAATTATTTGAATTTTGACTTTGAGAAAATTTAATTGTAAATTTAGTATTTATTTCACTTGTTGTTGGAATAATAATTAAATAAATTCCAGTTATTGAGGTTTGAATTATATTTATTTGTTTAATTTTACCTTTTAAAGTATCTAAATCTAAATTAAATGAATTAGTTGTTAAAATCCCATTCGAATCTCTTGCTTCAAGATAAAAATATATTCCAAATGAATTTGTTTCAAATAAATAATTTTGATTACTATATATTATACTTTTATTTTCACTTGGTTGAAATTCGGAAAAAGATTCTGATTTTATTTTTAAATTTAAAGAGTGATTATTGTATAATTGTATGTTTTCTTCTTTATCTTGAATTTCTGTTGAAAATCCAAAATAATTTAAAACTTTTTGATTTAATGTTATATTTTTATATTTGTAGGAAGAAGGAAGTTTAATTTTAGAAGGAGAAACATATAATAAAATTGGGAAACTAAAATCTTTCTCAATGATTAAATCAAAGTCATTATTTATATTTTTTGGATAATAACTGTTCCCAAATATATTATATAAAATATTTATTTTTGAATTTGTGAACATACATCCTTTACATATTTGTTCAAAATATCCTATATAAGGAATAAAAGTATAAAAATCATACATTGGTATATTTTCAGTTATAATAATATTATTATTTTTTATTTCTAAATATGTTTCATATTTTTCTTCAGTAATTGGGTTATAAGTTATATATTTAACACTTATTTCATTTTCGACATTTGTTATATCGTTATAATATTTATTTTTTGGCTTTATATTCATTTGAAATCCTTCTTTAGTTTCTTTTAATGAAAATTCAGAATTAAAAATATATTCAGAAGGCTTTATTTTTATTGTTGAAGTCAAACCATTATATTCTAATTTTATATCTTCAGTTGAAATTATAGGAATTTCCCCAACAAAATATTTATCAACTGAATTATAAGTTATCTTATAAGGTAAATATTCATTTCTTCCTTGAGTAACTTTTAAATATATATCATTATAAAATTTATTAATTGAAAAATCATCAATTGCATTAAAACCATCATTTAAATTAATTTTAAAATGAATAAAATTATATTCTGAATCTATATATTCATCTTCATTAGGATAAGGTTCTGTGGTTAAATTATATTCTAAATTATTTGGAAAAACTAAAACTTTAAAATCTTCAGATTTAGAATCTTGATATTTTAGATTGAGAATATATGGCTCATTTTGTGAAATTTTATTAGATAAAAAAATAAGATAATTTCCATAATATTCACTAGGAATAATATTTATATTAAAATTAGTATCATTTAAAATAATATTACTCATATTTATATTTCTTAATTGTTGTTCACAACCTTGAAATTTCAAATCCATAATTAATTCATTATTAGTTCTTAAATAATAAATTGATTGTAAATTCATAATATTTGGAATTGGATTTGAAGTACAACCTTCATTACTAATATCTGAACTTTTAGTTATACTATTTAATAAAAGAAATTCATAAGTTAGGTCTCTTTCATTTAAAGATACACATAATTCTAATATTGAAAGAATTTCTAAATTTTCATATTTATTTCTTCCTTTGGATTCTAAATAAATAAATACATCACCATTTTTTGAATAATATTCTCCTATTTCTAATCTTTCATCTTCATCATAAACTGAAAATGTAATTTCTGAATTTTCTTTTAATATTAATAAATTATTGTATTCATCATAAAAGTTTATTTTGAAAAATGGGAAACTAAATTTAAAAATTCCTCTTAACATTCCATTTTGTTTTTCTACATAATTTTCATGTCCATTTTTAAAATATATTTTTGTATTTTCTAATTTAATTGTATTTAATGAAAATTCTTTTATTAATCTACAATTTTGACATGATACTTCAAATCCATTATAATAAGGAATAAATAAGTAATCTCCATTTTGAATTTTTATTTTTGAAATATCAAAATAAAAATCATTTTCATCATTTTCTAAATTGAAATCTGTAATATGATATGAAATATCATTAACTGTTTTAATTAAAGTCATTGTCATTAAATTATTTAAATCTTTTATTTCATTAGGTAATATTTTTTTATATCTATTATCTAAAGGAGTTACTATTAATTTTGAATTGTCATTATTTAATGATATATGAAAATGATCTTTATCAATAATTGATTTCTTAATTTCAATATCATCATTACTATTATTATAAATTGAGTGAATTATAATATTTCCTGTTATAATATTATCTATGATAATACTTAAAATTCCTGTTTTAAAATTAAATGTTTTTTTTGAATTATATATAATACTATTATCTTTAGAATAAACTTCAAAAGCATTATTTAAAAATTCATTTATTAATAATTCACTATGACTATTATTAATCCATTTATTATCAAAATTATCATAAACTAAATATTGAATTACACTTCCAGATTTATAATATAATGTATTATTTAATTTTTCAATTCTTTGAATAGCTCCATTAATATTTTTATAATAAAACTGGTTTTTTAAAATTTGCTCATCATATTTAACAGTAATATTAAAAATTCCTATTTCTTCACATAATATTAAAGCAGTGATTAATCCTTTATCGGGTCCTTTAAAATATTCAACAGAATATTTTGAACTATTTAAACTTACATTTATTTTAGAAATATCAAAATTAAATCTTTCTTTATTCTCATTTCTTAAATCTATAATTAAAGTTCCTGGTTTATCAGTTCTTCCTTTAATAATAATTTCATTTGATAAAATATTTGAATAGTTTTGATTAAAAATATTTTTTGTTTCATCAATATCTTTATCAGTAATATATAAATTATAATAATTTGTTCCAATTTCTAATATATATTCTCCTTTTGCATTTTTAAAATTTTGTTCACTGCTTCCACATATTTTATATATTTGTTTCATTTCTTCTCTATTATGATTTATTAAACATAATGCTATTAAATTTTTTTCTTCACTTTCTTTTTTGTTTAAATTAAATGAATATGAATTTGGATTATATATTTTATTTCCAAAAGAATCATAAAATTCAATAATTAAACCGAAATTGTTTTTTCTATTTACTATTTGATAAGTTTGAGTATCATTATTCATGGGAATTAAATATTTATTTCCTATTAAATATACTTTTACATTGAAATTTTTTTTTTTCAAAATCTATTGGTTTTGATAAGAATAAATAAAAGAATTATTACTAGTATAACTATATTTATATTCATAAAGTTCATCATCTCCCTCTCTAATAGCATAAACATCAATATAATTATTATATTGTGAATGATTCGTATTTGAAATAAGATTAGAATAAGAATCTCTAATAATTATTTCAATAAAAGTATTATTTCCAACTTTAAATGAAGATGATATTCCTTTAAATGTAGCAAAAGATTTTAAAGGATCAATAATATTATTTTCTTCATAAATTCTATTTAATTTAATTAAATATTCTTTTTCATTAGGTAACATTAAAGTTAAATTTTGTTCTTCAATAATATGAATATCAGAATATATTATTATTTCACCATTGAAATTTAATTTTATTTCCATATTATGTTTTGATGTAATATTTATATCATAAAATAAATCTCTGATTTTTAGGTAATCAATTTCATTATCATATTCATCTATCATTTTAAAAGTAATCATTGGAATTTCATCAATTTTAACATCTCCAAAATTAAATATATTATCAGCATCTTTAAATTTATCTATTGGTTTAATTAATTTAAGTTTATTTATTATTGGTAAACTTATTATTGTTATTGTTTCCTTTGAGATTGTTTTATTATTATAATATAAAATTATATCATATTTTTGTGCTTTTTTCATGTTTTTTGACCAAATTGAAAGGTAATTATCTTGGAATTCACATTCTAAATTTTCTTCATTGTTGGAATTAAGAGATAAAGTTATATTATCACAATAATCCTTGTTTAAAGGGATAAATATACTATCTTTCTTACCATATATATCAAATAAATATAATTTAGATGATGCTGTTAAAGTAAAAGTATTTTGTTTATAAAAAACATAAAATTCAGAAACTTCACTTTCAATACTTTCTTTTTCAAAATTATTTAAAAAATTATCTCTGTGACGAAATTTAATAGGAATATCAAATTGTATATTTTCCTTAAATGTAATAGTAAGAAAATAGTTTTTAATAGGTGAAAAATAACTTCTTGTAATATCTTTATTATATAAAGTTATGAATCCAGCTTTTTTATTTTCAGCAATTAAATTAATATCATCAATTTTTGCATTATCAAATTCTAAATAATCACTTGTTAGATTTAATCCAGTTTCATCAACAAAAGTAATTTTAGTAATGACATAATTATTAACTTCGTCTAAAGAAATATATAAAGATTCAATATTTAAACCTTCTTGAAATAAAAAAGATTTTCCATAATAATCACTATATAATTTAATATATTTTTCATTTAAAATTTTATTTGTAACGTAAAAAGTACAATCATTACATTGTAAATCATAAAAGCCAATATTACTATTAATTTTAGGAGAAAAAGTATATTGACCAAAATTTGAAGGAGTAAATTGAATTAAAATTGTATTATCATTTTCATATCTAATATTCTCAATCTCAATAAATTTTTCTTCATATCCTAATTTTTCAATATATTTAATTGTACTCTTTTCAAAATTACAATTAAGTTTTTCTTGACATAAATCATTTGGTATTCTAATTCCTAATTCATCATATAATTCAATATTTAAAAATATAGTTTCATTAATATCAACTTTTTTAATACCATAAAGAATATAACTTTGAGTTAAAAGAGGAGAAATAGAATTAGGTAATAATTCATATTCTCTAATATTATTATTGAAAAAATTAGAATTTGCAATTTGATATTTTCCAAAATGAGTGATTGGAATTTCAGCCTTTATTCCATAAGGTGGATTAGGAATATAATTTGCCGTAGATGTTAAAGGATTATAATTATTAGGATAATTAACATAAAAATTGTATACATTTGGATATTTTTTATTATGATATTGATCATAAGAACAAATTGGAATTAATAAATATTGTGTTTTAAAATCTTGAAAGAATGATAATTTAGATTTTATAGTATAATTTTCAACATTTATTTCAGGACAAATTTCATATCTTTGAATATCTCCTTCTTGAATAACGATTTTAACAGCATTACTTAAATAATTTTTATACATTATTTCATAAATGTAAGTTCCAATAATATAATTAGAAACAGAAATTTCCAAAGCCATAGAATCATTATTAAATTTAATTTTATCATAATTAATATCTTCCCCATTTTGTTTTAAAATAGTATTATTAAATTCATTTTGATAAATTCTTAATTTATTCCCACAAGTAGAAAAAAGATGAAAAAAAAATAAAATTTGACTTCCAGCAATAAAAGAATCTTCAAATTTTTTATTGTTTAACATTAACTGTCCTTTTAAATTAGGAATAACTTCTTTTATTACAAAATCTTTAATATGAACAAATTTATTTAGATTCATAGAAGCAGAAATTCCAAAATAAACATTTCCTTTTTCGAATAAATTATCTAAATGAGGGAATTTTTTATCATAAACAATGGTATTTTTACTAGAATAAACTTTAAGAATTCCTCCAACAATTTCAATATAAATTTTTAAATTCTTAATATAATTACTTTTTTCATTATCATAAAAATTATCTAATTTAACATTACAAATTCCATCTTTAATACATAAATTATTTGAAACAGAAGAGACAGGACCATTTAAATTATAATGAGCAGAAAAATGAGGAAATTTTGGATCATTTTTTTCTGAGTTTTGAATAAAATCAAATTCAAAAACAACAGCATTATTAATTCCATCATATCCAATTCCACTTCCTTTATTTCCTATTAAACCATTAGTGTTTGACGTCGTAAATATTATTGAAAATCCTTGAGGATATTTTACATTACCATAAAAATTGGTGTCTATTCCTATATTTGGAATAAATGATATTTGAATTCCTGACTTGTTTATTATTGAGTTTTTATTCCATGTTATTCCATGAGAATTTGGATTTGATTCTGATGCAAAAAATTGAATTTCATTCTCTTTTATTGTTGATGAACCTATTGATGTCCATGAATTACTTTTTAGTGATTTTAATTCTAACCATTCCTCGTTACATTGATTGTTTATTTCAATTAAAAGGTTTATAATTGTGATTAGAATTATTAAGGATTTTATTGGAAACATTTTTTAAATTTTTTTTTTAATTTTTTTTTTGGTTTTTGATTAATTTATTTTTTTATTTTCTTTTTGAATGATTATTTTTTAGTTTTTTTTTTCATTAAATTTGGTTATTTATTCTATATTTTAAATGTTTAAAAA
>JAEEGK010008843.1_pt1 | contig 23690 bp, 13 predicted proteins | sample 8958771 | NCBI WGS metagenome assembly JAEEGK01 (sample SAMN16246547, study PRJNA631951) | gut metagenome | biome: gut microbiome; feature: rumen; material: SC-attached | host: Bos | place: Iran: Karaj | collected 2018-10
ATTATTTTAAAGATTTTCTTAAAAAAATATAAAATATTGCTTAAATTAATTTTAAATAAAATATTTTTATTCTCAAGCATAATAATGATTAAATAATTTTTTAATGGACTTAATAAGATTAAAATTGTTAAAAAAATTGTTAATAAATAAAGAAATATAATCTAATAATAAGTTATTCATAAATAAAATTTTGATAATTTATAAATATTGAATAATCAAAATTACATAAATTAACTCTTTTCTATAAAAAAAATATTTTTATTATTTCCAATTATTAAATTATTAAATTTAAAAAAAAAATTATATTAAATAAAAAATAAATTTATTCAGTTTGTTTTATATCTTCAACATGTTCTTTTATATCTTCAAATATTTCGACAGGATTATTAATCTTTCCATTTTCTTCATTTAAAACATCTTTTATAACATTTTCAGTATCAATTTTATTTTCATTTTGATGAATATTTCCCAAATTTCTTCTTTTATAAATATCTTCAATTTGATATTCAACATTATCAATTCTTTGTCCCATTTCATTCATTGTTTTAGAAAAATTAGTCAATTGCATAACCATTCTATCAATTGAAGATGTAGTAAATTCTAAATTAGTTAAATTAGATTCTTTATTATTTTCATTTGTATTATTTATCATATTTTTATCAATATCATTTTTACTATCTTTTTCTTTCATTTTAACGGTTAAATTTTTTTTATCTCTTTTTGAACTTTTTTTACTTTCTGAACTTGTTTTTAAATTATTTTGATTATTAAGAATATCAGATAAAATTTTATATTCAATATCCATATTTTTAATATTACTTTTCCAAACATAAACTACAGAATCATCACCACAAGAACAAAATTCACTTCCATCTTTATTAAAAGATATACATTTGATTTTATTTTTATGTGCCCTTATACTATTGAAACATTGACTCATTTTTAAATCCCATATTTTAATTGTTGAATCATCAGAACAACTTAATAAATAAGGTAAATTAGGATGAAAAATTACTTTATTAACTTTATCAAAATGACCAGTTAAATGATATATACATTTCCCATTTCTAATATCAAATATTTTAATACTTTTATCATTTGAACAAGAACAAATACAATTTGAATCAGGTGAAAAATTACAATAATTAACATTATCAAAATGATCATTAAAATTATAAATAAGATTTTTTTTTTCTAAATCAAATAATTTAACAGTATTATCATTTCCACAAGAAGAAATTAAATGAATATCAGGACTAATTTTCGCATATTTCACCCAATCTAAATGACCAATATAAGAACTAATAAATCTATATTTATTTAAAACAGAAAATAATTTAATATTTTTATCATTTGAAGCAGATAATAAAAATCTATTATCTAAACTAAAATCAACTGAATTAACAGGACCAGAATGATGATTTATAATTTGAGGATTTTGATTTTTTCCTGTATTATTCCATATTCTTATTGTTTTATCATTTGATGCTGATGCTATTAATTTTCCTTTTGGATTTATTGATATATCATTTATATATGATTTATGTCCTTGTAATTTAAATGGTATCATTTGAGGTTTAAATGTCCATATTAAAACTTCTCCTTGTAATGTTCCTCCTATACATTGTTTCATTTCTGGAGAAAATAAACATGATGTAATTTCATTATTATTATAATTAAATGTTCTGTTTATTGTTGGGTCTATTAGAATTTTACTATTCATTTTTTAATATATTTTGAAAAATTTTAAAAAAATAATACAATAATTTTTTTTTAATATATTGGAATTTAAAAATATATTCAATTTTTAATAAAAAAATAATATTTTTTTTATTTTTTTTTAAATATTAAATTTTCTATTATGAGATTAAAAAACATAATTTAATCAATTAATTCTTTTTTATTTCTTATTTCCTCATCCATTGAAATTTTAATTTTTTCCATTTCTTCATTTGCAATTGCTCTACTTCTAGGAGATAATTTATACCAATTTTTCTTATGAACTTCTTCCCATTTTTTCATAATTTTATCATTATATAATCTAGGAACATAAGTTGAATAATGTGATGGAACTTTTCCTCCTATATTTATATTTATATTATTCTTATAATTAATTTGAATATTTTTTGCTTTTACAGATTTTGCTCTTTGTATTTTAGGAATATTACTTGTTACATCTTTTAAAGCATTTTTATATTTTATATTATTTATTTTATTAAGAGTGTTTTTTTCATTTAATTTTGAATGAATATTATATGTTGTATCTGAACTTATTCCTCTTTTTTCTTTTGTTATTACTTTTTTATTTATTTTATTTTTGAATTTACTATTTTCTTTATTATTATTTGATATAATTTTTGATTTGGATTTTGATTCTTTTGTTTCTTTAGTTATATTATTATTATCAGTAGGATTAATTATTGTTATTCCAGTTATTGTCTTTGTCATTTCTTCTTTTTTAAATTCTTTTGATGATTTATCTTTAATTATACTAAGTTTTGTCATTTTTATTGTTGAAGTAATTTTTTGTTCATTATTTTGATTTATATTTTGATTATTATTTATTATTTGATTATTATTATTTAAATCTAATTTATTTTCTTCAATATATTTTATAGGTTTATTAATAATTAAATTATTATTTGAATTCATATTTGTATCCATTATATTATCAAATTCATTTTTGGAATTTTCAACATTAATTTTAGATGATTTTTCATTATTATTATTCAAATTTTCTTCTTTTTCAAAAACTTCATTTTTATTATGAATAATAATATCTTTATTTAATTCATTTAATTGATTTTTTTGTAAAACTTCATTTTTATTCTCTTGTTCATTATTACAATCCTTCATAGATATATTTGAATCATTTGAATTATTATTCACATTATCATCTTTCAAAGGCGAATCCTTTTTAATATCATCATTTAAATTATTTACATTAAGAGAAATTAAAGTTAATTCTTTAGGAGGATCTAATGTAATATGACTTGAATTATTTTCTTTTTCATCATTACTTTTAATATTTTCTTTTTTGTCTAGACTTTCGTTGTGTATTTCTTCTTTTTGGAAATTTAAAGTATCTTGAATATTTTTTTCAATTTCTGAATTACCAGATTCAATTTTAATATTCTTTTTTAATTCATTTTGATTGTCATTTATTTCTTCTCCAATTATTTTTTCATATTCATGAAATTTTTTCTTTGATTTTGAAGCACTTTTACTTAAAGAATTTTCATTTTGATTCCTAAAAAAATTATTTAATTTAAAAATTACTTTCCATTTTTTAATTCATTTTCATTTATTAAATTTTCATTATGAAATGTATTATTTACATTTTTTATTTCACTAATTTCATTTGATAAATTAAATCCACCAAAAATTGCATTATGAAGAACAGGAAGGAAATTTTGTTTTTGTTCACTTTTATTCTCTTGAGATGATGACATTTAAATTTAAATTTTTTAAATTTTAATTTCTAATATATATATTCTCAAAGAAAAAAAAATAAATTAAAAAAAAATAAATTAAATAATAATTAATTATTTAAAATATCAATAATTGTAATTTTATTAGAAGTATTATTCACTAATGCAAATAATCTTCTATCACCAACAGAAATAAATGAATTATCAGAACATTCTACATCAGCAAAAGTATCAATTTTTATATCTTCAACATTTCCAAAATCAAATAAATTAAATGTATTATTATTGTTTTCATTGTTTAATAAATTAAAATTATAATTAGTTAATACAGATAAAATTAATGTATATTTTATTGATGGTATATTATTTTCTATATTAGTAGTTTTCACAAGCAAAATTAATTCATTTTGTTTTGTTATTTTATAATCTAAAATTTTAATATCATTCTCATATGTAAAGTTAATTTTTGATATTTTAAATTGAGAAGTTGATTTATTATATATTATTAAATAAAGTATTGATTTAAACGATTCATTATTAGTAAATGAAAAAATAAAATCATTTGTTTCATTTTGAATATATGATAAATCAGTTATTTTAGATTGAATATTTTTTATAGTAAAAAATTTCATAGATATATTTTCCATTTTTTTAGAAAGCAAATTATTAAAATTTGTTTTTATATCATCAACATTTTTTTCTAATAAACATAAATATTCTCTTAATGTATTATCTGAATTATTTTCAAAATTCAAATCATTTAAATTTTTTGACATTAGTTCATTCGTTATATTTATATTATTTTCTTGTAAATATTTTTTTAAAGATAAATTATTAGTTCTATCTATTGTAGATTCAATATTTCTTTTAGTTTCTCTATTAATGTTTTTATTATTTTTTTTTTCTTCATCTTCTTTTTGAATTTTTAATAATATATTTTGTAAATTATAATGATAATTATTGATAAATTTTAATACATGTTCATAATCAATTAAAATATGATTTAAATAATTGTTTTTTGTTGAATTATTATAATTAATATTATTTTCTTTACAATTATAACTATTAATCCAACTTAAAAAATTCCTATAATCTAAATTTTCTTGTAATAATTCTTCTAAAAAATTATCAAATAAAATATATAATTTTCTAAAATTTTTATTTAATTCTTCTTCATTTTTCAAATCCATTATTCCAGTATATAATTTTATTTGATTAAAATAATATCCTAGCCTATTTAAAGAAGGTTTAACATTTTCAATTAAAATATCTTGAACATTCTTTAAATTAAAATGTATAGTTTCATCCATGGTAATAATAGATTTAGATTCAAATAAATCTTTTTGTAATAAATTTTTAATATTATTTGAAATATTTCCAAATAAATATAATTTTTTTAATTCATTATTAAATTCTGTTTGATATTCTTTTTCATTAGTAGAATCAATTTTGAGAGAAAGATCATTTGCATCTGTATATTTGTCAAATAAAATATAACCTAATTTAGAAATAATTTTTGTAATTAAAGATAAAATTTTTGAAATATATTCAATAATACATTTAGAAAACACTAATTGATAAAGTATAATATGTTCTTTGAAAGTTATATAATTTTGAAGTTGAATTATATTAAATTCATAATCATTATTATTTAACATTTTTACAAAAAGAAGATTGTCTATATCAAATGGAAATACATTTATAATATTTTCAATTTCTTTTTTCTCTATATTAACTTTGCAAAAACTATTTAATAATTTTTGATAAAATTCTAATTCATTATTTTTTGTATCATAAATAAAAAAAGTATTAAGTAAAAATTTATCATTATTATAATAATTAACTTTACTAACATCAATTTTAGAAAAAGAATTAAAAATAAGTTGCTCATTATTAAAAGGATTTTCTTTAACATTAGTTTCACTTGTTAATTTTTCTAAACTAATTATTTCACCACTAAAATAAGAATTTGAAAAATTTTTTTTAAATGAAGATGAAAAGATCACCTCACCATTATTCATATTTATAATTTTAAAAGAACCATCAATTAAAATTACTGAAATAGTTTCTTTTGGATCTAATATACTTATATGAAAAATTTCAGTTTTTTCTTCAAATTTAAAAATTGTTTCGTGTTTAAAACTTATTCTTTGAACTTCAAAATAATTTCCACAATTAACTATAATTAAATCTGTATTCTTATACCATATTATATTTTTAATTTTTAATGGAAGTATTTTTTCAGAAATTTTCTCAAAATTTTTGTTCATTTTTTTTAAATTTTAAAAATTTAATTTTTATATATAATTGAAATTTAAAATTTTTCCAAATAAATAATTAAAAATAATTAATAAAATGAGTTTTGATGAAAAATATAATAGAATATTATTGAAAATTGAATCACTTATAAATGATGATTATAATCCAAAAAATATAAAAAAATTTATTGATGGATATAAAATAGATAGTGCAATAGAAAAAAGGAATATAAATAAAATTATGCAAGATTCAAATTTTAATAATAATAATAATAACAGTCAAATTATTGAAGAAAAAAGAAAAAAAATTGTAGGTTTAAAAGAAATTCGAGAACACGGATTAAAATTTGATAAAATGAAAATTAAAAGAATTGCAAATAATGAATTAAAAAAAATGAAAATGAAAGAACTAGAAAATGAATATTTATTAAAAATGGAAAAAAAATTTAATGTTAATATGAAAAAATTTTCAGATATAAAAAATATATATGATGAAGAAAATGAGAAGAAAAAATTACTAATTGATAAAAGTTTAAAAGTACAAAAATTTTCAAAATTAGTAAATAAATTTAATTTTGAGAATATTCAAAAACAAAAATATTTAAAAAATAAATTTGAAATGGAATTCAGAAATCATAGTAGTGAAGTAGGAAATAGAAATAAAATAAAAGAAAATTTATCTCCTATTACAAAAAATAATAAAGAAAAAAATATTAAAGGAGATAATATAAATGATATTAATCAAAGCAATGAAATAAAAAGAGAAAAAAATTTCATTAAAAAAGAAAAAAAAAATCAAAAATATTCATTACCATATATCTTTAAAATAAAGAAAAATAATAATATATTAGATAATGACAAAAAATTAAATTTATCAAATAATAAATATGATAAAGAAAACAAGTATAATATAGATATTAGAAAACCTTTAGATATAAAACCAGATTATTTACATCAAAAAAATCTACAAATATTTCCTAGTTCAAAAAAGAAAATATATGAAAAAAAACAAATATATAATTCAAAAGAAGAATATATTGATAATTTAAATAAATTAAAAATGCAAGCAGAAAAATTGGAGGATGAAGCAAAAAAAGAAGAACAATTAATAAAAATAAATGGAGGAATTAAATACAATGTTCAAAAATGTTCTAAAGTATCTTCACTTTTATATGATTCAATATCAACAAAATTAGCTTTATTAAAGCAAATAAATTATGATATAAATTCAAATCTCAAACAAAAAAACTAAATTATAAATAAAATATAATATTTTAAATATAATTGTTTTAATATATTATAAAAAAAAGAAAAATAATTAAAGCATTTTTTTATAATAAATTGTTTTTTACACATTTATTTTTGTTTTAATATAATAATTTATCATTTAATATTCCTAAATAAGTTAATAATTTAATTATTATATTTACACATTTTTATTTTATTTCTCTTTTTTTTCTAATTTATTTTTTAAACAAGAAAAAATATATTTTTTTTCAATAGATAAACATTTTAGCATTTCATTAGAAACAAAATCAAGAAAACTATGAAACATAGAAATATGACAATCATTATTATTAATTTGAGTTAAATGAATAATAACTTTTTGTCTAGGAATTTTAGGTTCTCCATTAATAACTTCATAAACAAGAACCCATTTATTCCACCCTTTTCTACAATCTAAATTAAGTATTTTAATATTAAAATAACAAGTATGTTCTTTATAATAACATCTACATTCATCTCCAGTTTTTTTATCATTTAAATCTAATTCTTCACATAAAGATTTTGGAGCTATTTCTTTCATTTTTGCACAATTTATAAAAAAAGGCCATATTTCTTCCATTTTTGCTGAAATTATAGTTGCTTCATATTGATGTAAATCTAAAGGAGTTTCTTTTAAAATTTTATCTAATTTATTTACTAAATTTTCCCAATGTTCTTTTTCAATTAAACCATCTTTACAATTTTGTTCTTTTATTGGATAATTATATTTATTTTTCCATAATATTATCGTTGTATCATCTCTACTTACTTTAAATAATTTTAAGTTTATTTTTGAAACAAAATGGTGACTTATTAATAATTCCCATTTTATTTGTTTATTATGAGGAAGATTTATTACTTTTAAGACTTTTCCTTTAAATATTGTACCAAAAAAACGACCTTCAAATTCATTTCCAATTGTCCAAGTATCTTCTCCTTTGGTTATTATTGGAGGAAAATGATTTTTATTATTTAATGCAGATAGAAAACAAAAATTTCTTACTAATGGCCAAACTCTTTCAATATTTTGAGAAAAATGATATGAATGAGTGTTTTTTTCAAAAAGAGGAAGAGGTGAAAGAGAAGACATATATATTTTGAATAAAAAAATTTAAATTGATGATTTTAAAAAAAAAAAATTAGATTATTTTTGTATTTATTTTATATTTTTTTCTGTAAAATATAATATAATATAATAAAATATAAATATACTGTTTTTTGCTATGTAGAGAAAATTTTTCTTTTTTAATTTTAATATAAAATTAAAAATTTAATAATTTAATATATATTAATTTTTTTCATTAAGTTGAGGGATTTTTAATTTTATTTCATATTCTTTTTCTAAATTATCCATTAATTCTTTTGGAAATTTGAGATCCATAATAATTTTTAGAGCTTTTTCAAAATTATCATTTTCGAAAAATTCTGATTCTAAAATATCAGTAATTAAAAAACGTAATAATTTTTCAAAATTTAAAGATAATAAATGTTTTTCGAAATATTTTACCATTGATATTCCTATTTTTAAAAATGACTTGATCCCTTTAATTAAAAGTAAATCCCAAATTTTCATTAATATTTTTGGTTCTTTCCCATAATTTTTTTTTGTATAAGAATTAGTAAATATTGTAATAAACCAAGAAGAAATAAAAAATGAAACATTTATATTAGAATTAATAAAAAATAAATATAATTCAGGTAAATAAATTTGTAAAAGTCTTTCAAAGAAGTAAAAATATTTTTTTAATTTTGAAAAATCATTTAAGAATAATTCACCATAATTAGTATTATTAATTAATGAAATTAAAAAATAAAAAATTTCTTCTTCATCATTCAATAATTGTATAATAAATGAAACTACATAATTCATTCCTTGACAATATTTGATATTTTGGCTTTCTTTTGAAACTGCTTTTAATATAAATTTAATTTTTTCTCTATTCTCATTTTTATCTTTTTCAAATGCTGTTCTTAAAATATCTAAATCAATTATTTCACCTAATGGAACTGAATTAGGATTTCTTTTAATATCTTCTTTAATATTTTTATAGTTATATTTTTTTTTCATTATTGAAACATTAAGTAATATTTTCCATATTTGAATATGTGTTTTAATATCCATATCTTGACAATGAAACAATATGTTTTTATAAACATATTTTTTCATATTTTTATATACTTCTTTATTAAGATAAATTAAAGGAGTAATTTCTTTAATTGGGATATATTTTATAACATTAAATAAAACAATAGATATATTTGAATGATTTTTATATTTTTTATTAATTGTTTTAGGTATAATTTCTTTATTTGAATTAGAATATTTATAGTTTCTAGAACAGTAATTTGAAAATAAAATTTTTTCAAAATAATTAATATATTGATTGTTAATTTTATATTTTTTACCTATATTTATTAATAATTTTTCCCCTTCCTTAATATTATAATTAAAATTGAAAAAATGTTTGATATAATCTTCAAGAATTTCAACTGCATAAATTGGTATTTTTTCTTCATATATTTTTCCATAAATAATTTTATCTTCAATTTTTTTATTCTCATCTTGTTGATTTGAATTAAATTTATTACCTAACATATTTTTAACTTTACTAAACATATCTTGATTACTTTTTTTCTTTTTTATATCCATATTTTTGTTTTTTTCTATTTCATTTTTTACTTTTATTTCAGAAATAGTTACAATCTTCTTATTAATACACTCATCCCAAAATTCATTGAAAGAAAACATTTTATTATTAGAAATTAAATCACATAAATAAAATTTATTATCAAAATTATTTGGATCTCTGTACAAAGTCTTTTCTGCCATATAAATAATAACATAATTTAAATCAAAAATTTCTTGAAATATTTGTACATTATTCATTATAATTAATAAAATATTTGATAAATGATGCAAATTTTCAATACTTGATAAGGTAATTAAAATAGTTTTTTCATAATAAATAGATAATTCTTTCATAACATACATTGAATTATTTGGATTTCCTTCTATAAAATTAATAACATACATTAAATCATCAGTTCCTAATGTTTCAGTACTAAAGATTACTTTAATTATATTTGATATTTTATTATTTTTGTTTTCAAATTCTTTAAGTTGTAATTTTCTAATTTCAAAATTATCATAATGTGTACCAGAAGAAAATCCTAATATTTTATCATTAGTTGTTAATAATAAACTATTTAATACTTTATTTTTAATAGTTGAATCATTATTTGATATTTTTTTTCTATATAATTCATAATCTAAAAATTGCTCATCTGGAAATCTCTTTCCATTATCATTTAAGAATGACATTATTTTTTCATATTTTTTTATATCATTTTTTAAACTAATACTAGTAATTATTTTATCAATTTTGAATATATAATTTTTTTCATTATTTGTATTTTTTCGAATAATTTCATTAAAATTATTAATTATACTTGTTATAATAACAATTTTTGATTCTTCTTGTGATTTTAATGAATTATAAATTTCATTATAATTTGTTTCATATTTATGAAGTAATATATTCATATTTTCAATATTGGATTTATAATTATCAGTTATTGATTCACAATTTTTTTGTGCTTTTATTAATTGAGAATAAATATTACCATACTCATTATTTATAGTGTCTTTAAAAAATTTATTGAATTTTTCTTCTTGTTCATATTTTATTTTTGATGATTCAAAATATTCATATTTTGATTGTTCTAATTTGTTTTTACAATTTATTAATGTTGTTTCTAATTGTTTTAATTCATTTAATGAATCATTATTTTTATTATTCAATTCTTCTATTTTATTATCCATTTTTTCATTTAATTCTTTTCCAATTGTATCAAAAATTGTTTCTTCTTCTAATAAGAAATTTTTTGTAGCTTGAATAAATTCATTTAAAGAAAAATTAATTGATGCTTCAAATTTATCTTTTTGTATCTCAAGAATTAATTCATCTAAAGCTTTTTTCGATTTTTCTATCATCTTAATACCATATTCTTTTAAACATTTAAAAAAATTTGAAAATTTTGTCATCTATTATAAAAATATATATTTATATACAATTGAAAATTGATATTTAAAATATTCAGAATTTTTTTTTGCTTCAGTACTTAATTTAAGATAATCCATAATTTTAATAATTAAATTATTGATTTTAAATATTATTCAAATATTATTAATTATTCAATAATTCAAAAAGTAAAAATAAATCAATTTATCTTCTAATTGTTTATTAAATTATAAATGAAGACAGAAGATAATTATTATCATACAACAGTAAAATCAGCTGATTATGAATATAATTCATTTACAACTAATGAATCATGTAAATCAGATAATCCAGTTTCTACAATAACTTCAATTGTTTTTAATCCTTTATCTTCTAGAAATTATTTTAAGAAAATTAAACAAAAATTAAAAAGACCAAAATTATTTCATAAAAAAGAAAAGAACAAAGATCCTAAAAACTTTAAAATTATTGATATCTTTCACCATTATGATGAAGATAATAATCATCATAAACATTTATTAAAAGATGATAATAAATCAACATCAAGTGATGAAACAAATAAAAATATAACAACTTTTTTAATAAGTGATTATTTGAATAAAAATTATGATGAATATTTAAAATTGATAAAAAAATATTATTTATCATATCAATATAATCATTATAATAAAAAAATTACTAATTTAGATTTAAATGAAATAAAAGAAGAAACATCTAAAAATTATATTTCAAATGCAGAAAAAGTTTTTGATGAATTAGAACCAAGATATTTAGTAGATGAAAGAATATTTAAATTAGATGAACAATTACTTGATTTGTCAATTCCAAAATTACAAATTAATATTGCAAAATTAATAGAAAAAAGTGAAATTATTCAAATAGAATTTGAAAATATTTACGATCATTCTATAATAATTTCTAATTTTATAAATATTTTACAACCTATATTATATAAGAATGTTATAATAATGCACAATCATATTCAAAATTTGAAAAATATGAAAAATAGTATTAAAAAGAATTATTTAAATGTTTCAAGTAAATTAATGTTAATAAAACAAAAACAAAATAATTTAAAAAAAATTAAATATTATTTAAACATAATAGATGATATGAAAAATATGATTGATAAGAGAGATAATAATCAATTAGAAAATTTAAATAATATTAACAATTTATTACCTAAATTAAATATTATAAAAGGAATGCAAAATAAAATTGATTTAATAATAGCAGGTAAAAATGATTCTATAATAGAAGAATTGGAAAATATGATTACTAAAATTTTAGATAATTTATATATTATTACTGAAGAAGATAAAGATATTAATGGTGACTATTATAAAATAAATCATGAATTATTTTTAGAAATCCTAAAATTTAGAAGTAAACAGGATAATAATTTATTTATAAAATTCAATAAAGTAAATATTGAAAAGGTAAAAGAAAAATATTTTTTGACAAATTTACCTCAATATTCTAAAAATAAATTATTAGATGCATTGATCGAAATTAATTTTGATATATTAAAAAAAAATATATTAAAAATTCAAATATTAAAAAAAAATAAAGAACTATTATTTATTTTTAATATAGTACAAATGGCCCTTGCTCAAATAAATTTAATAAATAACATTTTTCAAAATACTGAAAAAGAAAATGATAATTTTTGTAATGAAATAAATAATACAATTTTAGAAAATATTAATTATTTTTTATTACAAAATATAAAATTTATTTTTCAAGATATTAAAAGTTATGTATTTAATGTAACTGATTTAATAATAAAACATCATATAATAAAAGAGATTTTTAAAGATTATCCTTCAAAAAAATGTTTTAATATTTCACAAATAATTGAAGAATATGAAAATAAATTTATTATTGAATATTCAATAACAAGGGAAAATAAATTAAGAGAAGGAATTAAGTTTGATACTTTTTCAAAAATAGATTTCATACCTTATACATATCAAATTTATATTAATAAAATATGTGAATTTGATATATTAAAAGTAGATTCTTATGATAATACAATTAAATTTTTTAAAATGAATATGGAAGATAATAATGAAGGAGAAATTTCAACAATAAAATTCCCAGATAATTCTCAAATAAAAATAATGCCAACTTCATTAGATTTAATATCATATTCATTTGAAACTATTAAAATGCTTTCTTCATTTTCTTTAAATAATTATTCGAAAATTTTAAATTGTTTTTCAAATATTTTAAAATTATATGCACAATTAAATAGAGAAATAATAATTGAATCAAAAGGTCATTTAACTTTAATAACTCATAATGAAATTTTAATCTCTTATTCAAATTTTAAATTAATTAAAGAATTAATTTCAACAATTTATAATAATGATAAAATGAAATTATTAAATCAATTTTCAAATGGACTTTTTGTCAAAATTTATGAAGAAATAATTAAAATAATTGATGTTGATATTTTTAATTTAAAAAATAGATTAAATCAAAATATAGAAGAAACTATTCATGAATCTATTAAAGAATTTGAACTTTTAGTAAAGAAAAGAAATTATCCTATTGTTAATAATAATACAGAATTATTAATAAATAATTATTGTTTAAATTTAATCAAAAATATTAATATTATTTATAAAGAAAGTATTGATACATTTCAAAAAGAATTTATTGATGATATGTTTAGAAAAAATTTAGAAAAATTTGCAAAAGAAATTGGAAATAAATTTAGTAGATTAAAAATAAAAAAAGAAAATGAAAAAATACAAGTTGAAAAAGATTTATTATATATTATAAATAATATTAATTCTGATATTGATTTAAAAGATTTTAAAGAGACAATTCAATTAATAGTAAAAAAATTTTTGCCAAAAGAAAAAATTAAAAAATAATAATTATAAGTGAAATTAATTATATATATTTTTTTATTAAATTATACTAAAAAAAAATTATTGTAAAAATTAACAACTATAAACAAAATAATTTTTTTATATTTAAAAAAAAAAACAATTTAAATGAAAAAAATAAAAATTAATTAATGAAACAACAAAAAATACAAATTTCCCAAAATCAAATAGAAACAGCATTAGAAACAACTAAAAAAAATAGATTTACATATACAATAATATTTTTATCAATATTATTTATTCAAGGATTAGGAGGATTTTCATCACTTTCAGCAATACCATTATATTTTTATGAAACACGATACTTATGTAAAGAAGGGAATATATTTTCAAATAATTGTGAAAGAAACTTTCTTTGTTCAAAATCAACAATATTTAACAAAGATTATAAATTAGATACAAATAATTTAATTTCATTAACTTCATTTATTTCAAGATATGATATATTTTGTAATAATAAAAAAATAGTTTTTTTAAGCACATGTTATTTTATTGGTGGAGTAATTGGAACAATTATTTATCCATTTATATATAATTTTTTAGGTTTATTAAATACAATTTTATGTTCTTGTTTATTATATATTTTTAGTAGTATTTTACTTTATCCTAATTTTAGTTATTCAATTGGTTCAATTTCTTATATTTTAAATACTATTTCTTTAGTTTTATTTTTATTAGGTCCTCCACAATATATTTCTGAATGTTCTCCTCCTAATGATAGAGTTTATTTTTTTCTTTTTTATTTTATTTCTCTTCCTTTATCTGGTTTATTTTCTACATTAATTGCTTATAAAACTCATGATATTAAATATATTTTTTTAATTAGTTCTATTATTTGTTTATTAGGTTTAATTTTGGGAAAAATTTATTTAATTGAATCACCAAGAACTTGTTATATTAGAGAAAAATATGATGAATTTATATTAAATTGTGAATACATTTCTAAAATTAATAATTCTCAAATTGAATTTAATTTATGGAAGGAAGAAAATATAACAAAAGAAAATAAAAAAGATTTAAATGAAAAGAAAAAAATTGAAAATGAAATAAGATTAAAAAAGGAATTTGGAAATATAAACTATATAACAATATGGAAAATACCATCTCAAGTAAAATTATTACTATTATTTTGTGTAGCAAGTTTCATAGCAAATTATGGTTTATTATTAGTTCAATTAGAAATAAAAAAACAAAGTCATTTTTATAAATCATTAATAATAGCATTTTGTAGTGATATAATAGGATTTATTATTGGAAGTATAATATTCGAACCAATATTAAAAAGAAAAACAAGTTTTATTTTAATAAATTTACTAACATCAATTTCATATTTATTATCATCATTATATTATTATGATCATTATATGAAAATGTTTATTTTAATGAGAATATGTACTTATGCATTATTAATGAATTATAATATATTTAATTTTGAAGTTTTTCCTACTTTTACTAAACCAGTTGCAGTATCAATAAATAGAATTTTTTCAAGAGGTTTTAATTTATGGACTCCTGCTTTAATGATTTCTGCTCCTAAAGTCGGATATGTTTTAGGAGTTTTATTTACTATTATTAATGTTTTATTAACTTTGGCTTTTAGTCCTGAAGAAACTAAAAATAAAGCTTTGAAAGAGTATCCTAAAGAGTTAGTTGGATATTTAGATACTCATAAAAATGATGATGATAAATTTATTAATGGTGATGAATATGAGAAATTAAAAAAATCTGGAGAAGATGATTATAATAATTTTAATGAAAAATAATTTTTTTTTGTTATATTCTAAAAATTAAATTAAAAAAAAAGTTAATTATTTATTTAAATAAATAAATATTTTTAAATTCTAAAATTATCTCTTTTGAAAAAATGGGATTATAAAAAGTTAATAAAATGATAAAAATAGGAATTTTTTTTTAATATAAATTAAATTTAATACAATAAATAAATAAATAAAAAATGTTCAAATTGAAAAATAGTTATAATGATGAAGAAAGAAAAAAAGACTTGATAAAATTAAGAATAAATTTTTCTTTATCATTACGAAAACAAAAAATTTCTGAATATGTAACAAAACATAGAATGATTCAAACGAATAATAAAAACAAAATAAAAATTAATAACAATTCAATAAGAGATATAAATAACAAAAGGGAAATTTATTCAAAAGAAATTTTAGAAAGTTTCAATAATTATTTAAATTTATTTCTAAATACATCAAATATAAATGATTTATATGAACACTTAGTAAAAATTCAAGAAATTTTAAAAGAATTACCTGAAATGTGTTGTAAAGTATTTTATCAATCAATTATTTTATCTAATGCCATGAAATATATGATTGATTTAATTGATTATAGTAAACCTCCTTTGAGAAGTATTATATTTTTTATATTAAGTTCAATGTCTTATGAAAATAGTTTTACTGAATTATTATATTTAAATAAAGTTTCTGATAAAATTATTCAAATTATAAATAATAAGGATTCTTCAATTGAAGAAAATGAATTTAAAGATATGATTTATTTAATTACAAATATTTCTTTAGACAATTTAAAATTTTCAAGAGAAATTCTTAAAAAAAATTACATTAATATATTATTAAATTACATACCAAATATAATTAATAATAAGAATTTATTAGGAATATCTATTTGGTCATTTTCATCTTTTATAGAAAAAAATTCTCATAATTCAAAAATATCAAAATTAATTAAAAAAGAACAATTAATTAAAATATATAATCTTGCAATTAATTCCATAATTTCAACACCTAAAGAAAATTATTCTAATTATACACATGGTGGGAATTCTTTTTATTTTTCTATTCATATTATTTATGAAATTACAAGTAAAATTTCAAGTGATAAAAAATGTAATGAAGTTATTAATTATCCAAATGATATGAATAATTTAAATCAAATTTTTTCTGTTGTTCTTACATTAATTAATATTAGTAAAAATATACATTTAATAAATTTGGGCTTAAAAATTATTAATAATTTTATTTTTATTGATGAAGATGAACATTTTCAACAATATTTAATTGACAATTCATTTCTTAATTTATTAGATAATTTAATAAGTGAAAATAAATCAAATTCAATAATTCATATGGTATGTTGTATAATTATCAATTTAAGTTGTTCTTTTACTGATTTTATTTTTAAAAATGAGAATTTAATTTTGAATATTATAAATTTAGTAAAAAATAATAGAGATATTATAATCAAAAAAAATGCATTTTTATGTATTTTAGGTTTATGTCAAAGGAAAAATATTGAACAAATGAAATTTTTATTAAATAATGGATTAATTGATATAATTTCAGATTTAATGAATTTATGTCAAAATGATTATGAATATATAATACAATGTCTAAGATGTATTATAAGAATTATTGAAACTTTTCTAAACTTATTCGAATTTTTTATTGAAATTAGTAATGAATTAAATAAAAAAGGAATTATTGAATACTTGGAAAAATTAATAATGATTGATAATATGAATAATGAAATTATTGAAATGTCTGAATTTATTTTGGAAAAGGTAAAACTTTAAACGAAAAAATATAATTAAAATTATTTTCAAATGATAATTTTAGCGAATAATTAATATATATTTTAATTAAAATTTTATATATATATTTATTTAAATTATAAACAACCTTAAAAAATAAGAATTTCTTTAATAACCAAAATATAAATTAATGATATTATATATTTTATGAAAAATAAAAAAATTTATATATTAAAAGGATATTTATAAATAATATTAATATTTAATAATTCGGTAATGAATTATTTCTAATTTTTTTCTTTTTTTTTGAAGGAATATTCATATTAACTCCTTGATTTATATTTTTTTCTTTATGTTTATTATTTTTAATAGTAAAAAAAGATAAATCTAATTTAGGAATTGCTTTATAAGGTTGAATTAATCTCATTGATATTTTATCACAAAATCTAACTGATTCTAAATCAGTAAGATTAATATTATCATCATCATTAATTTCATTATTTGTATTAGTAATTTTAGATTTTGTTTCTAAACAAGTTTTATTTATTTTTTCAATGGTTTTTTTATTTTCTTTTAAATTTAATGTTTTTTTATTTATATTTATTGGAAATGTTTTTTTATTATTTAAAGTTTTTAATGACATTGAATTTGTTTCTTTATTTGTTGATTTAAAAGAAAATGAATTATCTTCATTTTTTTTAATAATCTTTTTTTCATTATGCTCAAATACTATTTTTTTTTGATTTAATTTACTAAATCTATTAAATATATTTGCAAAACCAAGTTTTATTGTATTTAATAAATTTATTTCATCATTTGATGATATTAATTTTATATATTCATCAAAAGCAGAATAATAAGCCGAAAAACTTTGAAATAACATTAATAAATTATTTTCATCATGATTAAAATCTATTGATGATAAAAGTGAATTTAATGTATAATTAATTTTTTTAATTTTTTTGTTTTTTGTAATTTCTAATTCTTCTTCTATTTTATTTTTTACAAATTGATTTTTTTTTTCAAAATTTTTTTTTAAATTAATACTAATACTACTATTTATTTCTTTTTTTGATATTGAATTATTCACAGAATATTTTGGAATATTATTATTATATTCCATTGAAGAACAACGAAGTTTTCTACTATTTATTATTGTTTTTCTAATTAAATCTGTTTTAGTATTATAATTTTTTTTTATTAATTTTGATACTTTGAGTTTCTCTTTGTTATTATTTAAAAGTTGATTAAAAAAAACCTTATTATATTTTTTGTCTTTTGAATGCTCAAGTGTATTCAATTTCATATTTAAATTATTTTTTTCAAAAGATATTGAATTATTTTTTTTTTGAGGTCCAACTGATTGAGAAAAAATAAGTTGTCTAGAAATTTTTATCTTAGACATAATTTCAATTCCTTATTTCTTTATTTAAAAAATTATTATTCATATTAAATTAATTAAATAATTAATAAACTATATTTATTATTTGTTTAAAATTTAAATTAAAATATAATTAATTATTGTTTTCAACATATTTTAAAAAAAATGATTTTCCCATTCATCTTAACAATAATTTTATTAATAACAATAATAAAAAATGAACAATGTACAATTGACGATTATGGTCAATTTTTTTCAAATTGTGATATAAAAACAAATACTAGAAATATTACAATATACTTAAAATCAAATTGTTCATATGAAAATTTAAATACTAATAATAATACTTTACTTTCAATATATAGTAAATTACCGACATTTACAATTTATTGTAATCATAATTGTTTACCAGGAGAAATAATATATTATAATATAATAGAAAATAAAACAGAATGTAAAAAATGTCCAAAAAATACATATAGTACATCAGGAAATTTAATAATAGATTCAAATTGGAATGAAGATTATTTAAATTTATTTCAAACTAATTGTTATGCTATTGATAATGAAGGAGCAAAAAAAAATGAAGATTGTACAAAATTACATATATCAAATGATAATTCAATTTTAATGACTGGAGAAATAATAGGCAATCAAACTAATTATTTAATTCAAATCTTATATTTTTTCAAAACTCAAAATCCAGGAAGAATTATAGTAAAATATAAAAAAGATATAATTATTGAAAATGGTTTATCAAATGGTGATTTATCAATTTATTTCGATTATGAATTAATTGAAAATGTAAATATTGATAATAACTTTGAATGGGAATATATAATTAAAGATTTTAATGCAGGTGAACATGAAATAGTATTTTTTTATTCATATATGAAAAATTTAAATAAAAAACCATTAAGACTTTATATAAATCAATTTGAAATAATTGGATTAAATCAAGTTTCTTTTACATGTGAAAAATGTATTAATTCAGTTTCACCTGAAGGAAGTGAAAAATGTTTCTATTGTGATATTAATTCATTTTATGATAATCAATTAGAAATTTGTTTTGATTGTCCAGTTGGAGAATTTTTTAGTAAAGAAGAAAATAAATGTGTTAAAATAATTAATTGTAATAATTTTGATTATGAAATTTATAATATTAGTGAATGTGTCGATAATGTTAGAAATATTAGTTTTGTTCCAATTGAAAGTTCTTTTTGTAGAGATAAAGATTTATTAGAAAAAAATATTAGTATTGATTGTTTTGATGATAATATTAATTATTCGGAGAATGAAAATGAATATAAATGTTCTTCTGGAATGATTTATTCTTCTTATTTTATTTATGATTTTAAAACTATTTTAATTAATGATTTTTTTGATGAAAATATTGGATTTTATGGTAATGATAAAGGAATTTTTAGTGGTAATTTTATAAATACTCAAACAATAAAAATATTAAAAAAATATTTTGTTATAAAACAAACTGGAGGTTCTATAAAAATTTCTTTAGAATTAAATTTATCATCTTATGAAAATATCAATATAAAAATAAATAAAAAGAATTATTATTATTCAAAGATAAAAAATAATATAACAATATATGAAGTACTTCAACCAGGAAAAATCTCATTATCAATTAAATATGAAAAAATATCAAATTTTCAAAAATTACATAATTCAATATTAATATCAGAAATAATAATTATAGGAAGTAATTTAACAAAAAAAAAACAATTATTAAAATGTCCAATTGGAACAATTTCAACAAATAATTGTTCAAAATGTGAATTATGTAAAGAAAATGAAATTCCAAATGAATCACAAACATTTTGTGTAAAATGTAAAAATGGAGTTAGTAAATATATAAATTCTCAATTAGTATGTGAAGAATGTCCATTATATACTTATTTTAATGGTGAAAAATGTTTATTAAATGAAGTAATATTACAAAGTTTTAATTTATTAAGATTTTATTTATATCCTATTAAAGAATATATTAATAGACTTTGTTCAGATCAAAGTGGACTTTTATGTTATGAAAATTCATTTATTGGTCCTGTTAATATTAAATTAGATTTAAAAGAAATTGAAGAAAGAGATTTATTTTTTATCTCATTATTTGAATCAAAACAAATTAATATTTATGACTTTAATCATGATGATAAATCAAATGAAATTAAAAGTGGTTTTATTTTTGGTTTATTTAATTCTAAAAATTTCCAAAGTAAAATAGAAACAAATAAATTAGGATTAAATTTAACTACTTCAAATATGAAAATAAAAAAAAATTTAGCAAGTTCAATAAAAAAAATCGAAATATTACCAAAGTCAATAGATGCAAATAGAAAATTAGGTTTATTTATTGAATATGAAGAAGGTGATATTTGTTTAACAGATCCAAATAAAAAATATAAAAGTTACTTATATTTAAAATGTAATAAATATGAAATTTCATCACCAAAATTAATAAAAACAAAAGATAATAATTGTACATACATTTTTGAATGGCCTTCCCCAAATGCTTGTAAGAATTGTTTAACTAAAGAAATTAGTTTTTATGATAAAGGAACTTGTAGATATGGTAAAAGAGTAATTATTTTTAGTTCTGATGATGATTGTTTAATTTTTAATGTTTCTAAATCAAATTTAAATGGTGGTAATATTGAATATTATAATAAATTATGTGAAGAAAATTGTGATTTGTATAATATTATTATTGATGATAAAAATAAAAATAAATCTTATAGAATAAGTGATAATAATCATATTAATGGTAATATTATTAAAGCTGGAGATTTTAATTTCAAATTTGATTTTATTGAAAATTCTATTTATTATCAAAAATGTACTTTTTTAGAAAATATTGAAGGAAAGTGGATTAAGTATATTATTATTATTCCTATTGTATATTTTATTACTTTCATTGGTATTATAGTTTATTGTATTAAATATAGAAAAATAAAAAATAGATATCAAAGATTAAATTCAGATATGAGTAGAAATGAAATTGTAAGAAAAAGTAATTTATTAAATACTCAAGATGCAAAAACTCATTAATAAGAATCTATAAAATTAGTTAAATACAAAAAAAAATATTTCTTATATAAAAATTTAATTATTTTAATCATATATTCTCACTATTTAATTAAAATTAAAATTAAAAAAAAAAAACTTATATTTAATTTAAACAGAACTTAAATTTTAATATATCATCATTTGATAATAATTCAAAAAAATAAAAAAAGCATAAAAAAAATCTATTCTTCAAGTAACAAATCAGTAATTTTTGTATCTTCCCCTCCAACAACCATAACATTAACATTTTCATCAATTAACCCATTATTAATTCTTTCAAGAATAACTTTACAACTTTCATCTAATAAATCGTCCTTTTGAACATTTTCTTTAAGTAAATAAGGTCCTTCTCTCAAACCATCTAATTCAAATAAACAATTATTAATAATAGTAAAACAAACATAATGTCCAACTTTCATTTCTTCAACTTTTTCTAATTTAGTTTGTCCATGACTTGCATAATGAACATGAGTTTTTTTAAATTTATCAAAATTTTCTAAAGTTATTGCTTTTTCTTCATAATTTTGATCTTTAACTTTATTATAAAATTCTTCTAAAATTGAATTTTTTTCAAATTTAGTGTTTGAATTATTACCAAAAGAATGTAATGCTGCAATTAATCCACATGCATTATCTAATTCTGGTGTTTGTTTTATAAAAAATGGAATTGAATTTGATGGTTTAATTTTTTCTTTTAAAAATGAATTTTTGTATTTTTCTTTGTCTTTTCTTGAAAAATTTAATATTAATGAGATTAAAGGACCTTCTATTATTAAAAATTCTTTAAAGTCTACTAATGTTATTAATTCTTTAAAAAAACAACTTTTTGGAAGACCTATTGAATGAAAGTAGTCATTAAATATTTTTGGATCACTTTCTAATGGAGGCCATTGAAGTTTTGTTGGATTTTCTACTTTTTCTGAGTCTTTTTCTTCTTTTTGTTCCATTTTTTTTATCTTTTTTTAAATAGTTATTTTTATATGATTTTATTATTTTTTTTTTATTAAATTTTATTATATTTAGATTTTTATATTAAATTAATTATTTTTTTATTATTTTTTTATTTTTAAATTTGAGATTTAAAATAATATTATATATATAAATAAAAATTTATGAGTATTTTAATTTATTTTTATTTTTCTTTATTCTTCATTTCCATTATTATCATCTCCTTCTTCAATTTCCATTCTCGAACTCATAATTTCTTCTACTTTATTTTTTGCATTTTCTAAAGCTTTTTCTCCATTTAATTGTTCAAATTCCAAATATTTTTTAAAAATACTTTTTAAAGCAGAAAGTTTAAAATTAATATCAAACATTCTTTCAAAAATTTTTCTAATTTTTTCAATATTTTTCCCATATTTAATTTCTTTATCAATATAAACAAACCAAATATCTTTTCTTTTAGGATATTCATTTAAAATATTGTCAAAAGTATTTCTTCCTTCTTCAATAATATTAAAAGCAAAAAGTAATTGGGCATAATAAATAGTAATATCTAATTGCTTTTTTTCTGATAAAACTTGCATAGCTTTTCTTAAACCACTTTTAGTATCTGGAATATCTCCTTTATTTTGTAATTTAATTCCATAATTAATTTCAAATAAAAATTCCAAATATTTTTTCCATATTTCAAAATCATTGAAATAATCTTTAATGCAAATTCTATATATTTCATATGCAATAATATATTTTTTTGAATTAGTATAAATTCTTATTAATTGTAAATAAATTTGTTTTTTATCATTTACTTCTAATGATCTTTCTACTATTGATTTAAGGGAATTTTCATCTCCATATATATTTTCTAAGTTAATATATGCTATCCAAATATTTA
>JAEEGK010008845.1_pt1 | contig 23688 bp, 15 predicted proteins | sample 8958771 | NCBI WGS metagenome assembly JAEEGK01 (sample SAMN16246547, study PRJNA631951) | gut metagenome | biome: gut microbiome; feature: rumen; material: SC-attached | host: Bos | place: Iran: Karaj | collected 2018-10
GCGACCGCTTGCACCCCATGCAAGAATGCTAGCCAACTGCACCACACCCCGATTGCCTTAGCGGCTGCAAAGATACGAATGTTTTTTGAATTGATGTTCACTTTCCGAAAAAAAAGTTACCTTTGCACAGAATAAATATAACTGAATAACTGAACAACTAATAACTGACAACTATGGAAAAAGTTGAATGTCTGATAATTGGCTCGGGCCCAGCAGGCTATACCGCAGCCATCTATACCTGCCGCGCTGATGTAAAAACCGTCATTTACGAAGGCATGCAGCCTGGAGGTCAACTCACCCAGACCACCGAAATCGAGAACTTCCCTGGTTATCCCAAGGGCATTAATGGCCCTGATATGATGGAAGACATCCGTCAGCAAGCCCTGCGCTTCGGTGCGGAGATTCGCGAGGGCGAGGTCACTGCCATCGATGTCAGCCAACGCCCTTTTAAAGTGACAACTGAATACGATGGTGAATTACTTGCTGATAGCATCATCGTTTCCACTGGCGCGGCTGCCCGTTATCTTGGCTTGCCCACCGAAGAGGAATTCAAGGGTGGTGGCGTGTCGGCATGTGCCACGTGCGACGGCTTCTTCTATAAAGGAAAAGACGTGGCAGTAGTGGGCGGTGGTGACACGGCTTGCGAGGATGCCACCTATCTGGCCAAGCTCTGCAATAAGGTCTATCTCATCGTGCGTCGCGATGTGTTGCGTGCCTCCAAGGCCATGCAACACCGTGTGCTGAATACGCCCAACATCGAAGTGCTGTGGAAGCACCAGACCAAGGAACTTTTTGGCGAGCAGCAAGGCTTCATGAAGAAATTGAAGGGTGCGGTGCTGTATCATAGCGACACCAAAGAAGAGCGCACCATCTATGTGGACGGATTCTTCGAGGCCATCGGCCATACGCCTAACACCGAGCCTTTCAAGGGCGTCCTCGACATGGATGAGGAAGGCTACATCATCACCAAGCCCAAGTCGACGGCCACCAATGTGGAGGGCATCTTCGCTTGCGGCGACTGTCAGGATCGCATCTATCGCCAGGCCATTGTGGCTGCCGGTACGGGTGCCATGGCAGGCATTGAGGTGGAGAGATTCCTCATGGGCCATTGATCTACAACGCTTCGCGTCATTGCGAGGAACGAAGCAATCCAGACATGAAGCTTCTGACAGAAATAAGTATTAATCCTTTGGAGCAAACCATCGCCTATGGCGACGGTTTGCTTTTCTTGGGTTCCTGCTTTGCCGATGAGGTGGGCGCACTTTGCCGTGGCTTGGGCTTCGATGCCATGGTGAATCCGTTTGGCGTACTTTACAACCCAGCCAGCATCGCGCAATCGGTGGAGCGACTCCATAGTGGTAACCCATTTTGCCATGAGGAGGTGATCCAGGTAGGTGAGGGACAATACTGCACTTTCAGTCATAATACGGCTTTCTGGAACGTTTCTGAGGCGGCTTTGCTTGAACAGGTCAACCAAAACCTTGCCGAGGCTCATGCGCATTTCTTGGATTCAAAGTGGGTCATCATCAGTTTGGGCACCTCTTGGGTTTTCAGAAACAAGGAGACGCAAGAAGTGGTTTCCAATTGCCATAAGTTGCCCTCATTGCGTTTTGAGCGGGTTTTTCTATCGGTGGAGCAGTCTGTCCAATGTCTTTCTGAAATCGTCCGACAGCACCCTGAAAAACGGTTTGTCTTTACCGTGTCGCCGTTGCGCCATCTGAAAGACGGCCTGCATGAGAATCAACTCAGCAAGTCCGCGTTGTTGCTTGCCGTCGACCAAGTTTGCAAGCAATTCGATAATACGCATTATTTCCCGGCCTACGAAATCCTCTTGGATGAGTTGCGCGACTACCGTTTCTACAAGGAAGACATGGTGCATCCCACCGAGCAGGCAGTGCATTACATCTGGGAACGCTTCACAAACTTTGCCATTGACCCAAAAGAAAAACCTGCCATGCAAGCCGCTGCCGAATTGAAGCAGATGCTTCAGCATCGCCCCTTGTTTCCTGAAAGTGAGGCTTTCAAGAGGTTTGAATCGCTGAGAGAGAAGAAAATCAATGAGTTGAAAAGAGATTTTCCGAAGGTTTGCATTAATAATTTGAGCGAATAAAGGGTAGTTTCCCAAATTATTCGTACTTTTGCCGCCCATTCCGCGACGGAATGGATTTTTTATCACTAATACATAATTATAAATGACTGAAAACGAAAGATCTGGCAAGCGTCCGCGCACCAGAAAGCCTGCTGATGATGAATTCCAGCAGAGAAGGTCCTTCAAGTTCTATCACCGCGACGGTGACGAGGAAGGACGCGAAGAGAGAAGCTTTGGCGACAAGCCGAGAGGTGAGCGCCGATTTGATGACAACCAAGGCGACCGTAGGTTCGGTGAACGCAAGTTCGGTGACCGTCCTCGCCGCCGCTTTGATGACGAACACGGTGAAGGCCGTCGTGACGACCGTCCTCGCCGCAGATTCGACGATGACGAGCGTCCGCGCCGTCGTTTTGACGACGACAAGCCGCGTGAACGCCGTTTCCATGATGACGACCGTCCACGTCGCAGATTTGATGACGATGAAAGACCGCGTCGCCGTTTCGATGATGACAAACCTCGTGGCGAACGCCGTTTCGACGACCGTCCGCGTCGCAGGTTTGACGATGATGAAAGACCGCGCCGCCGCTTCGACGACGACAAGCCGCGTGAGCGCCGTTTCCATGACGACGATAGACCGCGTCGTAGATTCGACGATGAGCGTCCCCGTCGTAGATTTGATGATGAAGATAGACCGCGCCGTCGTTTTGATGAAGACAGACCACGTGGTGGCAACCGTCGTTTCGACGACCGTCCCCGCCGTCGTTTCGATGACGAGGAAGAGCCGCGTCGTGGCCGCAAGGGCTATGTCCGCGAGAAAGACCCGCTGTACGACCGCCCGAAAGCCACTGGTGAAATCCGCTTGAACAAATATCTGGCCGACTGTGGCATCTGCTCGCGCCGTGAAGCCGACGACCTCATCAAGGCCGGTTGCGTGATGGTGAACGACGAAGTGATCACCACCATGGGTTATAAAGTGAAGACGGATGATAAGGTGGTATATGGTGGCCAGACACTCAACCGCGAAAAGCTCCGCTATATCCTGCTCAACAAGCCTAAAGGCTATATCACCACTTCTGACGATCCGTATGAACGCGATACCGTGATGGAACTCGTCAAAGATGCTTGCCCTGAGCGCATCTTCCCCGTGGGTCGTCTCGACAAGCAGACCACGGGTCTCTTGTTGTTCACCAACGATGGCGACCTGGCCAAGAAGCTGACCCACCCGAGCAGCGAGATCCCGAAGCTCTACCATGTCATCCTTGATAAGCCTTTGACGAAGAACGATATGATGCGCATTTCTGAAGGCATCGAACTGGACGACGGTCCCATCGCTGCCGATAACATTGCTTACGACCAGGATGATGACAGCAAAAAGAGTATCGGCATCGAGCTCCACTCGGGCCGTAACCGCATCGTCCGCCGTATCTTCGAACATCTCGGCTACGAAGTGACCAAACTCGACCGCGTGATGTTTGCCGGTCTCGACAAGTACAAACTCCCTCGTGGCGAGTGGCGTTTCCTTACTGACCTCGAGGTGATGAATCTGAAGAAGATTTGAACTTGAACGATATAACCCAACAGTTTATCAGGGAAAACCTGAATGCCGATGTGCCGACGCTCGCCTTGAAAAAGGCGCCCGTCGGCACTGACGTTTCATTGGCCTTGCGTCAGATTGCCGCCCGACAGCTTCTACAAAAGAAGGTGCCTCAATGGGCCGAAAACGAGGACTTGCTCTTCCCCGTACATCTTTCCATTGAGCAATGCTCGTCGGAGGCTGCTGCGAAATACAAGGCAGGTTTGTTGGACGGTCATACCTTCGCTGACCTGACCGGCGGATTGGGTATCGACACTTTTTATATTTCTCAGCATTTCCAACAAACCGACTATGTGGAGATGCAGACAGAACTCTGCGATTTGGCACGACACAATTTTGCGATCCTGAAGGCCGATGTCAAAGTGTTGAACGAAACGGCAGAGGATTATCTGAAACGTTGCGAACCCAAGGATTGCATCTTTATCGACCCTGCACGTCGGGATGAGCATGGCCGAAAGACCATTTCCATTAGCGATTGTACGCCCGATGTAGCGGCGCTACAGGATTTGCTGCGGCAAAAAGCTAAACGAGTGCTTATAAAGCTATCTCCGATGCTAGACATCAGTAAGGCATTGGAGGAACTGTGTCACGTGAAAGAGGTGCATGTGGTGGCTGTTGCCAACGAGTGCAAGGAGCTGGACTTCATTATGGAACGAGATTATCAAGGGGAAGTTCACTTTGTTTGTGTCAATTTGATGACGAATCAACAAGAATTGTGCTTCACCATGGCGGAAGAACGCAACTCAACCACTCGGCTCGCTGACGGTGTGATGAAATACCTCTATGAACCTAATCCTGCTTTGATGAAGGCAGGTTGCTTCAAGTTGCTGACAGCGTGTTTTGATGTGTATAAACTGCATAGAAACAGCAACCTGTATACTTCTGACCGATTAATACTAGACTTTCCTGGGCGTGTCTTTGAGGTGCAAGATTGGGCACCATACAATAAAAAGGTAAAGTCGACCTTGTTGGCTGATGTTAAGAAAGCCAGTGTTGCAGTGCGCAATTTTCCCCTTTCTGTGGCCGAGTTACGGAAGAACTTGAAGATTGCTGATGGTGACGAGAACTACGTTTTTGCCACCACTTTGAAAGGGGAGGAGAAGATCATTATCCTTACAAAAAAAGCCACCTCTGACGAAGCGGCTCATTAAGGGTCACAATTAATAATGATGTTATCTTCTGTCGGGGATGCCAAACTTGGTCCACCAAGTTTGGTCGTAATTGCTTTTGATGGCTTTTTTCACAGTCTGCGTTCTGCTTTTCAAGGTGTTGAGAGCTGAATGAGCCTCTTCGCTCTTCTTGCGAAGTTCTTCATGCAGCTTATCAATTTCGGCAGAAATAGCTTCCAAGCGCTTGCAGTCTTCTTCCATCTTCTGCAAAACACTCTCTTCCACGCCTGCTTCCCGTCCTAGGCGTTGGTTCCTTTTTACTCCGGAAATGATGAGTTTTGACTTTTCGAGTTGGTCTTTAAAAATTTGGTACATAATCCGTTGGAATTATTGTTTTGGTTGGTTGTTCGTTTTTCAATTCGAACGCAAAGATATGAAAAATTCTGAGAATTATTCATAAAATGTTGAAAATAAGATTATTACATTTTTAAAGCATTGATTTTCAAAGCGGTTTGCGGATTTTATTGATTTTTCAAATAAAGGGAAAGCTTATTTGCGTTCCAAAACCTTGTCTTTCTTCTCTCCTTCTGGCTCTGTTACTAGTAATTCCTCAATTTTTTGGTTGCTGACATCATCAAGGACAATGGCGGTGCGGTAGTCTTTCTTCAGGGCGGTCAGTTTGATGTTGTGCATCGTCAGGCCGTCGACATGGCGGACGAAGAAACCCCAGGCAGGAAGTTCCATGTGCTGTGAGAATTCGGGATAGGCCTTGGGCATCTCGGGCACTTTGTCCAACTCGTCAAGTCCGACATGGGCATAGTGAGGGTCACCTCCTCCTGGGAACACTATCTCGATGTTCTCCAAGGTAACGTTCTTTATCTTGCTGTCTTTCAGTCCGATGATGCCGCAAGGGGAGATGTTGCGCGGCAGGTCTTCGATGGGACCTTCGTACTCGTATCCTGCATCAGGCTTGGTGGCGGCCACCTCGCAATAGAGGTTGCGTATGGTGATGCCGTCCATGAAACTCTGCTTGTCGCGACGTGCGCCCACGTTGAGGTAGATGGCATTGCCTACGTTCGTGGCATAGAGCGAGTCGACGAGGATGTTCTCGCAGATGCCGCCGTCGACGCTCTGGATGGTGATGGCACTGCGGTAGGTGTCGTAGACGACGTTGTCGATGATCTTCACATTCTTGAATCCACCTGCCCCCATGGTGCCAAACTTGATGCCGCTCGCACTGCTGCGTGCAGTGCAGTGACGTACTTCCACATTTTGGCACAATTTCTTGGCACTGTGCGACTTGAGACAGATGGCATCGTCGCTGGCGTCGATATAGCTATTGGTTAGAAGGAAACCGTCGCAGTCCACGATGTCGATGCCATCGTTGTTCCAGAAAGCTGTGCTTTGGATGCGTATGTTGTTGACCTTGACATTCTCACATTGGTCGTACATGGTGACCCAATTGGCGGCGTTGCGGAAGGTGACGTTGTCGACTTCCACATTCTTGCACTCCCTGAAAATCAGTAGCCTAGGACGGAATCCTTCGCCCACGCGGTCGTTGCTCAGTTTGTCTTTCATCAGGCCTTTGTGCACAAGGTCGGTGCAGTTGTTGCCCAACTCACGGCCTTGTCCCTCAATGACACCACCACTGTTGTATACGCCAATGAGGCGGATGTTCTCGACGCCTTCGGCTAGGATGAGGCCATGGTCGTTGGTGGCATTGAGACGGTCGTAGTCGAAGGGGTTGGTACTCCCCACGAGCACGGCGCCTTCCATCAGCTCGATGGTGACGTTGGATTTGAGATGGATGCTGCCTGTCAGGTAACGGCCCACCCAGAAGCGCAAGGTGCCGCCGCCTTGCTCCGCAATCCAGTCGATGGCGAATTGGATACTGCGGGTGTTCATCGTCACGCCGTCGCTGCGGATGCCGAACTTCGAGGCGTTGTAAGTGGGTTTAGGTTCCTGGGCAATGGCTTGAAGGACCATCAAGAGGGTGAGACAAAGGGTGAGAAAGTGCTTTTTCATTGTATGTCAAGTTTGTATAGTTTCACTGGTCCAATTATCCCCATGGGTTGCAATGGCTGTTCCCGTCGGGGGTGGTTGACATAGACCCAAGTGGTCGGGTTTTCCTCGCGGTCGAAGGTTTTGAGGTAGTTGCCCATGGTGGTCGTCACACGGATTTCAATGTCGTTTTGGCCTTCTTTGAGTTGCTTTCCGATGTCGTAAATGCGCCTTCCAAAATACTGGACGCCAGCGGATTGTCCGTTGACGAACACCTCGGATACGCCTTCCACCAACCCTAAATCCAGGATTGTAGAGATGTTGCGCGCAACGTCTTTACCCATGTTTATGGTTTTTTGATAGATAATAGTCCCACAGAAATGCTGGTAAGTCTCACAATCCTTCAAGTCGAACAAGGTGTCGAAATGGGCGTTGGTGGTGTCGTGCAAGAGGCTGTGGCATAGTGTGATGTCCCAGTCTTCTGAAAGATCGGTAGGTGACATCACATTAATACATGTATGTAGCGGTTGCCAAATGGGCAGGGGATGGTCCTTTTTGGTCCTTTCGAACACGATGAGCACCGATTCGGCAGGTCCAAGGTCAAAGGTGTAGCTGCTGTCTTCCTCCAACGGCAAGGCATAGCGTCTCCCGTTTTGCATATCCCAAACTTGGGCTTGTCGCTTGTGCGTCAAGGCTTTTCCGAAGGTGATTTTGGTTTGGTGCGCCTGATAGCGATGGTTGTTGCAAAGCAACACCATCTCACTGCCATCGTCGGTGGTGTACCGGTTCTGCATCACAAAGGGGTCGGGACTTTCGATGTCGAGATAATGTGGTAGCTTTTCGGCCTGCATCAGGCTATCGTACCATGGAATGAAGCCCTCTTTCGGAGGCTCTACGAAGACAAACTGTTCCTTGTGCTGCATCACCTTGTCCATAGTGGCTTTCACAAGTGAATCATGCTTTTGGTGGTTATTTGGCCTGCCCAACGATTGGTATGGTATGGTGTCGATGCAAATCACTTTGCCGCCCGTTTCCACGAATTTCAATAGTTGTTCGGCGGTCTCTGGGTGTAGGCTTTCCACGTCAATTAGCATCAATGTATTGTATTTCCGTTGGTTAAAGCAGAGGTTGCCACGTTTGATGTCCGATTTTTTGATGATGTTCTCGCTCACATAGTCCACGCCACCGCCGCATTTGTTGATGGCTTCCCAAATCATTGTTTTGTAAGGCGCACGAGTCGTGTTGGGGAAAGGTTCGTTTTGCATCCCGATGGTGCTCCACATGTCGTTTTCGGGATTGAGGATGGCGATGTCGGCATAGTAGGTACCGTGCTGCAATGCGTATGAGAGGCGGGCCTTGTAGTCGTTGTAGAACTTGAAATACGGCCACCAGTTGTTGTTCTCACTGTAATAGGCGCCGTAGCGTAGCCATCCAGGGAACGACGCTTCGAGGTTAGGTGAGTAGTTGAAGCCATGGAAGACGCTATGGGTCACGCCCGACATGGCCGATTGGTCGCCACCGAGTTTGAGTTGGTCGAGGCTCATGTTGAACACGGTGTAGGTGTTGGTCATTTCTTCGCAGCTGACGGTGCGGTTGCCGGCGAGATGGGCGCCTGACGACACGAACTTGTTGACCATGGTATAGGCGCGGCCGCGACGGTAGTCGGTCTCCGACATCTCCTCACCAGGCTTATGGCGCAGCCAATTGGTGGTCCACGACTCGCCCTCGGGGATGTCGTAACCCATGGCATTCTCCAAGGGATAAAAGCCGCGACCGTAGGCTTGGGCACGTGCCTTCACGCCGAGGTTGTGGCACCATGCGAGGTAGGTGTTGGTGAAACGCTCCTGCATCAACTGGGCCTTGAAGTCCTCGAAGTCGTAACGGGCGCGTTGGATCTCCTTTTGGAAGTTGTCGGTCACGGGTACCATGGGGTCGTAGTTGAGCGCACTGCCCATCGAGCCGATTTTGAAAAGGATGAAGGGCAAGTACTCGGTGATGTCGTAGCCGTAGCGCTTCTGGAATTCCTCTGCCATATCGTTGGTCCAGTTGGCGCCTTCCAATTCCATGCTGTCGGTGAAGAGGGCGCGGATGTTGCCTTTCAGCGGTCCAATCTGCGCCTCGATTTTGTCCGACATATTATAAAGATAACGGTTGACCGCCTCGGTATTGAAATGGTCAAGCACGGGCCCGGCCGCGCCTGGTGCACCGTTGATGACTTCCAGGAAACCATTGATTTTCACCAAGGCGGCAAGGGTGTACTCTCCCTCGGGGACGTCGATAGTGATGATGCTATCTGTCGGGCCTTCGACGGGCTCAGGCACCTTGGAATCAGGTCCCTGAGCCTGTCGAAGGGCCGTCATCACGTCAATGCCTTCATCAAAGCTTGAAACTGGATTCGGATAAAGCTTCAGCATCATCAGTTCCTTGGTGTTGCCCTTGTATGGCGAACTCACCTTAGGCATGGCTTTTTCGCAGATGCTGTCACGAATGATGTTCAATGAGGAGGGGCCTGTCACTGTCTCTGCATAGTTGACCACGATTTGTGCCCATTCGTTTTCGTTTAGGAACTCGGCTCCGAAAGGCCAGCCTGAGCCTACGAGAAGGTCGCAGGTCATGTCAAGTTGTCGGGCTTCGTCGAAACATACTTTAAGCATGTCGATCCACTCGGGACTCAACCATGGTAATGAGGCTTTTCCAAGGCTGTCGCAGTAGGTAGGGAAGGCGATGGGGTTGATCTCCACGCCGCCGATGCCAGCCTCTTTGAGGAGACGCAATTCACGCACGAGCTCATCTGCCTCCACTTTGTCGCCGTTCCACCACCAGCGAACAAAAGGACGGTATTCCGAGGCTGGTTGTTGGAATTCGGCATACAACTGTTCTGTGTCCAACCCTTCGTTTTTGGGTTGGCACTGGCTCAATAGTAGCCCCAAAGCCAAGAACAACAAAGACGGTCTAAAATGCTTCATGAATTGCGTTGCGGTTTGCCCATCAATGATTTGCAAAGATAACAATTAATTAAACCGAGAAATTCTTGTTTTTATCAACCGAACCCCATATTTTTGTAGGCAATTATCACGGAACATTCTAAATCAATGAGTTATGAAGAGATTGACTGCTATTACTCTGCTTTCGCTTTTTGTTGTGTTCGGATATGCCCAAAACAATACGGTTTCAATAGGCGGGACCGTGTTAGAACGCATCGTTGACAAAGGGCAAACTGCACCGCTTGATGTCTCCATGATTGTAGTGTCGGTCGATCCTGTTGGAAGTGGTGTGGCCGAAGGGGGAGGGGTGTACGAAAACGGCAGCACGGCTGTATTGACGGCCACTGCCAACCATGGCTACATTTTCAAGAACTGGACCAAAGGAGAATCGTCCGAATCGTTTTTGAGCCCTTATAGCTTCACAGTCACCGAGGGCGCGTCATACGTTGCACATTTTGTGGAAGTGCCAGAAAATAGCATCGTTATCGGCCAGCCCACGACGACGGAAGAACCGCTGCCCAGCAATTCCTATTACAACTATACCCTCTCGGAACAGATTTTTACAGCGGGAGAACTTGGTCTTCATACACCTGCTGACTTCGCGAGTGTCACTTTCGTCAACACGGGCACTGCCAAGACCCGCAATTACACGATTTATATGGTGAACACAGAAAGGGCCTATTTCCGCAATGCTGTCGACTGGATAGCTCCAACAGAAGACGATATAGTGTTTACGGGCAGTGTGACTATGGCGGCTGGTGGATTGACGACGATCTATTTCAATTCGCCTTTTGCTTATGATGGTTCTTCCAATGTTGCGCTCATCGTTGACGACAACACGGGTAGTTATTCGCGGGGCATGGAATGTCGCACTTTCACTGCTGCTGACGACAAGACGCTCTATATTTATAGCGATAACACCAATTATGACCCCTACAACCCCACAAGCTACAATGGCACGCTCTCTCAGGAAAGAAACCATGTTATCTTTGGCTTGGCAAGTTACGAATACACTGTTGATGTCTCCACCAACCCGGAGGAGGGTATGGTTAGTGTAGAGGAGGGCCCTTTCTATTATGGACAGCAATGCACGGCCACGGCTACACCCATCGGCGACAATGTGTTCTACTATTGGGCTGAAAACGGCGTTCGAGTCTCTGTCGATGCCATCTATTCCTTTATGGTGACGGGCAACACACATTTGGTGGCGTATTTCGGTCCACCGGTCGATGTCATCGTGATGGCTGTCCCCGAAGAAGGTGGAACGGTGATCGGTGGCGGTGGTTTTGGCATTGGGCAGCCTTGTTCCGTTACCGCCACGGCCAACGAAGGCTATCTGTTCACCAACTGGACGGTTTATGATGAGGTGGTGAGTAATGTTTGCGATTATAGTTTCTCGGTGACTGGCGAGACGGTCTTGTTGGCCAACTTTGAGAAAATACCCTCCAATAGTATCGTTGTTGGACAAGCCACCACCGGGCGCACGTTCCTGCCCACCTATTCCTATTACAATTATTCACTCACACAACAAATCTATACGGCTGATGAAATCGGGCAGGCCTGTGACATCACAAGCATCGCCTTTTTCAACACCACCTACGAGAAAACCCGTGATTTGACTGTTTACCTGATGAACACCAGAAAGGACGCCTTTGAAAGCAACACCGATTGGCTGGTCCCGACAGAGGCCAACAGGGTGTTTTCAGGTGTCGTCACCTTCACCGTGGGCAGTTGGGTGGATCTTTTCTTCGACATTCCCTTCACCTATGATGGTTACTCCAACCTGGCCGTTATCATCGATGACAATACGGGGACTTGGGACAACAACCACATGGCTTGTCGTTCGTATGATGTCGATGACTATCAGGCGATTAAAATTAACAAGGATGACGTCGATTTCAATCCATTTGAGCCCCAAGAATACAGTGGGACCCGTCTAAACTACAAGAATCAGATCATCCTGGGCTTGGAAGGTTATACACATACCTCGGTCGCCACATCCAAGCCAATCACGGTTTATCCCAACCCCACCGAAAACGAGCTTTATCTCGAAGGGAATGGCCTCAAAAAGGTGGAAGTCTATAATACCCTGGGACAACTGATGGAAACCATTGATGCTCATGGTTCAGATATGCTGCGACTCGATGTGAGTGAGTATGGGCCGGCGGTTTACATTCTGAAAATCCACTCGGACGAGGAAACGACTACGAGGCGTTTTGTTAAGAAAATGACCAAATAAGGTCTATTTCTCGTATTCTGCTTCAATCTCTTCGCGCTCCATCTGCTTCTCGCCCCAATCATCCATTAGGGCTTGGAGCTGCTCTTTCTTTTGGCCGTATGCCCAATACCAGTCGTTATCTATCTTGATTTCGGGGTGTTGGTCAGGATTGGCCATGATGGCATCTTGCTCGGCCAGCTCGGCTTCCAGTTTGCCGATGGCTTCCTCCAAGCGTTGGATTTCCTTGTCGACCTTGCGCAACTTGGCGTCGATCTGCTTCTTGCGCTCGTAGTTGATCTTGTTCCGCGACTGCGGTACGACTTCTTGGACTTTGGTCTGTTTGGCGGCGATTTCCAACTCCTTCAAGTGGCTGAGATTCTTTTGCTCCAAGAAGTCGTAGATGTCACCAATGTATTCCTTGATGTTAGGCTTGCGGAACTCGTAAACTTTGTTGGTCAGGCCTTGCAGGAAATCACGGTCGTGGGAGACAATGATGAGCGTGCCGTCGTATTGGATTAAGGCGTTTTTTAAGATGTCCTTGGAAAGCATGTCCAAGTGGTTTGTGGGCTCATCGAGGACCAACAAGTTGGTTGGGAAAAGCAGCATCTTGGCTAAGGAAAGACGAGCCTTCTCGCCGCCCGAGAGCACCTTCACCTTCTTGTCAATGTCGTCGCCACGGAAAAGGAAGGAACCGAGCAAAGCTTTCACCTTGAGGCGCATGTCGCCGACGGCTACATCGTCCAAAGTCTCAAAGACGGTCTTGTTCATGTCGAGCATGTCCTGTTGGTTTTGGGCATAATACCCAATCTTCACTTCGTGACCGAGCTTCACTTCTCCTTCGTGGTCGAGCACGCCACAAATGATCTTCGACAGTGTGGACTTGCCTTCGCCGTTGCGCCCCACAAAGGCAATCTTTTCGCCTCTCGGAATCAGCAGGTTGATGTCTTTGAGGATGACTTGGTCGCCGTAGGATTTGCCCACATGGTTGAGCTCCAGCGTTACTTTTCCTGAATGCGGCGCAGGTGGAAACTTGAAGTGGATGGCCGTGCTGTCGATGTCGTCCACCACAATCTCATCCATCTTCTCGAGCATCTTCACGCGGCTCTGCACCTGCTTGGCCTTGGTGGCTTTATAGCGGAAACGTTCGATGAAAGCCTCGATGTTCTTGATCTCGCGCTGCTGGTTCTCGTAGGCCGAGCGTTGCATGTCGACACGCTCCTCACGCAGACCGACATAATCGGAATACGGCACTTTGTAGTCGTAGATTTTGCCGTTGCTGATTTCAACCGTGCGGATGGTGATGTTGTCCAAGAAAGCGCGGTCGTGCGAGACCATCAAAATAGCGCCATAATAGGCTTTCAGGAAGCCTTCGAGCCATTGGATGGACTCGATGTCGAGGTGGTTGGTGGGCTCGTCAAGAAGCAGGAGATTGGGCTTTTTCAACAGAATTTTCGCCAGTTCCACGCGCATCTGCCAGCCGTTGCTGAACTCACGCATAGGACGCAGCATGTCTTCGTGGCCGAAGCCCAAGCCAACCAGAATACGTTCCGCCTCGCCCTCGATGCTGTTGCCGCCGAGCAAAGCCAAGCGGTCGTTCAGGTTGTTCAGCTTGACGATAAGCTTCTCGTATTGAGGGCTTTCGTAGTCAGTGCGCTCAGCCAGTTCCTGCTGCAACTTTTCCGCATCGCGTTCTAATTGATGGTATTCGTCGAAGGCGGAAAGCGCTTCGTCCAAAACTGTCTTCGTGCTGTTGACATTCTTTTCCTGGGGCAGGTAGCCGATGGTAACGCCTTGTGGGATAATGACATCGCCCTTCGAAGGCTGTTCCAATCCGCAAATGAGTTTCAGCAGCGTGGTCTTGCCCGCGCCGTTCTTGCCCACCAAGCCGATGCGGTCCTTCTCGCGAATCAAGAAGGAGATATCGGTGAAGAGGTCCTCACCAGTGAAGTGCATGCTCAAATTTTGGATTGAAATCATCGCTTACCATTTGGAGCGGCAAAGGTACAGTTTTTTATTGGTTTGGCGTGCTTTCGCATTGCAAATGCTGATATTCAAGAACGGGCGGATTCGGAAATCCGCCCGAACAGAGTAGTAATGTTTTTATGGTTTTATAATGCTATGACTACGATACTCTCTTTTAGGTTCATTATTAATAGGATCCAACCTACAATAGACGATTTCGATGCTGTCTCCCACACTAAAACTATCACTTTCTGGATAAAACCACCCGCTCCCCTCATACATTACAGTATCCACATAAAAAGTATAACTAAAGTAGTTCGTTTGTCTAATAGAGTAAAAACGATCTATTACAACAGCCCTTGCGCTTTCAAGGTTGTTGTCTAATTGCCGTTTTAGTAAGATTCCTCCTACCAATAAGTACGCAAGGAACCCAAAACCGATTACTGCTATTATCCAAGCGATTATGTTTTTTGTCTTATTACCCATAGTTGCTTCGCTTAATAATCACCAGTTCCCCAATTCCAGCGGATTTGCAATCCGCTGGAATCGAAACGGGGATTTGCAATCCCCTGAATTAACCTAGTATTAGTTGGCATAAGCCATATTTTGCTCCTATCGTGAAATAACGAAAGGCCTAACGGCCGTCCCATTTTGCGCCATCACATTAACCCAGTACAAACCATTCTCAAAGCTCGACAAATCGAGTTGTAGCATGTCGACGTTAGTCTCCTTGCTGAACACGACCTGCCCCAAGGCGTTGTACACCATCACCTTCTGCATGCCTTCCAACTCGATGGTGATGGAGCCGTTGGTGGGATTAGGATACAGCTGAAACGAAAATTCCAAGAGCTCTTCAGTTGACGTAAGGTCGATGGCCACATAATTCTGTTCGGGATTGTTCAAAGTGGCGGCAAAGTCCGACTCGCAGGTCTCGCCATCATCAGCCAGATAGAAGGCCGTCAAGCGGTAATAGACATCCTCGTGGTCATCTTCCGCAAGGTTGTCGCGGTATTCATAATAAAGCTGGCTTTCTATGGCAGGAATTGTTGCCACTTGTTCATAGTCAGTGTTGTCGAACGAGCGATACAGGTTATATTGCTGCAAGATGTAGCCGTCCTTGCCGAGTGCCACTTCGCGTCCGGCTTGGTTGGTGACAAAGGCACGCAGCATCCAGGTGTAGTGCATGTTGAAGGTATTCATGTCGGTCCAGGTCGTGCCGTCCAACGACACCCAACGCCCGTTAGGATTCCCCATATCTTGGCATGCGGCAGCCGGACGCGACAAGCCTTGTTGTCCTACAACGATCCAAATCGGCTCGTTTTCAGGGATATCGTATGCTGGACTGATGGTCTCCTCATGCCAAGCTTGTGCGTTGGTCAAGGCCATGTTTTGTGAGCGGACCAAGGTGCGCGGAGCCGTTTCGCCACCCACATAGATCCAAAGCTGATAAGTGCCTGCGCCAACATCATAGAGCGACACCTTCCTCAAGCTAGTTCCAATATAATCGGCCAAGTCCTCCGCTTCGAAACGGACTGCCCAGAAGATGCGTGGGTCGTTGTCGCCACCCAAGGAGCGCTTGAACGTATCGTTGTCATAATACAGCCATTGGTTGATGGGCTCGGGACGCTCGCCCCACGACACCCAAGCGCCATGATCCTCGTCGTCCTCGTAATAGCGTATGCCGTCCAGCTTCACTGGCGGATCGCAATAGGCGGGGAAGACGGCTACCGCGCACTGCTCGCACGACATGGAATAATAAGTGCCGTCCGTCGGGCCGTCATACACCAAACGCAGGCAGTATTCCACCTCGCCGTGCAGTTCTACGGTCTCGTCCAAGAATTCGTTCCCTTCGGTGAAATCAAGGAATTCGCCGTTGCGGTATAGTAGGGTACCCTCAAAGTCACCCTCCGGATAAACCCATGAAAGAAACAGGGCTTCTCCGTCCAATATCCAAGACAAGTTTGTTGGTCCTTCGAAATTCGTGCAAGGCCGATACACCCATTGGCAGGTCTTCCACGCACCGGTCTCTGACAGATATACAGGCCTCACTTGAGCCGTACAGGTGTCACCTGCTACCAGGTCACCAACTTCAAATTGGAAAGAAGTGTTGGCGGTCTGACCTACATTTTCTCCGTTTAAAACAATATCAAAATATTGTAAATCACGGCTTTGTGATTCTTCTAAAGACCAGATCGCCCAGCCTGTGAAAGAGACGTACAGGCTGTCGATGCCATTTGTGGCTTCGATCAACTCGATTTCGACTTGGGTCGGTTCAAAAATGGAGACCGCGGAATCCGAAACATAGTCCACAAAGCCGTCGAGATGCACCCACAGGTCGTAGGCATCGCGATAGACGTCTGGCACCAACACATGTCCATCGGCATCCAACGTGGCCTGATAGGAATGGTTTTGAGACGAAAGCATCACTGTGGCTCCTGCTGGCGAAAGCCCCACATTGGTGGTGGCATCGAGGGTGAAGGTAGTGGTCATTGCCTTGTCCAGATAAGCCGACCAAATGGTATCGGAATAGCCTCGGTTGCCTTCATAATAGCAGCTCACGCCCCATCGGTATTGTCCCCAAGGCAGGCTGCTCCAATTCATGTCCATAAACACCGTGTCGGTCAGGTGCGAGGCCATCAGCACAGGTGTCTCCTCAAAGCGGCTACGGAACAGATCGTAGTATTGGAAGGAACGCGTCATCTTGGTGCTGTCCCCCTGGGGCAAAGAGTCGTTCATCGACCAACTGATGCGCACCAAATCGTCAGTGAATAGTCTGGCTTCCACGTAACGCACGGGATGATAGATTTCATAAAGGGCGAAATAAAGGCCAAAGAAATATTCTCCCTCCACGATTTCCAATGAATCTGATTGGTATTCAGTCTGATAGCCTTCGGCTGAGGCCCAGACTCGATAAATGCCTGCGTTGATGCTGTCGGAAAAATAGCCAAGGGAATCGGTAGTAAGTTGATACATTACTGTGTCGCCAGCAATGTCAATGCCAGAGAAGGTCACTATGGCGTTCTCAATCGGTGTCGAATAATCTTGCTCGTCCACTTCGCCATAAACCAGAACCTGCCCCATGGCCATCCGTGCCACCATCAGCAACAAAGCGAGAACAGTCAAAAACCTCTTCATTTCTCTCATAATCTGCCCTTTCATCGTTTCATAAACTTCGCCATGATTGGACCAGTGCCGTCATTGACAAGGATGAAGTAAACACCAACCGGCAACTCACCCACCCTCATTGGCAATTCGCCCAACACGTTGGTATGGGTTGTGCTAGTCGGCATTACCGTCATGCCCAAGAGGTTCATCACTGTCACTTGGTAATCCGTGTTGCCCTTCAGTCCGTCGACAACCAGTTCCGTATCAACAGGATTGGGGTAAAGATTCAAATTGGAGGATGCATTCCCAATGCCAGGCCTTAGGCAAACCCTACCTTCGTTGCCGATAAAGAGATGCAAACCGCTTACCGAGGCCTGTTCTGGGGAGAGTGTTATTTCTTCGCACATACCACGTCCATAGCGTGGCAAGTCGGCCATCACATAGTAAGTGCCGAAAGGCAGGTTGGTGAAATTGAAATGTCCGTCAGGACCCGTCAAGGCGAAGCCAAGGATGCGTTGCTTGCCAGCGTTGAGCAGCAATATGCCGACATTCGACAGACCATCTGAGCAATAGGTAACATCGTTGCCTTCGCGCAGCCACGGCTGGCAATAGAAATCGCGGGCCTTGAACGGGTTCTCTGGATAGTCGAAAACACCGTTGATAACGCCCTCGCCAGTGTGGAACCCATGTGCCATCAGGGGTAAATCGATGTCCACATCATAGACATTGCCATCCACCTCGATTAGATTCGACTCGTTCCACTGAAGGTCTCCTAGGTAGTAGCAGCCACCAGCCTCCGCATCCAAAGTGTCGGGGAAGGCGTAAAGGATATAGGTGTCGGGGAGGAGGGCGTCGAATCGGAAGAAGCCTTCGTCGTCAGAAACTGTACGGTAGAATCCTGAGACAAACGGGTTGTCGTCGCTCAATGCTGCAGCAAGCACTTGTGTATGAGGTCGCAACGTGCCCCCCGCCCAAGTCCTACCTTCAAGGGAATAGTCCTTGAAAAGGTCGAAACGCACCACGTCGGACGCGTGGCCGCAGAACGACCAGGCTTCGAGTTCCAATTCCACATAACCTTGCTCTTTGTCGAATTCGCCAGGATAATAGACGGCCTGCAAAGCCAATGAATCTTCGAAACGACCATCGCCCAAAGAATGCCAACGCAACGAGTCGTAGTTGATGGCCTCGGCTTGGTCGAGCAAGAGTGGGTGGTTCATGCTGCTATAGCCATCTTCGCCGGCATACACGCTCAAAGCCTTGTATAGCTCTAGTTGCAAGGCGTCGCTCTTGGTCACGCCGTTATTGGTCACGCGCAAGGTGAGTGTCACTTCTCCAGCATCGTAGTCTTCATCCGAAGGATAATAAACGGTGCGCAATGCTATCGAATCAGAGAATACGCCCGTGCCCGAAGTCTGCCAAATGAAGCTGCTATAGATGTATGGGATATTGGCATCATTGATGGAATAGCCTGATTGCGAAGCGCAGAGCGTGCCATCGTGCCCCGCGTAGGGATAGTAGTTGGCGAAGGCATAGGCACTTTGTCCAGTTGAAGCGTACACATCGGGATTGAAAGCACGGTCGCAAGCCATAATGGCAACATTCTCAGCTTGTTGCGGTGTAAGGATGTAGGAATTGTCGGCGATGTTGTCAATGCGGTTGGTGAATTTGTAGTAGTTGAAGTTGCCGTAAAACAGCACGTAATGGTCGACATCCTGCTCTTGGTTCTCTTCCCATGAGATCAGCCAGCGGTTGTTCACCAACTGTTTTTTTACCATGAATGGTGGGGCGATAGGTGCAGTGGTGTCGCATTGGGACAGGTAGTCCTCGTAGATGATTTCACCCAAGGATGGGGAGTCGTGCTTGTCGAGAATCACTGATTCAATGTCGGCCGTGGTTTCCGCATCCCAGTAGTTGCCCCGCATGTCGATGTCGTCGGTCGTGACGTTGGCAAAGAGGGTGGTGCTTTTCTTGTAGTGCAGGAAGTTGTTGCCGTTCATGCGTGATTTGTCGGAGGGGAAACTCACGATTCTTTTCTTCGCCTCGCTGATGGTGTTGCCTTCAAATTGCAGCGATCCGGCTGCCAGCAAGTTGGAGATGGTCAACTCGTTTTCGAAGAAGGTGTTGTGCTCCACGACGAGATGGCAAACTTTCATCATTCTGATGGCCTCGTCGTTGCTCCAAAACACGTTGTTGCGGATGACGACAGAGTCCATGGCAGCCTTCAATCCGTACGATGAATAGCCCGTTCCTCCCTCCGGCAGGTCCGACGAGATGAGGTTGTTCTCAATGTAGTTGGTAGCATCTTTGTCGGAGATGCCGCCCACCGTCTCAAAGTTGATGGCTGTGGCAGCGCCTTGGAAGCAGTTGTCCAAAATGTGGTTGCGGTTGCACTTGAAGCCGTAGCCCACATTGGAGATTTCAAGGTTGATTTGTCCTTGGTCGAAGATGTTGTGTGAAAAAACGTTGTCTTCGCTGTCGGCGGCACGAGCCTTCACTTCGATGCCCGACACACATTGGAAGAAAAAGCAGCTGTCGACCAGGAAATGGTTGCAGTCGATGAGTTCGATGCCCTTGCCTGCATAGTAATTGTTGAACGTGCAATGGCTGACAACCACGTTGTTGCTGGTGGAAGCGTTCAAGGCAGTCAGGGCGCCCACGACTTCGACGTGGGAGATCCTCACCGTGTCTTCTTCAGCGATGTTTTTCAATTGAATGCCGGCCCAGTCGTGCGAAAACTCGTAACAGAGCAGATAGATCGAGTCGTTTTGTTGCCCATCAAGTACGAGGTTGCCGTTGTCGACACGCAGATAGGCCGACTGCCCAAAGTACATCTTCACACCGCCTTCCACTCGCAAGGTGCCTCCGTTTTGAACGGTCAGGGACTCATTCACCCAATACACCGAATCACCGCCCAACTTTGGCAAAACCAGCAACGAGTCAATCTCGCCATTGATCGGGACGTAATGCTGTGCCTCGACCCACAGACCCTGAACCAAAAGGAGCAGGAGCAAGAGATGCCTTATGTGCTTGAGCGGTTTCATGGTTTAGAAGTAATAGGTCATACCCAAACGGAAGTCCCACATACGCATCCTCATGTCAAACGGGAAATCGGCGCGATACAACGAGCCATTGGTCACGCGGTAATGAACTTCGGGAACGAATTCGATGCGGTTGGCCACCTTCCAGGCAACACCCAAACCGCCATAATAGGAGAGTCGGGTGGGTTCCACCTGCTCTTTGGCGATGGGGGCATGGAAAGGTGATTCGGCTGCGTTGAGCGATCCAGCTTGACTTACAAGGAAGTCTACCGACGCACCTGCTTTGACAAATGCCCTGAAATGTTCCATCTTGACAAAGTCGAAGGATGCAAAGAGTCCGAGGGTTAGGTAATCCAAACGGTTGACGTCACGGTAGGCATAGTTGGTCGTGGTCAACGGGATGTAGGTCGAATCCAGGATGTATTGGTAGGTAGTGTCGCCAGCGGGGTGTACCACATAATAGGTGTCCAAGGTGTCGTTCACATAATAATCGCCTGAATAGAGGGTTTGCTCCAATAGGAAACGATAGCGCACCGACCGGTAGCCGAGGCTCATTTCTACGCTGAGGCGGTTGTGCTTGTAGCCACCATCAAGGCCGATGCCGTAAGCTAAGCTCGGGGTCACGTCGACTGAGCCGTTTTCAGGCTTGGGCATCTCCATTTCATGCTTGAAATGCGCTGAGCTCAAAGTCACCGAAGGCGTGATGAACCAGCCGTTGTTGCGGAACTTGGGCCATGGGAACTGCCAGCCTTGGTATTTCACTTCATACACCGTGTCGGTATGTGTCTCGTGCTTCACCTTTACAACAGTGTCGTATCGCATCACGGTACGGATAATCTTCAAGGTGTCGTAAATGTGTACGATATTGTCCGTCTTGCTGACCACGGTGTCGCGTTTCGGTTTGACGACTTCCGTGCGTGGTTCGGCAGGAGGTGTCACCGTGGCTCCGGGGTCGTTGGCGAGTTGTTGGTTCTTCTTGATGACATATTGTTTCCCGATTCTCTTGAAGCCGTAGTCGGTGCCTTTCAGCAAGTCGGTCAGCACCTCCTCAACGGATTTGTAGGAACAGGAATAGCTCTCAATACGTATCTTGCTCAACTCTGCCTTGCTGAAGGCTACGTTCAGTTCATAATCGGCAAATAGTTTCTCCAGGGCTTTGTCCAAGGTGCACGACTCGACCGAAAACGAAATCAATGGATTGAACGACTGTGCGAGTGAGCGTTGGGGGAGTGTTATGGCCAAAAACAGCAGGAGAAACAAGGGTAGCCGTCGCAGCCAGAGTATATTGAGATGAGGATTTTCCATTTCCAAAACGATTCAAAATAGGCCGCTAAGATACGACAAAAAAATGAGAGTACTCTCATTTCCTTGAAAAATTGGTTTTGGAAAGTGGATTTGGATTAGCGGATGTGGTAGACCTCATCGGTCTTGGTGACCGTCACTTCCGATACCAAAGCGATGGTTTCGAGCACTTCGTCGATGGATTCGTCATCGGAGAAGCGGGCCGTGAGAGTCTTGGAGGCACATGACTCGCCGAGGTCGATTTCAACCTTGTAGATGTATTCCAAGGCTTCGACGATCTTCGACAACTTCTCGTTGTTGAACACCAGCACATGCTCGGTGTGCAACTCGTCTTCCTTCACTTCGGAATAGGTCATCATCTTCAACTCGCTTTCGGTGGCATTCCACACACCGCGCTCACCTGGGTTGACTTCCACCTGCGACAATGTGTTGCCTTTTTCGTCAAAAGCGGTCATCTTCACCTTGCCCGTGTAGAGGTCAACGGTGTAACGCTCAGCGGTCTTGTCGGCGTTAAGCAGGAAACTGGTACCCAGCACTTCCACGTCCATGTTGTTGCAATGGAGCACGAAAGGATGGGCTTCGTCTTTGGCGACATCGAAATAGGCGGTGCCTTCAAAGTCTACGGAACGCTCCGACTTGTTGAAATGCTTGGGATGGCTCAAGGTGCCTTCGCTGTTGAAGTTGACCGATGTCCCGTCGGGCAGGACGTATGAAGATTCGTTTTGGCCGTTGTAAGCGTAAGTGACGGTTGAGTTGAAGGGATTGCGTACCAGGAAGCCTATGAACAAGGCGATGAGGAAGGCGGCGGCCACGCCGGAAACGTATTTGTAGTTGCGGCGGAGCCAAGGCATTTGTACCACCTTGGTCTCGGTCTCCTTGATGGCGTCAATCTTGGCGTTGACGGCATCGAGAGCGGCCTCCACATCGGCATCGTCAAGCTCGGGCATGGCGAAGTCGGTGAGGCTCCACACCTCGTACTGGTCCTTGAGCGACTTGAAATACAAACGATTCTCTTCCGACTCGGCTACCCACAAAAGCAGTTCATGGGCTTCCTCAGCCGAGCATTGCCCGTCTAAGTAGCTCATTATTAATGCTTCATATTTGTCGTTGACCGAGTACATTTTTTCGTCGTTTTTTCTCGTCGATTCACCTATATGACTAATAACTTTGGTTTTACCCTTAGTCAAAAATGAAAAAAAATTGAAATTAATTTAATTAATGGATGATTAATAAATGCGACCCTTTCATGGCTCGATGGTCGCAATAGCGTTAGAGATATTCTTTCAGCCCTTCTCTTAGTTGCTTGATGGCGGCACTCATGTGGGCTTCGACAGTCTTCTGCGACAAGCCCATCTTCTCGGCGATCTCGGTGTATTTCAATCCATCGAAACGGCTGGCCAAAAACACTTCGCGGCGTTTTTCGGGCATGGTGGCCAAGACCTTTTGGTAGGAGGCCTCCAAATTGTTCGACTGCAAGGTCTCCGAGGGGTCGGTGGCATCCGATTCATCGGTGTAGATCCGCTCGTTGACATCGGTGTGGGCACGCTCCTTATTAATAAAAGTGATGGCTGAGTTGCGCACTGAACGCAGCATGTACGACTCGAACGAGGTGTTGAAAGTCAGCTTCTCACGACTGGTCCAAAGTTTCACGAAGAGGTCTTGTACGATCTCTGCCGCTTGGTCGCCGTCGCCAACAAACCGGATACAAAAACGAGTCAAAGGCTTGTAAAAGCGACGGAAAATCTGGTCGAACGACTCTTTGTCGCCGCCTTTCATTTTGTCGATAAGAACCTTGAGCTCGTTTTCGTTCATTAATTAATAAAGGTATGATTGCCTTGGGCAAAACTGGCGGCAAAGGTACGTATTTTTACGAGACAAACCACATTTTAGAGATAAAGATAGTTGGTTTTGGCTTCAAAAGCCATCCAATTTATGCCCAGGCGAAGACCGAAATCGGAGTATTAATGGTCGTAAGAAACCTATTAATGCAATTCTTACAAAAGTGTAATTATCAGTTTTTCAATGATATAAATGGTGTTTTATGCCTTTTTGAAGAAAATTAATGCGAAAAATCGAAAAGAAAATCTTGACCGATTGAAAAAATGTGTATTTTTGCAGTCCGAAAAAAATGAGAGTTAGTATCTAATTAAAAGATATCTAGAAATGTACGCAATAGTAGAAATCGCAGGACAACAGTTCAAAGTTGAGAAGGGTCAGCAGATCTTCGTCAACAGGCTGCATGAAGAAGAAGGAAGCAAGGTTTCTTTCGACAAAGTGTTATTGATT